>Ga0306920_100000891_pt1 | contig 36401 bp, 27 predicted proteins | sample flu12Cox44000170_FD_204666 | JGI IMG/M metagenome (GOLD analysis project Ga0306920, IMG submission 204666) | Lab enrichment of tropical soil microbial communities from Luquillo Experimental Forest, Puerto Rico - flux4day.12C.oxic.44.000.170 (v2)... | ecosystem: Environmental > Terrestrial >...
TGTTCCCGTTGGGGCGAGAGATCCAAATCCGACTGTAGGGGAATTTCTTGGCATGCAGACTACTTTCGCCAATAGCGGCAACACCCGCACGCGCGAGTTGCGCTTCCTGGTTAGATGTGCAACTTCGCCAACCAGGCTCGTAGAGCCTTGGGGTTTGCTGCACCAAGAGGCGGAAGAACATTTGCCGCAAGTTATCGCGCCAAAAACAGGTATCTTTGCGTTTTGTGGTTTCCAAAGACCCCAAGTGGCCGATATGTTCGCCGGCAGGCTTTATGGCTATGTTCTTGGCGACGTCACTTATAAAGACGTGTTCGACTCCGAATCGACGCACGTCACCCAAATCTCTTTGGGAGTAGCTGTAATCTCCTACACTGAGAGCCCATTTAGCGCCCCCGCACATCTCGCCCCCGTCGGTAGCCATAATTGCGCTGATGAAGATTGCCCCAAATAGCGCTACGGGAAGTGGCGAACTGTTACAATTCAAACTGACTCATTAGCCTGCGCCGCTTGCCGGTCAGCCGAATTTTCAACAGCATCCAAAAAATTATGGTGCATTGGCCAGAACCCGGCCAATGCACCAATGCCATGCTTACTGCCGCAACAGCGTCGCCACCGAAACATGCGGCCAGCTCAGGTTATTGAAGTTCAGCAGAACCGTCTGAGAATATTGAAGCTGATGTGTGGTGGACCCATTCGCCTCCCTGATCGTTTCGATCCAGAAGATGGCGTCCACCTGCACCGACTGCGCGTTCGGGCCGCCGGCTGCGCCCTGCAGAAATGCGATGTTTGCCGTGCCACCGCCGGTAGAGGGCGGGTTGAGATCGGTGGTTGAGATCCTCAGGGTCGTAGTCGAAACGATGTCTTTTCCGGCAATCCCCTGGGCCAGTACGATGTTCGGGTTGTCCACCATCGCCTGCGTGACGTTGGGTATGTCAGCCGGCGGCGTGCGGAATGCGGACGCAACCCCTAGGTTCGTTTCCGGAAATTGTATCGGGGTATGCGGGGGCGCGATCGTGAATGGTGTGATGCTGGCCGGCGCAAAGGTTGGCGCATGATTGACGGGGGGGAAGGCGCTGCCCTGTGCAACGAACGAAGTCCCGTGCGGGATGTTCGCCATCCGCGAGACCGTCGTGGGATCCTCCGGGTTGGTGGTCGCGGGAATGTTGATCCAGAGCCCGGGCTCGATATGGATGCCGGCGGGCTTGCCATTTGGGCCCAATACGCGGGCGTCCTGGATCTGCTGGAGATATCTCAACCCATGGAGATTGATGTCGGCTTGGAGAAAGCCGCGATTTGGGATGTCTCCCGGAATTGCTTCGAGTTGCAGTGTTTCGTTCGTCTCGTTGAGCTCCAGGAAGCGATCCTGGGTTCCATGAAACGGGCGCCAGATTTGGTTGAATCCGTGCCCCTTCCAGGTGCCGCCGAGGCCGGCAAGCGGCCCGAGCGGATTTGCCCCTGGCGCTAGAGCCAGATGAGGGATCCTTCCAGAGACGGACGTCAGGACGAAATCGTCTAGAATTTCCATGCTCGCTCCCCTTCCATCGCCTGCGCGCTCCTAGCACGAGCTGGGAGCGGCGGATCAATGCTGTCCCGAAATTCGGTGCCACGGAATAGACCGCGGATCTACCCGAAGATGTGTGAGCTGCTTCACACCCGCCGACGATTTATTGTCCGGAGCTGGCTCCGGTCGAAAACCGAGCCGAGCGACAGCCACTCCCGGTCCCACGATCCGATCAGTATGAAAATTAACTTTAATTCTTATATCCGCGATGTCGAGACCAAGGCAAGTTGGCTGAAATGATTGTCAGCCAGGGCGGTGGATCTCCGGCGCGTGCCGGGTTACCGTCCGACGGCCGCGCTTGAACACGGCGAGGGGCTGGCAGATTTCGGCGACGGCCTGCTCGGGTGAAGAGGCTTCGATCACGACGAGGTCGGCAGGGTTGCCGACCTTGATCCCGTAATCCGGCAGGTTCAGCAGCCGGGCGGAACGGTCGGTCAGCATGCGGAAGCATTCGGCGAGCCGGTGCGTGTGGCTGACCTGCAGGACATTCGCGTGCAGATTGGCCATGCGCAGCAGTGAACAGTCGCCGTAAGGGGTGAAGGGGTTCAGCACGTTGTTGGTCGAGATCGAGCAGTTGACGCCGTGTTCGATCAAGAGATTGGCGTCGACGACTCCGCGCCTGACATTGAATTCCTGGTTGCGTCCCATCATGAACAAATCGGTCGCCGGCAAGACCGTGACCGCGACGCCGGCATCGGCGAGGCGGCGCGCCTGGTTCTTGAATGCATCGAGCGGCAGAGCAGACATCTTGGTCATGTGACCGACCGCGACATGTCCGCCGAGCCCATATTGTTCGGTCAGGTCGCAGACCAGATGGATGTCCATCGCCTCCGCGCTGTTGCCGGAGTCGAGATGCATGTCGATGTCGACACCGAATTCGCGCGCCAGCTCGAAAATCCGGCGGATCTGCCCGGCGTGATCGCTGTCGTAATTCGGAGCGGCGCCGACCGCCTTGGCGCCGCGCTTTAGCGCCTCGACGATCATCTCGTCGGTCCCGGGGTTGTCCGTCAGCCCCTCCTGCGGGAAGACGCAGAGCTCGATGTCGATCGCCCATTTGTACTCGTCGACGAGCGCCTGAACTCCCTCGAACCCTCGCAACCCGACCCCTGGGTCGACCTCGACATGGGTGCGCATTCGCGTCGCGCCGTACGAGATGCATTTCTCCAAGGTCCGGCGGGCGCGAGCGCGGACGTCTTCGACCGTGAAGTCGCGCTTTACCGCGGCGACCCGTTTGACGACATGGGGCTCTCGCTCGGTTTCTGGCTCGCAACGGTCGATGATGCAGGATTTGTCGAGATGGATGTGGGTCTCGACAAACCCGGCACAGACCAGCCGGCCATCGGCGTCATAGCTCGATCCTTCGGCGGCGAACCGCGGCTCGATCGCGACGATACGACCCTTCTCGACGCCGATATCGCAAAGGCCGCCGGTCGGATGACCGGCAATTTTGGCGTTGCGAACAATTAGCTCCATGGGATCAGCCCTTTCCGATGACCCGGCAGGTCGAACCGTGATAGCTTCGTTTCTCAGAATTCGCCACCGAGGATCCGATGCCCGATACGCTGACCGTCATTCGCCATGCCGAGCGGCCAACCGTGACCTTTCCCGGCGGAGCTACGTACCAGCCGATCATTGGTGACGACACCGGCGACGGCATGCCGATCCGCACCGGTATCCAGACCTCGCAGCCGGGCTACACGACGCCGCTGCATTCGCACCCCTATGCCGAGGTCCTGACGGTGCTCGAGGGAAGAGGCGAGGCCTGGCTCGATGGCGAGGAGGGAGTTGTCGTGATGGAGCCTGGCGTCACGATCGCCGTGCCGGCGAACCGAGTGCACGCATTCAAGGTGATCGGTGACAGGCCGCTCGTGACGTTTGGCATCCACACCTTCGGCAAGCGGATCGTCAACTACGTCTCGCCGCCGGAGAGTGCGGGCTGAGCCCGCCGAGCCAAACTTTTCCATTCTTTGACTGAGGGAGACAATTGATGGCCATCAACCGTTACGATTTGACCCAACCGCCCGGGCCGCGCATGAGCCGCTGCGTCGTGCGCGATAACACCGTCTACCTCGCTGGCCTCACCGCGGGTGACGCGAGCCAGGACATCAAGGGCCAGACAAAGCAGATCCTCGACAAGATCGATGCCTATTTGGCCCAGGCCGGGACCAGCAAATCCAACCTCCTCTCGGCCAATTTGTGGATCAAGGACATGGCGCTCTTCGCCGATATGAACTCGGTGTGGAACACCTGGGTCGATCCGGAGAACCCGCCGGCGCGCGCCTGCGTCAAGGCCGATCTGGCGCGCCCAGATTTGCTCGTCGAAATTATGGTCACTGCCGCCAAATAATCGCTAAGCCGGCCGATGGCCGCCCGTCGTCCCAGCGGGATGCCCTGACGCATCACCGACATGGACGCCCGGCAACCCCAAAACGAAGGCTGCATTGCGGTCGTGCGTGCTTCGAGACGCGCCTTTGGCGCTCCTCAGCGTGAAGGATTACCTCTGATGGCATCAAGACAGTTCTTCATCCTGAGGAGCGCCCAACGGGCGCGTCTCGAAGGACGCAACACCGCGCTGTAGGTCGAGTGGAACTCTGAAAGGAAGGGCCGGGTTTAGACGATGATCTACCGCGAAGCTGGGCAGTTCCGGACCAGCTACGCCGCCGACCAAGCGGTATTTCCGGTTCTCCAAGACCGTATCTTCGTTTGGGCCATCGCGGCCGTCGCCTTCCTCGTCTTGCCGTTCCTTGCTAGCGAATACTTGCTGCGGGCAATTCTTGTCCCGTTTCTGATCCTGGCAATTGCAGCGATCGGCCTCAACCTGCTCGTGGGTTATTGTGGCCAGATCTCGCTCGGTAGTGCGGCATTCATGGCGGTGGGGGCCTACGCCGCCTATGACATTACCGTGCATCTCCCCGCTCTCAACCTGCTCGTCGTTTTTGCGCTGGGCGGCCTCTGCGCGGCCGGTGCGGGTGTCTTGTTCGGCCTGCCGTCCTTGCGGATCAAAGGCTATTACCTCGCAGTTGCCACACTGGCGGCGCAGTTCTTTTTCGACTGGATGTTCATCCGCATACCCTGGTTCACCGATTACGCATCCTCGGGTTCGGTGTCCGCACCGCCCTTGCTGATATTCGGCTTGTCCTTCGAGAGCCCGGCGGGGCGATATCTGTTATGTCTCGGATTGCTGACCGTGACGGCGCTGATGGCAAAAAACCTAGTGCGCGGCCGTATGGGACGAATGTGGATGGCGATGCGCGACATGGACATCGCCGCTGAGATCATCGGCATCCGGCCGCTGCACGCGAAGCTTTCCGCCTTTGCGATCAGCTCCTTCGTTATCGGCGTATCCGGCGCGCTCTGGGCGTTTGTGCACCTCGGCTCCTGGGAGCCGCTCGCCTTCTCGATCGACCGGTCGTTCGCCCTTCTTTTCATGGTCGTCATCGGCGGGCTCGGTTCCATCCTCGGCTGCTTTTTTGGCGCCGCCTTCATCACGACGGTACCGATCTTTCTCAATCAGGTCCCGGCCGCTCTCGGCATCCCGTTATCAACGGCGATGGTCTCGCATCTCGAATTCATGACTTTCGGCGCGCTGATCGTCTTCTTTCTGGTCGTCGAGCCGAACGGGCTCGCGCGGCTTTGGGCCGTCGGCAGGGAAAAGCTTCGCCTCTGGCCGTTCCCGCACTGATTGTCCTGTGTTAGCCTCCCGCTGCAAAGGGAGGTTACGTCCATGAGAAGCATGAAACTGGCGCTTTTAGTGGTGATTGCCGCGCTCGGCACCGCGCCGGCTCTAGCGCAAAACGAGCAGTTCTTCCCCTCGTTGGTCTACCGTACCGGTCCCTACGCGCCCAACGGCATACCATTCGCCAATGGCTTTGCTGATTACTTGAACTTGTTGAATGCGCGCGATGGCGGCATCAACGGGGTCAAGATCGCCTTCGAGGAATGCGAGACCGGCTACGCGACCGACCGCGGTGTAGAGTGCTATGAGCGCCTCAAAGGCAAAGGCCCGACTGGTGCGAGCCTGTTCGTGCCGTTATCGACCGGGATCACCTATGCGCTGATGGACAAGGCCCCGGTCGATAAGATCGCGCTGCTGACCAGTGGCTATGGCCGCAGTGAGAGCGCCGACGGCAACGTCATCCGCTGGGCCTTCCCGATCCTCGGCACCTATTGGGATGCTGGCGACATCCAGATCGAATTCCTCGCCAAATCGCTGGGTGGCTGGGACAAGCTGAAGGGCAAGAAAATCGCCGACGTTTATCACGATTCGCCGTACGGCAAGGAGCCGATCCCGGTCCTGCAGGTGCTTGCCAAAGAGCACGGCTTCGAGTTGCAGCTGTTGCCGGTGACCCATCCCGGCGTCGAGCAAAAGGCGACTTGGCTGCAGATCCGCCAGAACCGGCCCGACTTCACGTTGCTGTGGGGTTGGGGTGTGATGAATTCAACGGCGCTGAAGGAGGCGGCGGCGGTCGCCTATCCGCGCGACAAGATGTTGGGTGTGTGGTGGGCCGGCGCGGAGGCCGACACGATGCCCGCCGAGGACGCTGCCAAAGGGTATGAGGCGCTCGCGCTGAACCCGTCGGGATCGACCTTCGCCGTTCACCGCGATGTCTTTGCCCAGCTCTATGACAAGAATTTGGGCGCGGCAGAGCGCAAGGATGTCGGCAGCGTCCTCTACAACCGCGGAATGATCAACGGGCTGTTCGCGACCGAGGCGGTCCGAGCCGCTCAGGGAAAATTCGGCAACAAGCCGCTGACCGGCGAGCAGGTCCGCTGGGGGCTCGAAAACCTCGACCTCACCGCCGAGAAGCTCAAGAAGCTGGGCTTCGACGGCCTCCTGACCCCCCTCAAAGTTACCTGCGAGAACCACACCGGCATTGCCCGCGCCCGGGTGCATCAATGGGACGGCAAAGAGTGGAAGTTCGTCTCGGACTGGATCGATTCCGACCAGAAGGTTGTCGGACCGATGGTCGAAGAAGCAGCGAAGAAATACGCGCAAGATAAGAACCTGCCGACCGATGCCTGCTCGAAGGCCAGTTGAGGGTGCTCGCGCTGACGCCTGCGTTGCTTTCCGTCAACAACATCGAGGTGATCTACAATCACGTGATCCTGGTGCTGAAGGGGGTGTCGCTCGAGGTGGCGAAAGGTGGCATCGTCGCGCTTCTCGGGGGCAACGGCGCCGGCAAGACCACGACACTAAAGGCGATTTCCAACCTGCTGCGGGCCGAACGCGGCGAGGTGACGAAGGGGTCGATCTCCTTCGCCGGCGAGCGGATCGATGCCCTCGACGCCGCCGACGTCGTCAAGCGGGGTCTGATCCAGGTAATGGAAGGGCGTCACTGCTTCGGGCATCTGACCGTCGAGGACAACCTGCTGACCGGGGCTTATACCCGGCATGATGGCCGCGCCCGCGTCGCCGACGATCTCGACAAGGTCTACAGCTATTTTCCTCGCCTCAAAATCCGCCGCGATGCAATCGCCGGCTACACCTCGGGCGGCGAGCAGCAGATGACCGCGATCGGCCGTGCGCTGATGTCGCAGCCAAAGATGATTCTCCTCGACGAACCTTCATTGGGGCTGGCGCCTCAGCTCGTGGAGGAGATCTTCGCGATCGTCGACCGGCTGAACAAGGCGGAAAGTGTCGGATTTCTTGTTGCTGAGCAGAACACCAACATCGCATTACGCTACGCCGAATATGGCTACATCCTCGAAAATGGCCGGGTTGTGATGGATGGGGCGGCCGCCGATCTGCGCACGAACGAAGATGTCAAGGAATTCTATCTCGGGCTCTCGGCCGCGGGCCGAAAGAGTTATCGCGACGTCAAGCATTACCGCCGCCGCAAGCGTTGGCTCGCTTGAGGGGAAATTTACGCCTTGCGGTCAACGTTGTGACCCTATCAACCGGGTGGGAGCGTGAGGTGAGGCTGGTAATTGGATTGTTCGGGGTAGCGGCGCTGACGGGGTTGTCCCTTGCGGCATACGCGCAGGCTCCGCCGCCGGGCTCTTATCAGCAGAGCTGCCGGGACGTCCGGATGCAGGGCTCGACGTTGACCGCGGTCTGCCGCAGAGCCAATGGACGCGGCGATCAGCCGACGGCCCTCAATGTGGCGCATTGCGTCGGCGATATCGGCAATAACAATGGCCAATTGATATGTAACGGCGGCCAGCCCATCGCCGTGCCGCAGCCGCGGCAAGGCGCGGCACCCCCTTACCCGCCACCAGGATATGCGCCTGGCCCGGGTTACTCCGCGCCGGGATATGGACCGCCTCCGCCGCGCTACGGCGACGAACAAGCGTACTGGGAACGATGCCAGAGATTACGAGATGAAGAGCGGGAGATCAGCGAGAGGCTGGCCTACACGCCCTACGGCGAGGAGCGCGAAAGGCTGCAATACCGGCTCGGTCAGGTCCATGAAGAGGGGGAGCAATGCCGCCGCTGACCGGTCGTAGCGGCGGCGCTCTTGCCGTGAGGACTGAGTTTCAGGTTCGGTAGCTGGGGTCGAGCTTGTCGGCGAGACGCAGCAGGGCTGGCCATTCGCGTTGCCCCGCGAGCATCGGCTGGCCATTGGCGTCGCGCGGGCGCGCCGCCGGCTGCTCGCGGGCGTCGTGCGACGGAAACACGAGCTTGGCGCCCGCCGCTGCGGCCGCTTGCATCTTGAGCTGCGCCCGCGCCGCCTGCTCGAAATAGTAGGTCAGCGAAAAAGCCTCGGCGACATTGCGGCCGACCGTCAGGAGGCCGTGGTTGCGCAATACCAGCACCTGCTGCTGGCCGATGTCCCGCTGCAGCCGCTCCCGCTCGTCGAGATCGAGCGAGACGCCCTCGTAATCGTGATAGGCAAGCTGGCCATCAAAGCGCAGCGCCCATTGCGACAATGGGAGCAGCCCTTCTTCCTGCGCACTGACCGCAATGCTGGCCTCGGTATGGGTGTGCAACACGCAACGGGCGTCTGGCCGCACCATATGGATGGCGCTGTGAATAATAAAGCCAGCGCGGTTCGGCTCGTATTCCGATGGCTCGATCTGATTGCCGTCGATATCGATTTTAAGGAGACCGGAGGCGGTAATCTCGTTGAACAGGAGCCCCATTGGATTGATCAGAAACTGGTCCTCCCTTGCCGGCACGCGCGCCGAGATGTGGCCGAGGATCAGATCATCCATGCCGAAGTGAGCAATCAGCCGATAGCAGGCGGCGAGATCGACCCGCACCGCCCATTCTTCCGGATCGATTGTGCGCAGTCTCGGGGCAAGCGTTGTTTCGATCGTGTCCATCCGTTTTTCCTTTGGCAATCGAGCCGAAGCACCGGCTATCGCGGGTAGCGGGTCGAAAGCTACCATATGCTCCTGGGTTTACCATTCGAAAACCCGAAACCCGAACTGGCGTTTCACGCAGGGGCCGGCGAGATCGCCGATGCCCCAGCTCAGCCCGGTCGACCGAGCGTTCCGGATCCCCCACCGGATCAGGCGGCGATGGTATAAAGCTCGATCGTAAGCAGGTTACCGCCTGCATCGAGGCACCGGTATGCAGACAGTCCGTATTTTCGTCTCCTCACCGCGCGACGTGGGCAGCGAACGGGCGCTCGCGTCCCGGGTGATCGAGCGCCTGCGCTTCGAGTTCCGCGGGATTGCCGATGTCGAGCCGGTATTCTGGGAACAGATGCCGATGCGGGCGACCGACACGTTTCAGGCGCAGATCCCGCTCGCCGGCCAGTCCGATATCTGCGTCTTCATCCTGTGGTCGTGGTTCGGCACGCCACTCCCCGAGACCTACCAGCGCGGAGACGGCAGCCGCTACGCTTCGGGCACCGAATACGAATTCGAAAACGCGGTCCAATCGCACGCCCAGCGTGGCATGCCGGACATCCTGGTATATCGCAAGACGGCCGAGCTGCGCGCCACGATCCAAAATCGCGAACAGGTGCTCGAGCGGCTCGCCCAGCGAGACGCGGTGCAGGAATTTATCGACCGTTATTTCCACGGCGAAGGCGGATCGTTCCGGGCAGCCTTCCGCGACTTCGAGGCGCCGGCGGATTTCGAGGAGATGCTCGAAACTCATCTGCGTGAGCTAATCCGCACGCATCTCCATGCCGATGCCGGAATCGGCGCCGGCGGCGCCGTCCCGTTATGGACCCAATCACCGTTTCGCGGCCTGGAAATCTTCGATGTCGAGCACGCGCTGATCTTTTGCGGCCGCACGCGCGCAGTGACCGAGATCCTCGACACGCTGCGCCGACGGGCCGACCTGTCGCAGCCGCTGATGCTGGTAACCGGGATCAGCGGTTCGGGCAAATCGTCGCTCGTGCGCGCCGGCGTAGTACAGATGCTGGTCCAGCCGCGCGTCGTCGAGGAGGTCGTCGCCTGGCGCCGGGCGATCATGCGGCCGAGCGACGGCGGCGCCGCAGGACCGCTGGCTGCTCTGGTCGCGGCGCTGTTGCATGAAGATGCGCTGCCCGAACTTACGGTCGGCGGGACTACGGCGCAGTCTCTCGTCGAGGTCCTGCGCGACAAGCCGGCTGCATTCGGGCCGTTTCTGGCGCTGACCCTCGACCGGGTGGTCGAGCGCGCCCGGCAGTCCACCCCGGAGCTCGACCCGGCCGGGGTTGCCCGCCTCGTCCTCGTCGTCGACCAGCTCGAAGAGATTTTTGTGCCGGCAATCACCCCTGGCGAACGCGACGCCTTTATCGCGGCGGTGGCAGGTTTGGCCGCGGACGGACAGGTCTGGGTGCTGGCCACACTGCGCGCCGATTTCTACCCGCGTTGCGGCGAATTCCCGGATGCGTTTGGCGATTTGATCCGCGGCGACGGCACCTACGAGCTGCGCCCGCCCCGCACCGCCGAGATCGCGCAGATGATCCGGCGCCCAGCGCTGATCGCCGGGCTTTCCTTCGAGCGCAACCCGGAAACCGAGGAGGGACTCGACGACGCGCTGCGCGACGCGGCCGCGGCCAATCCCGGTGCATTGCCGCTTCTGCAGTTCGCGCTCGACGAGCTCTATAAGCGGCGCAGCGGCAATTTGCTGCGCTTTGCCGACTATCAGACGCTCGGCGGGCTCGAAGGCGCGTTGCGCCAACGTGCCGAGGAGGAGTTCGGCCGGCTTCCTCCTGCAGTGCAGGCGGCGCTGCCGGCGGTCCTCTCGGCGCTGGTGCGAGTGGGGCTCGAAGATGACGCGGTTGGCGCCCGGCGCTCCCCGCGTGCCCAATTGGCCGGTGCGACGGGCGCACTCGACCTTGCCGATGCCTTTGTCGCGGCGCGTTTCTTCGTCGCCGATCGCAGCGAGGGCGAGGGTGCGACGATCGGCGTCGCCCATGAGGCGCTATTGCGCGAATGGCCGCGCGCGCGGGATTGGATCGCCGCCAACAAGGAAGTGCTGCGGCTGCGGGCACGGGTCGCCGCCGCGGCAATGATCTGGGAGGGATCGAGCCGGGACACGGCGCGGCTTCTGCCGCCCGGCAAGGCGGTCGCGGAGGCGGCGACATTACTGCGCGACGGCGGCTTCGGGCTCGGCCCGGTAACTACCGAATTCATCGCCGCCTCGCAGGCCTATGCCGCGCATCGGCAGCGCCAACGGCGGCAGATCTACGCAGCTGCCGCCGCCGTCCTCGTCGCGCTATTGGCCGGAGCCGGGTGGTATTACGACGGCTATATTGACACCAAGGTGCGCTATTACCCGAATTTCACCAAAAAATTCGGGGTCTTTGTCGGGGTCGGGCCGCAATTGACCGAAGCTGCCGCGCACCACCGCGGCATGAGCCTCAAATTCTATTTTGCCGGCCGCTATGGTCCGCCGAAGCGCCTCGAGTCGATCAACGGGCACGGGGTCTGCCCGCAAACCAGCGCATTCCAGACCTATCTCGGCCAGGTTAGCCAGGACAGCTCCGGCGTCAACACCTATTGCCGCGCCGAGTTGAGCTACGACGGCGGCAAGATCGCCAATGAAGTGTGGTTCGACCGTAACGGCATGCAGGTCTTTACCTTCACTTATTCAAACGAGACCATAGCCGAGTTCCATTCGCGTGCCGGTGTTGCGATTTCGATGTCGCAATCGGGCGCGTCGCGGGTGCGCTTTACCCGGATCGAGAGCGGCCCTCAGCGCGGCCACGATCGGACGGTCCGGTACCTCGACGCCTATGGCAACCCGGAGCCCGACCGCGACGGGAAATACGGCCAGGAATGCGAATATGACGAGCGCGGCCAAGCGATCCGCCTCACCGCCCTGAGCGAGGACGACAAGCCGACCTTGCCGCGCGGCGCGCCGGCGACGACGCGGTTGCGCTACGACGATCGCGGCAACATCGTCGAGTACCGCTTCTTCGATGAGAATGGGGCGGCAATGCGCGATCCTTCGAGCGGCGCGGTAGTGCAACAGGCGGAATACGATGAATACGGAAACATCGTCACGCTGACGCTGCTCGACGCGGGCGGCCAGCCTGCAAAGGGCGCCGACAAATACGTCAAAGAAACACGTGTATACAATTTGTGGGGCGACCTCGTGGAAAGCGTCTTCTGGGACCGTTATGGGCAGCCCGTGCTCGCTAATGGCGGGTACGCCAGCGTCACCCGGCAGTTCGACGATCAAGGCCGCTGGGTCGAAGCGAATTTCTTCGCTGTGGACGGATCGGCAATCGCTGCCGGCGATAGTTCGGAGAGAATTCGCGCGGCCTACGACCGGGCCGGCAACCTCGCCGAGCTGTCCTTTGTCGACCACGACGGTAAGCCAGTAACGCTGGCCGTCGGCTATTCGCGGATCGCTCGACGCTACGACGAGAACGGATACAAGATCGGCGAATCCTACCTCGACCAGACTGGGGCGCCAGTCGACACGACGGGCGGCTATGCGCAGATCCAAATCTCGGTCGATGCCAATGGAAGAGCTGTTGATCAGGTCTATCTCGACAAATTGGGCAAGCGGGTGGCCGTGGTCGACGGCTACGCCGAACAGAAGATGTCGTACGATTCGCGCGGGAACCCCACCGGCACCGCCTATTTCGACGTTGCCGGCAAGGCGGTCGTCGCTAAAGCAGGTTGGGCGCGGGAAACCAAGAGCTTCGACGATCGCGGCAACGTCATCGAAGAAGCCTATTTCGACGCGTATGACCGGCCGGCGCGCATCAGTGTCGGCTACAGCATCCTCAGATACACCTTCGACCGCCGCGGCAACGAGATCGCACACGCCTATTACGCCGCGCCCGGACAGCTGATCGACAAGGAAAAAGGCTGCCCCACGACCAACTTCGCCTACGACGAGCGGCGCGAACAGATCGAATGGGCGTGCCGCGACGGCAATGGCGATCTGGTGATCTCGCCGGTCACCCACTTTGCCCGGCATACAAAAGTCTTCGACCCGCGCGGCAACCTCACCGACGAAGCTTATTTCGACGATCACAACGAGCCGATGCGCGATCCCGCTGAAGGCTTTGCCGAAGCTAGATTTCTCTATGACGAGGACCGGAACCTCGTGGAGGCGAAGTTCTTCGACGAGCACGCGCAACCACTCGCATTGCCGAAGATCGGCTGCGCTGATGTTGTGCTCACCTATAACCAAGGCCGCCTGACAGGGCGCCGCTGCGCTGCGGCGCCGGCCTCACCGCTAACGGGCCCGAAGGGCTGATCGCTCCGCGCCAGGATCTCAGATCGGGGCGAACATCGGCACCGGCGGCCCGCCGTCGCTCGGCTTGAAGACGAGGCGGACGGTCTGCCCGATGCGGATCTTGTCGAGGTCGCAATCGACGATGTTGGTCATCATCGTCGGACCTTCGCTGAGCGTCACATAGGCGATGGCATAGGGGATCGGCGCCCGGCGCATCACGCTATAGGTGTAGATCGTGCCGTTGCCCGAGGCCTGCTGCAATTCGGTCTTGTCGCTGAAGCAGACGGGGCACATTGCCCTCGGATAATAGTGCACCGCCCCGCAGGCAGTGCATTTGCCGATCATCAGCTTGCCTTCGGCGGCGGCGTCCCAGAACGCCTTGGTCTCGAGATTGGGTTGCGGCGCTTGGATCTTGCGCTCCTGGCTCTGCATCGCCGTCACTCCCTTTCCATGATGACGGTCGCCGCACCATGCCTGGTGCCGAGCGAGCCGCCGGTGCCATGCGCCAATGCCAGATCGCAATTCCTGACCTGGACCGCGGGATGTGCTTCGCCGCGCAACTGGCGCACCGCTTCGACCACCTTGGTCAGTCCGCCGCGATTCGAGGGATGGTTGTTGCAGAGGCCGCCGCCATCCGTATTGAACGGCAATTTGCCGGTGCCCGAGATCAAATTCCCGTCTGAGACAAACCGCCCGCCCTGACCTTTCTCGCAAAAACCGAGATCCTCGATCTGCATCAACACGGTGATCGTGAAGCTGTCATAGATCGAAGCGTATTTGATGTCGGCCGGTTTGACACCGGCCTCGGCAAAGGCCGGCGGCCCTGACCAGACCGCGCCCGAATAGGTCAAGTCGATCTGCCCGCCCATCTGATGCTTTGGCGCCTCGCCGGCGCCGATGATCTTGACCAAAGGCCGCTTCAGGCTCTTGGCGACCTCGCGGCTGGCGACGATGATCGCGCCGCCGCCATCGCTGATCACGCAGCAATCGAGCCGATGCAACGGGTCGGCGATCATCGGCGAATTCACCACGTCTTCGACCGTCACGACATCGCGTAGCATCGCATGCGGATTGTGCTGTGCATGGTGCGAAGCTGCGACCTTGATCCAGGCGAGCTGCTCGCTGGTCGTGCCATATTGGTACATGTGGCGCATCGCGCACATCGCGTACATGTTTGCAGTGGCGGGCGCGTAGGGGTTCTCGAACGCGGTTTCGGCCGACTGCACCGTCGCTGCACGCGGTGCCGTACCGGTCGCCACGCCTTCGGTGCGCGGCCTTCCGGCCAGGGTGATCAGCGCGATCGAGCATTTGCCAAGCGCGATCGCCTCGGCCGCATGGCCGACCTGCAGCAGATAGGACGACCCGCCGGTATCGGTCGAATCCCAGTGACGCAGCTTGAGCCCGAGATAGTCGATCATCGACAGCGCGCCGAGCCCGGGCGTGTCGCCGGCGGCGCAGAAATACCCGTCGATATCGTTCTTGCCGAGCCCGGCGTCGGCGAACGCGCCTTGGGCGCATTCGGCATGCAGCTGGAACAGCGACTTGTCGTCGGCCTTGCGCGTCGGATGCTCGAAGATCCCGACGATATTGGCCTTACCTTTGATGCTCATCGCGGGCCGATCCTCCCGTTCGAGGCGAAAGCAACGATGGGATACCGTTCGGCGCCCGCGGTCAATCCCGGATTGTCACGGGGCGGACCTGCGCGGCGGCATCGTGTGAGTCACCACTGGAAGTTGGCCCATTTGGGCGCTTCGGCCGCCAATCCTTTCTTAATCTGGTCAACCGCGCCTATAGCTGCTTGGTACCCAGCCTCTACCGCCCTGTCGAACTCGCGAAACGATAAGATGTCGATGGAGCTCAATTCCGGTTGGATCAGGACGTCGGCGGCGCCGCGGTTCGCCGCCTTCTCCAGATCGCCGTTAATCGTGACCGAACGCGTCAGAATGCGCAAAATATTGGGCGTTTCCCTACGGCCCCGGCGCAACAGCCACAACAGCGACTTTTCTTCGATATCATCGATTTGCGTCTCCAGTTTCCAGTCGGCAGTAACTTCGACCCCGACTACTGGTCCCCGCAGCAGCGAACTCATTACGCTCGCCGGGAAATTGTTCATGACGCCGCCGTCGACAAAGAGTTGGCCGTCCATGACCATTGGCGGAACCACTCCGGGTATTGCGGCCGAGGCGCGCAGCGCGCGCCAAAGTACCCCTTCCTTGTGCACCATGGCCTCGCCGCGGGACAGGTTGACCGAAACGCAGAAGAAGCTCTTCCAAGTATTCTCGATCAGTGCCTCGCCGCACGCGTCGATTAACATCCGTCTCATTCGGCGCCCTCGCGCGAGGGCGACAATCGGGATCGTGTAATCTGCGATTGGATTTCTTCTAAAGGCGCGCGAGAAAATCTCGATCATCTCGCCGGGTGGGTGGCCGAGCGCAACCGAAGCGGCCACCAGCGCGCCCATGCTGGTTCCGGCGACAAGATCTATGGGAATTGCAGCCTCGCTAAGCGCCTTTATAACACCGATGTGAGCGAATGCGCGGGCGCCACCGCCCGAAAGCACAAGGCCGATTGCTTGTCGAAACACAAGCCGCGCGACCCTGGCAAAATCGATGGCATTGCCACGCCTGACATGAAGGATGCGGTCACTCGAAAAGTGCTGCAGCCAGTCACTGCCACCGGCAGGGAATGTGCTGTTGGCGTCGTTGACCAGGACGAGATCAGCGACGCGTTGCAGAGCAGAAGCATAGTCGATCGCCCATTGACTGGCCCCGACGGTGCTTGCCGCAGCATTGGCGACGAAGACGACCCGGTCGGATTGCCGGAGGCAGCGGCGTGCCCAGCCCTGGGAATCCCGGCCGGCGACGTAAATCACGAGGGGTCGGGCCGCTGCAGTGGATTTGACCGCCTGGGACGTCCGCTCACTCTCCGGATTATCAACGACCGCAATCTCTCGACCAAATTGCCGAAATGCCTCGATTAAATGTTTGACGGAGCTGGGATCGGCAGGCGGTTCCGTGAGCGATACGATCGCAATACTGTCGATTGTCTGGCGCAGCAGGCGTGTACGCGTCCTCTCGCGCAATCGTGCCGCCAGCAAACGCATGACAAAAAGCCCGACTTGCGGGTTTGCGGCCATCAACCGTGCCGCGGCGGCTCGCGGCAGGCGCACCACTTCACTGTCTCGGAGGGCAAGCACCGTTGCCGAGCGCGGTTCTCTTGAGATGAGGCTCATCTCTCCAACGATTTCGCCTGGCGAGATTTGTGCGACCGGGATCAGATCAGCTGCTGCTTCGACGAAGACACCAAGGCGACCGCTTATCACGACGTAGGCATCCGGCGCCGGGTCGCCCTCTCGAAACAGCACCGTCCCCGCCGCGACGCCGAACCATTCGAGCATCGGCTCAATTCTCGACAAAAGCTCGTCGCCGATCGGCCGGAACAAAGGGCTCAAAGAGGGAACGGATCGAAGGGCGCCAAGCGCCGATAACTCTGCGAGGGCGGCGACCTCTGTCGGGGCGGTGTCGTGATTGCCGCTTCCTACGACCTCGGCCATGGAACTGTTTGGTTAACTCGACGAACGGTTGCAGTCTTCAACCATAGAAGCAAACGTCCCAATTCACAAACCTGACCGCGCAGCGCGCTGCCTCATTTGGCCGCCATGCTCTCCCCGACCGAGGCGATGCTGGATAGCCGTTCCGAAACACGAAACCAAGCGACATAAAGGGCCGGCAGAAACAACAGGGTCAGCAAAGTTGCGCTGGCCAGGCCGCCGATAATCGCGAAGGCCATTGGTCCCCAGAATACCTCGCCGGCTATCGGGATCATCCCGAGCATCGCGGCGGCGGCTGTCAGCAGGATCGGACGCAGCCGGTGACAAGTCGCGTTGACGACCGCGTCCCATGCGGCCTGACCCGCGCTGGTGTTTTGACCGATCTGATCGATCAGGATGACCGAGTTTCGAATGATCATCCCAGTAAGAGCAATGATGCCGAGGATCGCAATAAAGCCTAGCGGCATATGGCTCACCAGCAATGCCGCGACGACGCCGATCAGGCCAAGCGGCGCAACGCTGACGACCAGGAAGAGGCGCTGAAAGCTTTGCAGCTGCGCCATCAGGATCGTGACCATCAGAATGATCATGACCGGAACCACGGCCGAGACCGAGCCCAGTCCCTTTGCGCTCGCATCCGCCGTGCCACCGGTTTCAACCCGGTAGCCCATTGGCATTGTGCGAGCGAAGGCGGCAATCTTTGAGGCCAACTGCGCAGTCACTGTCTTGGGTTCGATCCCCGATGACAACTCGGCTTGGACGGTGATCGTGGGAAGTCGGTTGCGCCGCCAGATGATCGGCTGCTCGAGCGTGTATTCGAGCGAGGCCACATCGAGCAGCGGGAGATTTCGGCCGCCCGGGAGAGGCAGCTGCAACAACCGTAATGTATCGAGCGATGTACGCTCAGCGCCGCCGGATCGGGCGATCACGTCTACGAGATAGACGTAGTCCCGCAGCTGGGTAATGACGAGGCCGCGAGTTGTCGCCTCGATCGCCTGCGCGAGGGCTGCCGAGCTGATCCCGAACCGGTGCGCCTTGTCCTGGTCCACCCTCAAGCGCACGGCTTTGATCGGCTCGTTCCAGTCGAACCCGATCTTCCGCGTCCAAGGATTCGACGCGACGATATTGGCGACCGCATAGGCGAGATCGCGAATTTTCTGTGGATCGCCGCCACTGACGCGGTATTGCAGCGGCCAGCCTACCGGGGGCCCGAGTTCAAGCGGATAAATCCGCGTCGCAACATCGGGCAATGCCGTCGCCAGCGCCTCCTCCAGTCGAGCTCTGACGGCTTGTCGCTGAACAAGTCCTTTGGTGACTATCACGGCCTGAGCGAAATAATCCTGCGCGAGCTGTACGTTCAGCGGAAGATAAAAACGGACCGCTCCCTGCCCGATATAGAAGGTGTGGCGATCGATGTTCGGGTCATCGGCGAGAAGTTTTTCGACGCGTTCGGCAGCGGCTTCGGTAGCCGTGATCGGCGCGTTTTACGGCAATGTCAGATCGAGGATCAGCTCCGGCCGATCGGCAGCCGGAAAAAATTGCTGTTGGACGAACCGTAAACCGATCACGGAAAGCGCAAAGAGGGCGAGTGTGACGGCAATTGTCGCGTAGCGTGCGCGCATGCAGAGCAACAATATGCTGCGAAAGGCTCTTCCGCTGCGTCCGGGCTCCCGCTGGCCCAACCGGGGATGCGACGGCTCTCGTAGGATCATAACGCCGACCAGCGGCGTAAACAGGACCGCTACCAGCCATGACACAACGAGCGCGATCGCAATGACAGCGAACAGCGAGAAGCAGTATTCGCCGGCGTTGCTGCGGGCGAAGCCCACCGGAATGAAACCGGCGATCGTTACCAGCGTCCCGGTCAGCATTGGAAATGCTGTGGTGACGTAGGCATGGGTTGCGGCGGCGATGCGATCGATACCCCGCTCCAGTCGGCTCACCATCATCTCGATCGTCACCATGGCGTCATCGACCAATAGGCCGAGGGCGATGACGAGAGCCCCGAGCGACACCCGCTGGAGTGAGATGCCGCACAGCGCCATGCCGAGAAAGACGATCGCCAGAACAAGCGGGATCGATAGCGCGACAACCGCGCCAGCCCGCAAACCGAGCGTCAGGAAGCTTACGCCGAGCACGATCGCGATGGCTTCCCAGAGCGCTTCGGTGAATCGGCTGATGGCTTCTCGAGCGACTACCGATTGATCGGCGACGAGGTGGGGTTCGATCCCGATCGGCAGATCGGTTTTGATCTCCTCCATTCGCCGCCGCAGCTTGTCGCCAAAACCCAGAATATCGGCGCCCTTGGCGGTGGCCACGGCGAGCCCGATGGCGGGCTTGCCGTCGAAGCGAAACATCGGTTGCGGCGGGTCGGCGTAGCCGCGGCGCACGGTGGCGACGTCATTGAGCCGGTAATATCGCCCGTTCGCGTAGAGATCGAGCTTCTGCAGGCTCTCCTCCGAGAGGAATTGTCCGGTCACGCGCAGGAGGATTGACTCGCGGACCCCTCGGACCGTCCCAGCGGGTTCGACAGCGTTTTGCGCTCTGAGGCTGGCGATCACCTCGTTGCTGTCGATGCCGAGGCCCGCTAGTTGTCGCGTGTCGAATTCGAGATAGATCTTCTCGTCCTGAGTCCCGATCAGTACGATCTTGGCGGCGTCCGGAAGCGCGAGGAGCTCGGAGCGAATCCGTTCGACGTAGTCGCGCAGCTCGCGGAGAGTAAAGCCGTCGGAAGTGAAGGCATAAATTGTTCCAAAAGTGTCGCCGAAATCATCATTGAAGAAAGGCCCCTGAATGCCACGCGGCAGAGTTACTCTGATATCGTCGACCTTCTTTCGGACTTTGTCCCAGATGTCAGGGACAATATCAGGCGGGGTACTTTCCTTTAAGACAACGCTGATCGTCGATTGTCCGGATTGCGTGTAGCTCTTGAGATAATCGAGCCATGGTGTTTCTTGCAGCTTTTTCTCGATCCGGTCGGTGACCTGGAGCATCGTGTCTTCGAGCGTTGCGCCGGGCCAAGCTGTCGCAACGATCATCGTCTTCACGGTAAAGGGGGGATCTTCGTCGCGTCCAAGCCGCAAATACGACAAGACGCCGGCAACTAAGAACAACAGCATCAGGTAGCAGACGAACGAACGGTGCTCGAGGGCCCATCGCGAAAGGTTGAACCCTCTCATTAATCGACTGCGGCAAGAAGTCGGACCTGCTCGCCGGGACGCAACAGGTGGACCCCCGCCGTGACGACCATATCGCCTGCTTCCACGCCGGCCGAGAGCAGCACCCGATCAGGATCAAATCGCAGCACCGTGACCGGTTTGAGGTGAACCGTGTGGGTTGCCCGGTCGAGCACCCACACTGCCGGCTTGCCGTCTTGCTCGAACAATGCCGAGCTGGGCAATGCGACGAGCTTCTGTGCCGGGAGTTCGACGCGACCTTTGACGGTGGCTCCGAGTCGCATTTCGGGCGGTGCATCGGGCAGCGAGATTCTTACGGCGTAGGTTCGCGTCGTCGGATCAGCTTGCGGGGCGACATACCGAACCCGACCTGCGGCCTTGATCGACGGGTCGGCTACCAAGGTGACCTCTATCTGAGGATCATGTGGTATGAGTCGAAAAGCGACTTCCGGCACGTCGAAGACGGCCTCTCGCTCTCGGGGCTCGGCAATGCGTACGACACGCTGGCCGGCAGCGACGACCTGGCCGGCTTCGGCATACGTCGCGGTAACGACCCCATCCACGTCAGAGTGGAGCTCGGTGTAGCCGAGATCATCGCGAGCGAGGCTCAATTTGGCCCGCGCCGCGTCGCGCTGGGCCTCGGCAGCCTGCAGGTCGCGAACCGCGGTGTCATACCGCTGTCGCGTGGTGAAGCCGTCCTTCAGCAAAGCGCTTTGCCGTGCCTCCTCCGCTCGCGCTCGTGTCAGCTCGGCTTCAGCCGCTGTCAGGACGGCTTGCGCCGACTGAATCTGGCTCTTTGTCGCTTGGCTATCGAGCCGCGCGATCAGGTCATCCTTCTTGACGACCGAGCCCACATCGACCGGGCGAGCGATGATCTTGCCATCGATCCTAAAGCCCAAATCCGTTTCATAGCGAGCTTGGATCTCCCCGGTCTGAGAGAGGGCGTCACCGATGTCGAGCAACTCGGTAAGAGTGGCACGGACGGGCCGGATCGTTGCTTTTGGTGGAGCCGGTTCGTCGCAGGCCGAAAGTAAAGCAATCGCCACCGACGCGGCGATAATGGTCATAGCTCTAGATTTCGCGGAGGGAGCGCCCATGCTGCCTGGCGTTGTTCAAGAAGACCTCAACCTATAATCGCATCGATTTGCGACGCTGAGAACCCAAGTTCACGAAGCACGGAGTGCGTGTGCTCGCCGAGTCGCGGCGGAGGCAGCCGGAAGCTGTCCCCGGGGGAGGCGGAAAACGTAACCGGAATGGCGGTAGTCAGCATTTTCCCCTCGGAGGGGTGTTCGACCGGCTCGAAAAACCGGGTCTCGTCGAGGTAGGGGTCGGCGAGCAAACCCTTCAGATTAGTTACGACGCCATTGGGGACGTCGAAGGCATCGAGCCTCTCGCGCCATTCGGCGGTCGAACGCTGGCGCATTCGCTCGACGATGATGGCGTAGAGCTCGTCGATGTTGTCGGTCCGCTGGTCGAGTGTGCAAAACCGCGCGTCATCGGCCAGTTCAGGGCAATCGAGGGCCTCGAAGAGGTGGCGCGACTGCGTGTCGGTCGTTGCGAGAATGCAGATGTGACCGTCCTTGGTGGGAAACGGCCGGCGATGCGGCGTCAGCATCCGCGGATAGCCGAGCCCCTTTTCGGGTTCGGCGAGGACGCCGTGCCAGAGATGGTCGACGAGGTTGAAGGCGACCATCGTCTCGAGCATCGGAACATGGATTTCCTGCCCTTCGCCGGTGCGCTCGCGGTGAAACAGCGCCATGCCGATCGCCGAGGCGAGAACATAGCCGCAGATCTTGTCGCATACCGCCATCGGCACATAGCGGGGTTCGCCACCGACGCCGCCGTTGAGCGCGGCAAGACCGCTCTCCCCCTGGATCACGTCGTCGAAGGAAGGGCGGTCGCGATGCACCCCCTCCTTGCGGAAGCCGGTGGCGGCGGCGTAGACGAGGCGCGGGTTGCGGGCCGCGAGCGTATTGTAGTCGACGCCGAGCCGTTCCGCCGCGCCCAACCGCATGTTGTGGATGAACACATCCGCCGTCTCGACCAGCTTGAGCAGCGCATCGCGCGCCGTCGGCCGTTTCAGGTCGAGCGCGACGCTCCGCTTGTTACGGTTGATGTTGAGAAAATAGGCCCCCATCCCGGGGTGCCGCGATGGCCCGAGGGGTCGTATCGGATCACCCTGCGGCGGCTCGACCTTGATGACGTCCGCCCCCATGTCGCCGAGGATCTGCGTCGCCACCGGTCCTAATACCGCCGAGGTCAGATCGACAGCGCGGATTCCTTCGAGCGGTCCCGACATAATGGGCTCTCCTTTGGATGAGCGGCAGCTTGACCGACTGTCTAATACCACGCACGCTCCCGCCCGCATCAAAGGGAGGCGGATTTGGGACCGCTCGCCGGTATCAAGGTCGTGGAACTCACCGGCATCGGGCCGGGGCCGATGTGCGCAATGCTGCTCGCCGATCTCGGCGCGACCGTGCTGCGCATCGACCGGCCGGAGCCGAGCGATCTCGGCCTGCAGCGCGAACTTCCCTACGATCTGTTATTGCGTGGCCGGCAAGCCTTGGCCCTCGATCTGAAGAGCCCCGAGGGTAAGGACCTGGCATTACGCCTCATCACGCGCGCAGATGCTCTGATCGAGGGGTTCCGTCCGGGAGTTACCGAGCGGCTCGGCCTCGGCCCTGAAGATTGCCTCAAACGCAATCCGCGCCTCGTCTATGGCAGGGTCACTGGCTGGGGACAGGAAGGGCCGCTCGCGCACGCCGCCGGGCACGACATCAACTACATCTCACTCGTGGGCGCACTGCACGCCTTCGGGCGCCGCGGTCAGCCGCCGACCCCGCCCTTGAACCTCATCGGTGATTTCGCGGGTGGCGCCCTCTATCTCGCGTTCGGCATCGTCTGCGGCATTCTCGAAGCACAGCGCTCCGGCGAAGGGCAGGTCGTCGATGCCGCAATGGTCGACGGCGCCGCATCATTGATGACGGCCTTCCACGGCATGATCGCCTGTGGGTTGGGAACCCACGAACGGGGAACCAACCACATCGATACCGGCTCCCACTTCTACAACGTCTACGAATGCGCCGACGGCCGCTGGATCTCGATCGCGCCGATCGAGGGCAAGTTCTACGCCGAGTTGTTGCGGCGCCTGGATATCGATCCGGCGACGCTGCCGCCGCAAATGGACCGCGCGCATTGGCCTGAGGCGCAGGCTCGCCTGGCGGCGCTCTTCGGAACCAGGACGCGTGATGAATGGTGCGGTCTACTCGAAGGGACAGACGCCTGCTTTGCCCCGGTTCTAACGACCGACGAGGCGCCGCAACATCCTCACAACAAAGCGCGCCGGACCTATGTCGAGATCGACGGGATCACCCAGCCGGCGCCGGCGCCCCGCTTCAGCCGTAGCATTCCCGACCTGCCGATCCCGCCGCAGGCGCCACGCCAGGCCGACGAGGCCGAGGCGGCGCTCGCCCCCTGGCTCGAACCGGACGAAATCGCGGCCCTTCGTGCCTCGGGAACGCTCGGCTGAGCTGTTCCGTCAGGCCGCTGGTTCCATCTTATAATCGCTATCGCTGACGTGCTCGGCCCAGGTCGTCCCTTGACCCTGTTCGCCGTTCTCCGACATCGCCAAATGAGCGAAGAGGCGGTCGGGGGCAGCGCCGTGCCAATGCATCGTATCGGGCGGGATCATCACGGTGTCGCCGGGATAGATCGCCTGCGGCCGTGAGCCTTTCCCAATGCAGATGCGGCCGACCCCGGAGAGGCAATAAAGCGTCTGCCCGACGGGGTGAGAATGCCAGCCGGTGCGGGCGCCTGGGGTGAACGAGACGACGGTCGCACGCATGCGCGAGGGCGCCTGGCCGACAAGTACCTCGTCCTGAAAGACCTCTCCGCTAAAGTTTTCGGCCGCGCCCCGTCTGGTGGACCGTGCCGATGCCCGTACAACCGTCATGGCTCCCTCCGTTTAGCTTTGGAAGATCCGGAGGAGAATAGGCCCGGCCCGGATCACAAGACAATTGGTTGCGGAGCACCGATTTCCCGCCTACGCTTTAGAAGCACTGGCCCGAAGGGAAACATGAGCGAACCGATCAAGGTCTTTTGGCAACCGCATTGAACGAGCTGCCTCAGGGTTAAGGAATACCTCTCGGTCCGTGGGATCGAGTTCCAATCCATCAACGTGTTGGCGGACCAAAGTGGCATGGAGGAGCTGCGTCGGCTCGGTGCGCGCTCCGTACCGGTGGTATCGCGCGGTGACCGCTTCGTCTTTGCGCAGGTAATCCGCGATGTCGTCGAGTTCTTGGGTCTCGACGACAAGACCGGCCCGGTGTTGTCGCCTGCCGAGTTGCTTGCCCGATACGACCATGTACTCGAAACCGCGATCCGGCTGGTGCGCCAGATGCCCGCCGACATGCTCGAGGTGCAGCTGCCGAACCGGCCACGGTCCTATCGAATGCTGATGCACCACCTGTTCCAGATTCCGAGCGCGTATCTCGACATGGAGGAAGATGGCGGAACCCTGAGCCGTGAAAAGCTCGGTGTGCTACCGCCTCCCAAGATGCGGACGAGCGGCGCGGTCGCCGATTTTGGGGAGAGCGTACGACGGCGCTTGAACAATTGGTGGAAGCGGGTCGCGGACGAGGATTTCACCCGTCCGGTGTCGACCTATTTCGGCGAGACCTCACGGCATGAGATGTTTGAGCGAACTGTCTGGCATTCGACCCAGCACACGCGTCAAATCGCTTCTCTGCTGGAACAAGCCGGTGTTGCGCCGGACCGCCCGCTTGGCCTCGACGACGTCCGCGGCCTGCCCCTCACCGAAAAAATCTGGGACGAGGCGTAACCCTAGGTCTAGCCCAGCGCGTGGCGAAGCTGGCGGCCGACGACGACGAGCACTGCGAGATCGGGGGTGGTCGCCGCGCGCAGATCCCTGACGAGAGCCTCGGCAGGAGCGAGCACAACTGCGTTGGCCGCAGACCAGGCGGCGAGTGGGTCGGCCTCCGCGGCGAATTCACTCGCCAACACGCGCGCGGCGACGTCGGTTTGCAGAGCAAACGCATCCTCGATGATCGCCTCGACTGCCTGTTTTTGCCACTGCGTTTCGGCCGGCAGCCGGCGTGCGGCAGCGCGCATCTCATCCAGCGCGAATTGGGAGCCCACGCCATAATAGACCCGGGCAGCTCGGCCGACCGGCTGTCGCGAGCGTTCCGCCAGATCGGCGATGTCGAGCGCGGCAGCCAGAAACAGCGTGGCGGCGACCCCGGCGGCGAGCGTTTCGGGCACCCCAGCTTCGGTCAGTTGCAAGCTGTGCTTGGTGACGATGCTGCGGTCCCGCGGCGGCAGGAACTCGAACAGTGAAGCAGCAAGAGTGCCGACGGTCGGCCCGAACCTTGCGGTCTCAGTACCGAGTTCAGTGCGTCTGTGGCAAAGCAGCCAGGTCGTGGCACGTTCGATCAAATCGGCGATCTCGATCAGCATCTCGATTTGCACTGGAGGCGCTACTTTGTTGTCGAGCGCCTCTATCTCGCTCCACAGGCCTCGCAGCTCGAATACCTCGCGCACAATAATATAGGCCCGGGCAATTTCCGGCACCGCCCGGCCGGTGCGGGCCCGCATGTCGTGGACAAAGGTGATCCGGGCCCGGTTGATGAGGTCATTGGTAACGACCGTCGCAATGATCTCCCGGCGCAGCGGATGAGTCGCAATCTGCGCCCCGAGCCGGCCGCGCACTGCAGCTGGGAAATAGCCACGAAGCTCATTAACGAGTTCTGGCGCGTCAGGCAGCGCGGAAGCAAGCAGCTCCTCATCGAGCGTCATCTTCGCGTAAGCAAGCAAAACCGCCAGCTCCGGTCGGAGGAGCCCGCGGCCTTCCACCGCCCGCGCGGCCAGCGTGTCGTCATCGGGCAGGAACTCGAGCGCGCGATCGAGCCGACCCGACCGCTCGAGTTCGCGCATCATGCGCGTCTGCCGGTCGAGAGACGCGACGCCGCCCGCTTCCGCGACCGACAGCGCCTCGCCCTGCAGGTAATTGTCCCGCAACACCAGCGATGCGACGTCCCCCGCCATAGAGGCCAGCAGGGGCTCACGCTCTGCGGCCGCAAGTGCGCCGGAGGCTATCGCCTGGCCGAGTAGGATCTTAATGTTGACCTCGTGATCCGAGGTGTCGACACCAGCCGAATTGTCGATCGCGTCGGTGTTGATGCGGCCTCCGGCAAGCGCGAAGGCGACCCGGCCGCGCTGGGTTACCGCGAGGTTGGCTCCCTCGCCGACGACCTTGGCGCGGATCTCGTTGCCGCCGATGCGCAGAGCATCATTGGCGCGGTCGCCGACCTCGGCATGGTTCTCGTCCGGCGCCTTGACATAAGTCCCGATCCCCCCGAACCACAGGAAATCGACCGGCGCGGTCAACAGCCTGCGGATCAGCTCGGCAGGGGTCAGGTGGTCAGCCTCGATGTTGAAGGCGCGCTTTATCTCGGGACTGATCGCGATCGATTTGGCGCCGCGCTCAAACACGCCACCGCCTGGCGAAATCAGCGCACGGTCATAATCCGCCCAGCTCGAGCGCGGCAGCCGGAACAGGCGCAAGCGCTCGTCAAAGCTCCTCTTGGCATTGGGGGCCGGATCGACAAATACGTGACGATGATCAAAGGCAGCCAGCAGTCGGATGTGGTGCGACATCAGCATGCCATTGCCGAAAACGTCACCTGACATGTCGCCCACCCCAACCACAGTCAGATCGGCGGTCTCGATGTTGCGTCCGAGTTCGCGGAAATGGCGCTTGATGAGCTCCCAGGCACCGCGCGCGGTGATGCCCATGGCCTTGTGGTCGTATCCCGCCGAACCTCCGGAAGCAAACGCATCGCCGAGCCAGAACCCGTATTCCTCGGAGATCGCGTTGGCGAAATCGGAGAAGGTGGCGGTCCCCTTGTCGGCGGCGACGACCAAATAGGGATCATCGCCATCGTGCCGAACGACCTGCGGTGGTGGCGCGATGCGACGCTGCCCCGCACTGTCTGCCACCAGATTGTCGGTGAGATCGAGCAGTCCGCGGATCAGCGTCTTATAGCATTCTATCGCTTCCGCCCCGAGCTGATCGCGCGACGGGGGAGGCTGCTTGATAACAAAACCGCCCTTTGATCCGACGGGAACAATTACGACGTTTTTGACCGTCTGCGCCTTCATCAGCCCGAGGATCTCAGTGCGGAAATCCTCCTTGCGGTCGGACCAGCGGATGCCGCCGCGGGCAACCTGGCCGGAACGCATGTGCACGCCCTCCACCCGCGGGCTGTAGACATAAATCTCGAAAAGGGGCCGAGGCAGCGGCAGCAGATCGAGCTCGCGGCTCGCAAGCTTGACGGCCAGATAAGGCTTCGCTTCGCCGGACGGCAGTTTCTGGTAATAGTTCGCGCGTACCGTTTTGAGGATCAGCGTCAGATAGGTGCGCAGGATGCGATCCTCGTCCAGGCTGCTCACCGCGTCGAGAGCATGGTCGACCGCCTGAATCTCGGATAGCGCGGCTAGAGAAGACGCGGTGCGGGCAGGATCGAAGCGGGTCTCGAATAATTGCACGAGGCGGCGGGCGATATCGGGATAGCCGCTCAGCGCATCTTCCATATAGGCTTGGCTGAAAGTCGTTCCCGCCTGTCGCAGCAGCTTGGCGTAGAGCCGCAGGATCGTTACTTGGCGCGCCGATAGCCCAGCGGCGAGCACGAGCCGGTTGAACCCGTCATTCTCGACACGGCCGGTCCACACCGCGACGAGGGCCTCCTCGAACCGCGCTCTGATTGTAGGGGAGACCGTCGTTAGGAGTGCAATGCCGGAGAGCTGGAACTCGTGCACCCATACTGAGGTGCCGCCGGCGCAATCAATTGGGAACGGTTCTTCCGCGACGACCCGCAGACCCAGGTTCTCGAGGATCGGCAGCACGTCCGAGAGCGCGACCGGCTCTCTCGCTCGATAGAGCCGTAATCCGGGGAGACCGCCATCGCCCGAAGGATGAAGCGAAACTTCGAGAGGCGAGCCCGCCAGCGCCGCCGCGATCTGGCGCAGATCGGCCACTGCTTGTGCGGCATCCGTCCGCGCTTGATAGGCGATCGGGAAGGATTTGATGCGGCTCAGCCGCAGGCGGGCCTCGTCGCCGCCAAGGGCAGCCGCCGCGGCCTCCTGCAACTGGTCCATCCAGCTGCGTCCGGCATCGGCGAGCCGCTGTTCCAAGGCTACGGGATCGACCGCCGGGACCGCACCTCGAGTTGTGCGAATGATGAAATGGATTCGCGCCAGCGCAGATTCGTCGAGATGGCTATTGAAGGTCGATACTTGGCCGGCGAACGCCGCTTCGAGGATTGCCGCGAAGCGCCCGCGCAATTGGCTGTCGTAGCGTTCACGCGGCACATAGACGAAGCAAGAGACAAAGCGCTCCAGCGGGTCACGGCGAACGAACACGGCAATCCGTTGGCGCTCCTGCAGATTGAGGATGCCAGTTACGGTCGCGAAGAGCTGATCTTCGTCGGTTTGGAACAGCTCGTCGCGAGGAAAGGTGTCGAGGATGTGCAGCAGAGCCTTGCCGTCGTGGCTCGTCGGCGACAACCCCGAGCGTTCGACAATGCGCCGCACTTTGAGCCGCAATAGGGGGATTGCGCGAGCGTCGCGGCTATAGGCGAGCGAGGTGAACAGACCAAGGAGCACGCGAACGCCGACGACTTCGCCGTTCGAGCCGAACCAGCGCACCCCGATCGCATCCATGTGAGCGGTTCGATGGACTGTCGAGCGCCGGTTCGATTTCGTGACCACCAGAAGCTCTTGGCGGCGGACATAGTCCTGGACATCCGACGGCAGGGAAGAAAGGTCACGCAATCCCCCGAAGACCGAGTGGGCCTCCTCGCGCAGGAGACCGAGGGCTCCGTGTTCGGGTTTGGCTTCGCCGTCAAACACGTATTCGCGATAGCCGAGGAAGGTGAAGTTGTCGTCGTCGAGCCAACGCAGAAAATCCAGGACTTCGGCCAGCTCAGCAGGTGGAACTGGCGGCGGTTGTGCCGCCAACTCACTGACGACCTCTCGCAGAACTTTGCGCATCGGCTGCCAGTCCTCAACTGCCGCGCGAACGTCCCCAAGGACAGCTGAGAGGGTTTGCGTGAGGCGAGCGAGGGCGGCCGGGTCCGGTTCGGGGGTGATCTCGATTTGCATCCACGACTCGCGGCTTCCCGCTGCATGTGAATCGAGAATGTCGCAAAGCCGCCCGTCGGGGCTGCGCGGCACCGTCAGGATCGGGTGAATGATCAGATGGACAACGCGGTTGCTGGCATTGATCGCCCCGGTTACCGAGTCGACGAGGAACGGCATGTCGTCGTTGACGATCTCGACGATCGTATATGCCGACGACCACCCGTCTGCCAGCGGATCGGGATTGTGCACCCGGATCTTCGCTTGGCGCGGGTGCCGGCGTTCGGCAAAATGCCACAGCGACCGGGCCGCTCCGTAGAGATTGCGCGGACTACGCTCTGCCACATCGGCCGGCGGCACGTGCGCGTAAAATTCGCTAATGAAGCGTTGGGCGATCGTTTGTTCCGCCGGGTCTAACAAATCGCCGGCGAGCGCCACCGTCTTTTTGACAAGGGCCGCCTTTTTAGCTTCGGTCGTGCTTGCCATCTGTCCCGCTCGCCAGTCAGCGGAGGGTGATGGTGCCGCGGTGGCCGCGGATACCATGTTCCAACTCTCTACAGCGCGGCGCTTCGATCTCGAAGATCCTACGCCCAGGCCCATCGGTAGAGATGGCGCGGTGCGCGCTCAAAGTGACTGATATTGGAGCCATCCAGATTGTACCAACTTGTCGCTTTGTCGGAGCCGGCTAAGAAACCTCGATATGGTGCGGCACCGGCCGCGTGTTGCCTGTCTCGCGGAGCTCTGATGTGCGTCTGCAGGACATCAAGCTTCTTCGTACCCTTTCGATCATTTCGGGCGGCACCCGCCTCAACTCGCTCGCAAGTCTCACCCTAGCGAGCACCCAAACAAACCATTTTGTCGGATCGAACTGATACCAGCGAACCCCGTTCCGATAGTCCGAGGGAAAGCGATGGTGATAGTTGTGATAGCCCTCGCCAAATGTGATCAGTGCCGTGAGCCAGCTGTCGCGCGCCGATACTGTGGTTGTATAGGGCTGGTGCCCGATCGTGTGCGCGAGCGAATTGACAGCGAAGGTCGCGTGCCATTGCAGCACCAAGCGCAAGCACCCGGCGACAAGCAGCACTCCGAAGGCATCCCCCCAGAGCGAGCCGAGCACCCCTGGGAGCGCGGCTCCCATGATAATGGCCAACGGGAGATAGAGACGGTGCTGGAAACGTAGCAACGGATCCCCCGTGAGATCACGCACGCGACCGAGCTCCTGCGTCCCATCTGCCTGGAATATCACCCAACCAATATGCGCCCAGAGAAAGCCGTGCAGAATATTGTAGGGGTCTCTGCCGCCGTCGGTGTCGGCGTGGTGGGCGCGATGATCGGCACACCAGCGAAGCGCGCTGTTCTGCAGTGATGCCGCCCCGAACAACAGGTAGAATAGCCGTATCGGCCAGGCCGCCCGATAGGTGCGATGGGCAAAGAGGCGGTGATAGCCGCCGGTGATCGAAATGCCGCAGCAGCCGAACCACAGCAGGCCAAGCGCACAGGTTTGCCACGGCGGCTGGTCGAATATCAGGTAGAGCAGCGCAACGACTGCCAAACCGTGCGCCGCGACCAGAAACATCAGATTACGATAATAGAGCTTTGCCATAGCCTTCAGAGGCGACCACGACCACCGGCGCGTCGCCCCGCCTCTCACACATCCCATGATTGTGTTCGGAGCGGCCGGCCGGCGGAAAGACTCGCATATCGTGATGGCTGCCGCCCCGCGGTAGGGGATCCGAAGACCCTACTGCCGGCAAAGGCTTTCTCAATCAATACGGACTTCGGAGCCCGCAAGCGTGCTCGAGCTTCGATCGGCGATCCGTTACCCCTGGATTTCCGAGATTTAACCGCTGGCGCAAGCCCTCAGTCGAGCGCGGCGAGCATGTCGGCGCTCACCAGCGTCACGCCCCCTTCACTTCGATAAAAGCGCTTCGCATCCAACTCGGGATCTTCACCGATCACGAGCCCTTCTTGGATGCGGCAACCGCGATCGACGACTACCTTTGTGAGCCGTGCATGACGCCCGACCTGGACCTCGGGGAGTAATACCGCCTCGCAGGTTTGGACGTACGAGTTGATGCGGCAGTTCGAAAACAACAGGGAGCGCCGAACCGTCGCGCCGGAAATGATGCATCCGCCGGAGACCATCGAATCCACTGCCATGCCGCGTCTGTCAGCGTCGTCGAAGAGAAATTTTGCCGGCGGCAATTGCTGCTGGTAAGTCCAGATCGGCCAGTTAGGGTCGTAGATGTCGAGGGAAGGGGTCGGCATGACCAGATCAAGGTTGGCGGCCCAATAGGCGTCGATCGTGCCGACATCGCGCCAATAGGCCTCGGCCTCGGGTGTCGTCTTGACGCAGCTTTCTTCGAAAGAATGGGCGACGGCAAGACCACGGCTCACCAGGTTTGGGACGATATCCTTTCCGAAATCATGGCTTGAGGTGTGGTCTTGGTGATCGCGTTCGAGTTCGGAATAAAGAAATTCGGCTGTGAAGATATAAACGCCCATGCTGGCGAGCGCCCGACCGGATTTGCCGGCCATCGCCGGCGGGTTCTTAGGTTTCTCCAGGAAGTCGACAATAGCCATCGAATCGTCGACTGCCATGACGCCAAAATCAGAGGCCTCCTCCAGTGGCACCTCAACACAGGCCACCGTGCAATCGGCGCCCTTGTCGATGTGATCGGCGAGCATATTCGAGTAATCCATTTTGTAGATATGATCGCCCGCAAGAATTATCAAAAATTGCGGGTTGGCGGCGCGCAGGATGTCGAAGTTCTGGTACACCGCGTCAGCGGTACCCCGGTACCAGGTCACCTCGTCCAGGCGTTGCTGGGCGGGAAGAAGGTCGAGGAACTCATTCATCTCCGGGCGCAAGAAGGACCAGCCCATCTGGAGATGGCGTAATAGGCTATGCGCCTTGTATTGGGTCAAGATGCCAATCCGGCGAACACCGGAATTCAGACAGTTCGACAGCGCGAAGTCGATAATCCGGAACTTGCCGCCGAAAAACACTGCCGGCTTTGCCCGCCGATCCGTCAATTGCTTCAGCCTGCTGCCACGACCACCGGCGAGGACCAGGGCAATGGATCGCTGCGCTAGTCTTTGTTGGATACGAGCGCTCGACAGCATGTGCTCGCCCTTTCTCCGGTCACGCATTTGGGTGACTGCGCGACGGTGCGCGCGCTGGCGTCCCGCGTCAACTTCGACCGCGAATAGTTGCCAGACTCTTAACGCGCGATCTCGTCGAGTGCCTGCAGTTCAGCTCGGAGGACGTTTTGCTGGCGTTCAAGGCGGCGGAGCTCGACCAGCAGCTCTCCGCGATCGGTGCCGCCAGCGCGGGCGATTTGCTCGCGCAGGCTGGGAAGGTTGCCCTCGATCGTTTGCAACTCGGACTCGATCGACCCCCGATCAAGCTCGTCGGGTGGCAAAGCCTGGTCGGCAAGGACCGTACAGCGCTCCGGCGTCACCTCGGCGATGCCGCTGACGACAAAAATGCGCCGAGCGATCGTCTGGCCTTCGTAGACGTCGATCGTTCCCGGCCTGATCGAAGAGATGAGCGGGGCGTGACCAGGCAGCACGCCGAAATTGCCCTCGATGCCTGGAACCACCACCATCTCGACCATTTCCGAGAGTAAGAGCCGCTCCGGCGTCACCAGTTCGAACTGCACCCGCTCGGCCATCAGGCTGCCGCTTCGGCCGCCATTTTGTGCGCTTGCTCGACCGCCTCCTCGATCGTACCGACCATATAGAAGGCGCTTTCCGGCAAATTGTCATAGTCGCCCGCGACTATGCCTTTGAAGCCCTTGATCGTGTCTTCGAGGTTGACGAACGCGCCGGGCCGGCCAGTGAACACTTCGGCGACGTGCATCGGTTGCGACAGAAAACGCTGGATCTTGCGGGCGCGGGCGACGGTCAGCCGGTCTTCTTCGGAAAGCTCGTCCATTCCGAGGATCGCGATAATGTCCTGCAGCGACTTGTAGGTCTGCAGCACCCGTTGGACCTCGCGCGCCACTTGGTAGTGTTCTTCGCCGATGATCCGCGCGTCGAGCATCCGCGAGGTCGAGTCGAGCGGGTCGACCGCCGGGTAAAGACCGAGCTCGGCGATCTGCCGCGACAGCACGGTGGTTGCGTCGAGATGCGAGAAGGTCGTGGCGGGTGCCGGGTCGGTCAGATCGTCCGCGGGCACGTAGATCGCCTGCACCGAAGTGATCGACCCCTTTTTTGTGCTGGTGATGCGCTCCTCCAAGGTTCCCAAATCGGTTGCCAAGGTTGGCTGGTAGCCGACCGCCGAGGGAATTCGGCCGAGCAGCGCCGACACCTCGGAGCCGGCTTGTGTAAAGCGGAAGATGTTGTCGACAAAGAACAGCACGTCCTGTCCTTCCTCGTCGCGAAAATATTCGGCGACAGTGAGCCCGGAGAGACCGACCCGGGCCCGCGCACCCGGGGGCTCGTTCATCTGGCCGTAGACGAGCGCCGCCTTGGAGCCCGGTCCGTCGGCGTTGATGACCCCTGACTCCATCATCTCGTGGTAGAGATCATTCCCCTCGCGAGTACGCTCGCCAACGCCGGCGAAGACCGAGTAGCCGCCATGCGCCTTGGCGATGTTGTTGATCAACTCCATGATGATCACGGTCTTGCCGACCCCGGCACCGCCGAACAGCCCGATTTTGCCGCCTTTCGCGTAAGGCGTCAGCAGATCGACGACCTTGATCCCGGTGACCAGGATCGCAGCCTCCGTCGACTGGTCGACAAACTCCGGCGCCGGTTTGTGGATCGGGGAGCGCAGCTTGGTCACGACCGGGCCGCGTTCGTCGACCGGCTCGCCGATGACATTGAGGATACGGCCGAGCGTCTCCGGACCGACCGGCATCATGATCGGCTCGCCGGTATCGACCACCTCGGCGCCGCGCACCAGCCCGTCGGTGGTGTCCATAGCGATCGTACGTACCGTGTTTTCGCCGAGTTGTTGGGCAACTTCGAGGACCAATGTCCGGCCATTGTCATTGATGTGCAGTGCGCTGAGGATCGCCGGCAGGTCGCCGTCGAAATGGACATCGACCACGGCGCCGATGACCTGCGTAACCGTACCGATGGTATTCCTGGCCATGTTCTACAAAATCCTCGTATGGAACATTACAGTGCCTCGGCTCCGGAGATGATCTCGATCAGCTCCTTGGTGATCACAGCCTGGCGGGTGCGGTTGTAGTTGAGAGTAAGTCGGTCGATCATCTCGCCGGCATTGCGGGTCGCGTTGTCCATCGCAGTCATGCGCGCGCCTTGCTCGCTGGCAGCGTTTTCGAGCAACGCTGTGTAGATTTGCACTGCAAGGTTTTTCGGGAGCAAGTCGGCAAGGATTTCTTCTTCCGAAGGCTCGAACTCATAAACCGCACCGGCACGCACACCCATCTCTGGGTCGGCGCCGGTTTGTTCAGCAGCCGCGGGTGCGAACGGGATCAGTTGCTGCACGGTCACGATCTGGGTCATAGCAGACCGGAACCGGTTGTAGATGATCGAGCAGAAATCAAAACCCCCCTCCTGATAGAGGACAAGAACGCGCTCGGCGATATCGCGCGCCTCCTCGAACGAAAGACGACGCCGCCCGACTTCAGTCAAGCTGTCACGAATGAGGGCGTTGTAGTCGCGGCGCAACCCATCGCGACCCTTGCGCCCGATAATCAGTAGCATAACTTTCTTGCCGGTAGCCTCGATATCGCGGATCCGCCGTCGTGCCTCGCGCAAGATCGACGAGTTAAAACCGCCGGCGAGACCGCGATCGGAGGTCGCGACCACGATCAGATGGGTCTCCTCCTTGCCGGTGCCGACGAGCAGCGGTGGTGCCCCTGGCAGACCCGCCATGCGGTCAGCCAGCGAGCCGAGCACGCGCTCCATCCGCTGTGCATAGGGGCGGGCCGCCTCCGCCTGCTCCTGGGCACGCCGCAACCGTGAGGCGGCAACCATCTTCATCGCCGAGGTGATCTTCTGGGTCGACCTGATGCTGCGGATGCGCAGCCGCAGGTCTTTCAGGCTCGGCATCGGATCAGGTCAGGCGAAGGTCTTGACAAAAGCGTCGAGGAAGTCGCTGAGCCCCTTCTCGACTGTTGGCGAGATCTCTTGCTCGGTGCGGATCGCATCGAGCAGCTCCGGATGCGTCGCGCGCAACTCGCGCAGCACCGAAGCCTCGAAGCGGCCGACATCCGCGACGGCGATCGTGTCGAGATAGCCGCGGGTGCCGGCAAAGATCGCCACTACCTGCTCCTCGACCGAAACTGGCGCGAACTGAGGTTGCTTCAACAATTCAGTGAGACGGCTTCCGCGAGCCAGCAGACGTTGGGTGGCCGCGTCGAGATCGGAGGCGAATTGGGAAAAGGCAGCCATCTCGCGGTATTGCGCCAGTTCGAGCTTGATGCGGCCGGCGACCTGCTTCATCGCCTTGATCTGTGCTGCCGAGCCAACTCGGCTGACCGACAGGCCAACATTAATGGCCGGCCGGATCCCCTGGTAGAACAGCTCGGTTTCGAGAAAGATCTGGCCGTCGGTGATCGAGATGACGTTCGTCGGAATATACGCCGACACGTCACCCGCCTGAGTTTCGATGATCGGCAACGCCGTCAGCGAACCGGCCCCGTGTTCGTCGTTCATCTTCGCCGCCCGTTCGAGCAGCCGTGAATGCAGATAGAACACATCGCCGGGGTAGGCCTCGCGCCCCGGCGGGCGGCGCAACAGCAGCGACATCTGTCGATAGGCCACCGCATGCTTCGACAGATCGTCATAGATCATCACCGCATGCATGCCCTTGTCGCGAAAGAACTCGCCCATCGCGCAGCCCGCATAAGGAGCGATAAATTGTAATGGAGCCGGCTCTGACGCAGTCGCAGCCACGACGATCGAGTATTCGAGCGCGCCGTAGTCTTGCAGGGTCTTGACAATCTGGGCAACCGTCGAACGCTTTTGACCGATCGCCACATAAACGCAATAGAGTTTTCGTTTTTCGTCACCGCTGCTGTTGATCTGTTTTTGATTGAGCACGGCGTCGATCGCGAGTGCGGTCTTGCCAGTCTGACGGTCGCCGATGATTAGCTCGCGTTGCCCGCGCCCGATCGGGACCAAGGAGTCGATCGCCTTTAGACCGGTCTGCACCGGCTCGTGCACCGAGCGGCGGGGGACGATACCCGGCGCCTTGACCTCGACGCGGGCGCGGGTGACGTCGATCAGCGGGCCTTTGCCGTCAATTGGCTCACCCAATGCATCCACTACGCGGCCGAGAAGGCCGCGCCCAACCGGCACGTCGACGATCGCGCCAGTGCGCTTGACGGTGTCACCCTCGCGGATCTGGCTATCGTCGCCAAAGACGACGACCCCGACATTGTCGCTCTCGAGATT
>Ga0306920_100000892_pt1 | contig 36357 bp, 32 predicted proteins | sample flu12Cox44000170_FD_204666 | JGI IMG/M metagenome (GOLD analysis project Ga0306920, IMG submission 204666) | Lab enrichment of tropical soil microbial communities from Luquillo Experimental Forest, Puerto Rico - flux4day.12C.oxic.44.000.170 (v2)... | ecosystem: Environmental > Terrestrial >...
TCTGGAGCAATGCCTTGCCATCAGCTTTTCCGACGAAGTCGCCAAGGACCATAGCCGGACATTCGTGCAGGATGTGATTGTCCTCGCTTGGGGTTACCTGTCATGCCTCCTCTGGCAGCTGGGCTATCCGCAGCAGGCGGAAGCCGCCGGCCGCCAGTCGGTGCAGAAGGCACGTGAGATCGGCCAACCGAGCCGGTTGGCATTTGCCCTCCACAGCGAGATGCTGCGTCGCGGGCTCTTCGAGGCGGATCCCAAAAGTGCGCTACCTCTGGCCGACGAGATCGTGGCTTGTGGCAAGCAGGAGGGCGTCCAACTCTATCCGGCTTGGGCGAGGTTTTATCAGGGTGTGGTGGCCGCGCAGGCCGCGGACCCGCGGCCCGGCATCGCGGTCATGCGTCAGGTGCGTCAGGCATTACACGATAACAAGGTCCGGCTCTTTGCGCCTATCCATCTGTATCACCTCGCGGCGGCTCATCGGCGCTGTGGCGACTATGATGTCGCATCGGAATTACTCGAGGAAGGCATCCGTATCATCGAGGCCACAGGGGAACGTATGTTTGAAGCCGAGCTTTATCGGCTGCGCGGTGAATTACAGCTGGAAGTCGGTCGGGTCGAGTCAGGTGAGGCGGCGCTGACGACCGCCGTCGCGGTCGCGCGCCGGCAACAGGCGCGAGTTTGGGAATTGCGTGCTATCGCCGCGCTGGCGCGCCACTGGAGCGAAAACGGAAACACGACGGCAGCGCGGGATCTGCTCGCCCCGGTTTATGGCTGGTTCTCCGAAGGGCTGGACGCTGCTGATTTGCAGCGAGCGAGATCCCAGCTTGAGCAGCTCCATTGAAATCGCGCTCGCTTGCTTTGGACGAGCGGATCCGCGCGGCTACCGCTGGCCACGCACGCCGCCGAGCGCTTTGTCGAGAAATCGCCCTCTGCGTAGGGACGATACGCCACTATCACCGTCGAAAGCGGCCCTTCCACCAATAGGTTCGTCGCATTGGCACGCGGGTTTCTCGACGAGCCGCGCTGGGGTTGGCATGCCGCTGCGGCGCTTGAGGCCGGTGCGGTCTACCCGCCGCGGTATCGTCGCGCGCGTCCCGAACACTGGCCGGGCGCCGCGCTGGCACGCGCCCAACTGCGCGGGGAATAAAACAGCAAGGGAACTCGCCTGCAGGAATGGCTGCGCGCCTCTGACGATCAGCGCACGATCGCGCGGATGCTGTTGCCTTCGACCATGATTCCGAGGATTTGGGCGCGGCGCTCGGGTCAGAAAAGGAGCGCCAGCCCTTTGCCGAAATTCCAGCGCCGCAGCAGGTTGATCGCTGGCTTTTAGACGCGCTTCAGCCGTCCCAATAGCTCGGCAGTATCAATCACACCATTCCAATACTCGACGATGGCAGCCCCGTTCAACGTGATCCAGTCGGACACCACGCGCTGATCCGCTGCGGATAAATGCCGGAGATCAAACTAGGGCTCGGTCGGACCCCGAACACCGCGGTGTGCGATGGATCAATTCGATCGCCATGCTGCAAAGCAACCTTGACTGGAACGTCGTGTCGAGCGTTGCCGCGCTCGCTGACCCATACCACCATCGGTAAGCCAGTCGTTTTGGGGCGCAAGTTCGCCATCAGAAAGAAATCGGTGTCGAGATCGTCCATCGGCATGGTGGACCCACCAAGCAAAACGCGCCCAACACACTAACGCAGCCAAGGTGATGTTGTCCTGCATCATCGCCCTAGCCGTGGCGTTTTGGACGGTCCTGACGGGGCGGTGACAGGATCCGTGACGAAGCGGGGGGATACCGGCTATTTATCGGCTGTTTCCCAACGAGCTTTGCGCCGCTCGCCGTGCGATGTCGCGATGGCGCTTTGCCGACAGCTTAGCCGCCCGTGCTTTTCTCCGCTTGGGCCGCGATCTTGCGGGGACCGTCGCCCCACATCACCTTTTGAGGCGAGTGCGGAGCTACCCGATTGAATGATTGATCCAATCTTGGCGCTCGTTTTGACATCCAATCTGGGCTAGTTCCCGCTATGATTGCCAAATCCAGTCAGAACGATAACACCTGGCCCAGCTCCGGGTTTTGGATCAGAGCGAATATTTCGGCTGTTGGTGGGGTGGAAACGGTGCCGAAATGGTTCGGAGCGGGAGAGGAGAGCGGGAACATGTTTCCAACAACCGAGCGCAAAACAAGGTATTCAGGGACGCTGCACAGGGCCTTGCCAAAGCTCAGAAAGAGAGGCTCCGACGTGAAGTCGAAGCTGACAAAGGACGATACGAGGATTATGACTTTCACCGGATCAGAGAACTCGGGGACGAGATATTGAGGCGAGACAAATGAGAAATAACGACGTAGCGGCGCTGTTGGCTAAATTTAAAGATCACCTGACCTGTTGGAAGGCGGGGCTTTCCATCGGATCGTTCTTGTATTTTGAGATGGGAAAAAAGCTGCCGGCGAAATTGGGGGATGGTTCTATAGTGGAGATCGGGTCCACGACTCTGGTTTTGGAGTGTGATGAGTGGACGATTACGTGGAAGGGAAAGCAGATTGCTGATTCGGATTCCGTCAATCTGGATTTGGTGAACGGGTTGGTTTGGAAGTATTTTTTCGACAAACAATTAAACGGTATCCATTTCACAAACAAACCGAAACAGTGTACGATATTTTTTGGAGGACAAGGTGTCATTGCTGGTGAAGTTGTTATTCAATTGAGAGGCGAAGCCGACGAAGATATGTGCACCATTACGTTTCCTGATGGTACGATAATTGTTTGTAATGCGAAGGACGGGTTCGTGTCAGATGGGTCTCGTTCCGACGTGCACGTTGCCGCATATGCTTCAGATTAACCTCGATCCCCGCCCCCACCGACCCTGACACGATTGTCGAAGCGGTCCCCATCCGATAGCACCCCTGGCGATTTTGCGGCGACTGTCTCCTCGACGAGGGTAACGGCTTCCTGGGCTTCGACAATTGGATCGTCCTGGACGATATCTTGAGCCATTTTTATATAGCCGTGGGCCCGAGAGTCCGCGATCCGAGCGTCCTGGCCAAAGGAATTGGCGTACTCAAGACCACTCTAGGACTCTATTCCGATGCGAACGAATCGGCGCTGGCGCGGGTTGTCGGCTCTTGCCGCCGCGCGGGTTCAGCGGCGCTCGGGATTCAGCTTGCCCATGCCGGGCGTAAGGGGTCGGCCGAGCTGCCCTTGGGAGGGCGGTGGGGCGCTCACCCTGGACGCCGGCGCCTGGGCGACGGCAGCGCCATCGGCGATCCCTTTTGACGATCACTGGCCCGCCCCGCAAGCGCTCGACGAGGCCGATTTGGCGCGTATTCGCGACGCTCACGCGAACGCCGCCAGGCACGCCGACCGGCTCGGCTTTGATCTCGTCGAACTGCTCGCTGCCCACGGCTTTCTGATGCACAGCTTTCTGTCGCCGATCGCCAACCGACGCATCGATTCCTACGGCGGCAGCCTCACCAACCGCATGCCTTACCCGCTTGAAGTGGCGGCCGCGACCCGCGAGGCCTGGCCGCGCCGGAAGCCGCTCGGCATGCGCATCACCGGCTGCGATTGGGTCGAGGGTGGGATCACGACGGAAGAGGTCGGCATCTTCGCTTCTGGAACTACGCACAATCGGTTTCGATTACGTCTCCGGCGGCATCAGTCCGCAGGCGCGGCCCGCCGTCGCGACCGGCTATCAGGTGCCGCTCGCCGCCGCGGTCAAAAAGGCCAGCGGCATTGCGGTACAGGCGGTCGGCATGATCGTCAGCCCGCACCAGGCGGAAGCAATCATTCCTCGTGCCCACAGGATGCGTTCGAACGCTTTCGGGGACCGCTTTTCCTTGACGTCAACGATGGTGCGGGTTCGAACACTCGCGGAGTGCCGGCCATAGAGCCAAGCGTCGATATCGGTGACTACCTCGTCCTCGAACCGGTATGAGACGCCCCGCAGCGCGAAGAACCCTTGGCGGGCGAAGTACGCCCGCACGAGTTCTTATAGACCTGCGCCCTTACGTGCCGTATCACCCTCCGCTCCGCAGCCGATCGAGCGCGTCCGCGACTAAGCGCTTGTCGGTAACATTATTCTTCTCCCGGACCTCGGTTCGCACTTTGTGCGGTCCCTTAGATGCGGTCGCTGCTTATCCGTCGAGAAAGGGCTCGCAGCAGATCAGTCGGAAGAGTGATTTTGCCCCTGTAGGCGTCGCTACGGGTGCGCCCGTACGTCAGGGAAGCGAGCAGCGCCTTCGCGTCGTCGATCGGGTCATCCTCGAACGGTCGGCCGTACTTCTGGAAATCATTGGGCGAGGTGATGTAGCCGACCGTCTCCGTCGGGTTGCTCACCTCCATACGGTCGAAGAACCCGACGCTGACCAGGCGTTTGTACAGGTCGCTGCCGAGAATTGTCCGGACATCCTCATCATACAACGCCCCGTTAAGGCGCAGCTTCTCCTGGACCTGGCTGCCTCGCTCTATCTGTCGCCGGGAGCCCCTCCAGGATCAGGAACGTCTTCCTCGCATACTGGCCGTCACGAAATGTGTTGGAATTGAACAGGATCGTACGATCGCGGTCGGTCTCCTCGTCGATGATCGCGGTGCTTTTGCAGAGGTCGATCAGCGAGGACGCCCGGGTACTGGGGATCTTGTAGAGATCGCCAACGAACTCGGTCGCATCTTTCCGCCCGACCGGCTTCTCCGCCACTTTCTCCGACAGCTCGAGGACGGCCTCCTCGTCCGTTGTCGGGTTCGCGTCGGCGAAGATATCGGTAGTGACCTCAAGGACAGCTTTGCTGGTCGCACCAAGCACGCTCACCGCCCCATTCCCGGCGACACCGATCCGTCCTATGCCCACAGGAGCCTCAGTCCCGTTTCGCGGGACGGCCGATCGATGTTGTTAAGCTGGCAGATACGCCTGGCCGTCACCGCATCGATCGTGGGGTTCGGATCGTTGGCCACGTTGCGACGCAGCAGATTGTAAAGCCGACCGATGCGGCCGGCGTACGAGATATTCTCGAGCCTTGCCGCGCCGGCACCCGTCACCGCATCGAGGTTCTTCGATTGGGCGAGAAGCCAGGCTCCATTTGTTGTCTTATCCATTCCCGGATCACGGTCCATGTGCCTGTCGGGCCGGGAAGGTAGTCGAAACCCGGTTGGTGACAAAGGCGCGCACTGCCGGCTCGTGTTCGTCCGCTTGCAGATCTTGCTCACGAGCTGCGCGATCACCGCCTCGCGTTTGGTGATCTTGCGGCGCCGGCCGTTCTCGGTGATCTTCATCGGCTGGTTCGGAGCGTCGTTCAGCCAGGTTTTTCGAACCAGGCGGCCGCCCACGCGCGCTGCCGGACTGGCCGTTCTTGAAACCGGCTTGCCGCGGCGGCTTGCCGTAGCACACCCGATAATCGCCCTTCGTCCCGGTCGGCATTTTGTCCTCTCTGCGTGACCGACTCGGTATAGCGCAAAGAGCGTTGATTGTCAATCGTAAATTGCGATTATTGCACTTTGCACTTTCGTGGTTTGTATCGGCGATCGTCCTTTTCCGTTGTTATTCCGTTGTTAGGCCGGTCGAAATTCTTTGATCGGTGAAAAAATTCCATTGATCCGCCGAGTAACGAATTTCGGATCTAACCAGCAGATATGGCGCTTTATTTTTGACGACAAACCGGTCGGTTCGGGTGCGAAATCGCGATTTTCGCTATATTTCGCGTTCCGCCCACGCGGCCAAACCCTGTAAGACGCGTCCTGCCGTCGCTGCCCCTTGCCTCCTGTGCTCATAGCCGCGCATGAGACATGCTCAGGGTTCAGCCCGGGCCTCCACACCTGACTGAGGCCTAAGACGTGGGTGGCCGGAACAAGTCCGGCCACGCGGACCTTCGGAACGCTCTTAGCCTTACTCCGCCGGGGCTGCGGCCGGTTGCACCTTTCCGAAGCTTGGGGTATCGGTTCGGTCGATTAAAGCTTCCGGGCCTTCGGTTGGCAGGTTTTCGAGCCAATTGATACCGGCGTTGATGTCGTTTTCCCACATCTCGCGCGGCATCTCGTAGAGGAACTCGACCCCATAGCCGTTCGGGTCGTTGATGTAGACGCTGTGCGTCACCCCGTGGTTGACGCGCCAATTGAACTTGACGCCCCTGCTTTGCAGGAAGGCGAGCTGCTTGAGCCACGCCTCGCGGCTCGGCATGGTCAGTGCCACATGGTTGATCGCAACTTGGCTGTTGGCCAATACCCACTCGGCAGGCGGCGGCAGGTTCGCGCTCTCGACCAAGGCGACGGTGTGGTGGGTCAACTTGCCGTCGTTGACCGCACTGTAAAAACGCATCTTCGGCGGGGTCGGACGGTCTCCGCGCGGATGCAATTCGCCGACCTGCTTGAAGCCGACGATCTCGGTCCAGAATTTGTGCGACTCGTCGATGTCGCGGACATTCAGCACGAGGTGGTTGATGCCGGAGGGGCTCACCGCCTCGGCCGGCGGATTGGTACTCGTGTCTGCCATCTCAGCCTCCAAGGATCCGTCCGGCAACAGGTACTCCGGTAAGTCGGATCCGGCAAGTGATACGGCGCGGCGCGATCCGGGCCCGACTCTCTCGGAGTATCCTTGTTAAGGGGCGAGCGGCGCTCGCCGTTCCGGTTGGGTCGTCTCGAAGGCGCGGGCCGCGCGCAGCACTCGGGCGTCGGCATAGAGCGGGCCGACGATCTGCAGGCCGATCGGCAACCCGGTGCCAGTCAGCCCGCAGGGAATGCTGGCTGCCGGCTGGCGGGTCATGTTGAACGGGTAGCTGAACGGCGACCAGTCGATCCAATGCCGCTCGGTCGCCGGGTCATTGAGATCCTGACCCACCGGCAAGGCCGGGATCGGCATCATCGGCGTCAGCAGCAGATCGTATTTCTGATGAAATGCCGCCATCTGCTGGCCGAGTGCGGTGCGCACCAGCTCGGCCCCGAGATAGTCGACGGCGCTGATCCGCGCGCCCTCGGCCGCCGTCGCGACCAGACCGGGGTCGACCAGCGTTCGCTTATCCGCAGGGTACGCGTCGAGGAGTTTGGCCGCACCGGCCGCCCATAATGTGAACAGAGCCTCACGCGGCGACGGAAAGATCGCGCCGACCTCTTCGACGACGGCGCCCAGTGTCTCGAATTGCTGCACCGCCTCGCCGACCGCAGCGGCGATCTCAGGATCGAGCTCGGTGTGACCCAGCCTCGGGCTGTAGGCGATCCGCCAGCCGCGCACGCCGCCCTCGAGCCCGTCGCACCAATCCGTGTCTTCAGGCGGCAGAGCGTAAGGATCACGGTGGTCGGGTGCCGACAGCACGGTCAGCATCAGCGCCGCATCCGCCACGGTCCGCGTCATCGGGCCGATATGCGCGAGCAGGCCCATTGGCGAGAGCGGGTAGGCCGGCACCCGGCCAAAGCTAGGCTTCAACCCGAAGATGCCGGCGAACGCGCAAGGAATTCGGATCGAGCCTGCACCATCGGTGCCGACATGCAGCGGCCCGATCCCGGCGGCGCAGGCCGCAGCGGCGCCGGCGCTGCTGCCGCCGGGAGTGCGTGCGGGGTCCCACGGGTTGCGCGTGATCCCGGTCAGCGGGCTGTCGCCCAGCGCCTTCCAGCCGAATTCCGGTGTCGTCGTCTTGCCGAGAATGACCGCACCCGCCTCGCGCACGCGCGCCGTTGCCGGCGCGTCCTCCGACCAGTCCTGGTGCGGATCGACCAGCCGCGATCCGCGCAGGGTCGGGAAACCGCGCATCAGCATCAGATCCTTGATCGTCACCTGAACCCCGTCGAGCCTGCCGACCGCCCTCCCGTTCAACCAACGCCGCTCGGACTCACGCGCAGCCGCCAACGCGCCGTCGTGGTCGACGATGCAGAAGGCGTTGATCTTGGGCTGCAGCGCGTCGAGACGATCGAGCAGGAGCCGGGTCACCGCGACCGGCGACAGCTCCCGCTTCCGGTAACGGTCGAGCAGCGAAACCGCCGATGTGTATACGACATCCTGGTCGGCGCTCATTGCTCCTCCGTTCTCCTCCGCCCCCGGAACAATTTATGGCGCGGCTTTTGCGTTGTGAACCAAGATTGCATAAGGTCAGCGTCACAACGAAGGCTCGAACAGGGGATCCGATGAGTTTTTTCGCGCGCGTGTTCCGAATCGCGGCTGCCGCGGCGCTCGCCCTCTCTCTCGTCCCGGCGACCGGCCGGACCGAGGCCGGGTCGAAGGTCCTGCGCTTCATCCCGCAGGCGGATCTGCGCAGCATCGACCCGATCTGGACGACCGCCTATGTCACCCGCAATTTCAGCTATCTGGTCTTCGACACGCTCTTTTCGCTCGATAAGGATTTCAAGCCGCAGCCGCAAATGGTCGATCGCTGGACGGTCAGCGACGACAAGCTGACCTATAGGTTCACGTTGCGCGACGGCCTTAAATGGCATGACGGACAACCGGTTCGCGCTGCCGATTGCGTCGCCTCGCTCGACCGCTGGGGGAAGCGCGATACGCTCGGCCAGAAGCTGATGGAGGCGGTCGGCGAGATGAAGGCGGTCGACGACAAGACCTTTACAATAAGCCTGAAATCCCCATTCCCGCTGACCCTCGATGCGCTCGGCAAACTCTCCAGCAATGTGCCGTTCATGATGCCCGAGCGGCTCGCGAAGACCGACGCCTACCAGCAGATCCCGGAAGCAATCGGCTCCGGCCCGTTCAAATTCGTCAAGGAGGAGTGGGTTCCCGGCAACAAGGCTGTCTTTGTCAAGAACACCGATTACATGCCGCGCGAGGAGGCTCCGAGCTTCGCCGCCGGCGGCAAGGTGGTTAGGGTCGATCGCGTCGAATGGCTCTACATCCCCGACACGACGACTGCGGCGGCGGCTCTCAACGCGGGCGAGGCCGATTGGTACGAGCAGCCGCCGGCGGATCTCCTCCCGATCTTCGCCACCAACAAGGACATCGTCGTCGCGACGGTCGACCCGCTCGGCAACCACGGCACCCTGCGTTTCAACCACATTCAGCCGCCCTTCAACAATGCGAAACTGCGCGAGGCGGTGCTGAACCTCGTCGACCAGAAGGACTACATGGCTGCGGCCGCCGGCGACCCGAAATATTGGAAGACCTGCGCGGCGCTCTTCGGCTGCGGTACCCCTTTCGAGACCAACGCGGGCGCCGATGCGCTACTCAACGGGCCGAACCCCGCCAAGGCGAAAGAGCTGATCAAGGAAGCGGGCTATAAGGGCGAGAAGATCGTTCTAATGTCGGCGACCGACCAGCCGATCGTGCACGGCCAGGCGCTGGTGACGTTGGCCGCGTTGCGCGGCGCCGGGCTCAATCTCGAATTTCAGGCCAACGACTGGGGCACCCTGATCACCCGCCGAACTTCCAAGGAACCGATCGACAAGGGCGGCTGGAGCATCTTCCACACCTGGTTCTCGGCCCCCGATTTCTTTTCGCCTGCGGTCAATATCCTCGTCCGCGGCAGCGGCGATAAGGCGTGGTTCGGCTGGCCGACCGACGCCAAGATCGAGGCGTTGATCGACGCCTGGTTCAAGGCGCCCGACCTTGCGGCGCAGAAGAAGCTCGCCGCCGACATCCAGGTGGAGGCCTATACCAACGAAATCCCGTATGTGCCGACAGGCCAATTCGTCGTGCCGACCGCCTACCGCAAGAACCTCGACGGCATCATCATCGCTCCGGTGGTGTTCCTGTGGAACGTCGTGAAGAAGTGAGGCCGCCTGACGCGCTCTCGATCGGCGTTGCCGCACGGCCGCGCAGCACGACATCCCACCGATAGCCCAGCGCCCATTCGGGCTTGGTGACGTTCATATCGAGCTGGCAGACCAACCGGTTGCGCGCCGCTTGATCGGGGATCGACAGAAAGACCGGGTCGAGATCGAGCAGCGGATCGCCCGGAAAATACATTTGTGTCACGAGCCGCTGGGCGAAACCCGAGCCGAAAAACGAGAAGTGAATGTGGTTCGGCCGCCACGCATTGTGGTGATTGCGCCAAGGATAGGCGCCGGGCTTGATTGAAGTGAGCCGATACCAGCCCTCCTCATCGGTATAGACTCGGCCCTCGCCGCGGAAATTCGGATCCGTCGGCGCGTCGTGCTGGTCCGACGGATGGTGGTAGCGACCCGCCGCGTTGGCCTGCCAAATCTCGACGATCGTGTGCGGCACCGGGCGACCGTCCTCGTCGGTGATGCGGCCGTGCACGATGATGCGCTCGCCGAGTGCGGCTTTGCCGTCCACCACCGAGAGGTCGGCGATCGGCGGCGACTGAGCGGCGATAAAAAGCGGGCCGGAAATCTCGGTGATGGTATGCGGCAGCCGCACCAGCCCCTCCTGCGGATGCCGCTTCTGGGTGCTGCCGTAGGCCGGCGCGTCATAAGGCGGCTGGGTGCCCGCCTGGTAGGCGCGAAACGGGGTAGTCTCCATCTTCTCCTCAGTTCTCCCCTTATCTAGCCCCCCTGTCCCCTCCCCCGCAAGCGGGGGAGGGTTGGGGCGGGGGCTGGGCTTCCGCTTTTCTTGGAACGCGTTGAGCGCTTCCGGCGTGTCGATATCGACGAGGACGGCGTCGTCGTCCATCTCGACCTCGGCGACGAGGTCGGCATGCTCGCCGATCAGATGCTTGGCTCCGACGTCGCCAGCGAGTTCGGCCATTTCGGGCAAAAACCGCTTCGACCATAGGACCGGATTGCCGCGTTTGCCGCGGCGTGTCGGGACGATGATCGCCCGACCTTCGAGCGGGTTGAACGCCGCGATCAGGCGATCGAGATGACGGCCGGAAATCAACGGCATGTCGCCGAGGCAGACGATTACACCGTCGAGATCGGGCGCCAGTGCGGCAACGCCGCGCTTCAGCGAGGTCGAGAGCCCCGCGGCAAATTCGGGATTGCGTATTCGTTCGACCGGCAATTTACCGAGCGCGGCGTCAACCGCCTCGGCCTGGTTGCCGAGCACCGCGATGATCGGCCGCGCCCGCGAGGCGAGCAGCCTCCTGGCAACGTGCGCAACCATCGGCACGCCATCGATTGCGGCGAGTAGTTTGTTCGGGCCGCCCATCCGCCGCGATTGCCCGGCCGCCAGCAGCAGCGCGCCGATCCGCGGGCCTTGCGGTTTCACCTCCGGCTTCCGTTCGGCAGCCGGGGTCGCCTCGGCGCGCGGCAGCGGCCGTGACGGGATCTCGGCGAGCAGGCCGCCGCTCCCCATGCGCATGATTTCCCCGGCCCCGACCGGCAACCCGGCCACCAGCCGCTCGAGCACCCAGTCGAACCCGTTGACTTTCGGCGAGCGCGCGCAGCCCGGAAGGCCGAGCACCGCGCGAGCGCCGACATGGCCGAGGAGCAGCAGATTGCCGGGATCGACCGGCATTCCGAAATGGTCAATCACACCGCCCGCAGCAACGATCGCCGCCGGGATCACATCGCGCCGATCGAGAATCGCCGAGGCACCATGGATCAGCAGGACGTCGATCCCATGACCCATCGCATCGTGGATCAGCGGCGCCAGCTCCGCGGTCGCATGGCCGCAGCGTTCCTCGACGAGCAGCCGGCAGCCGAGCGCCTTCAGCCGCCCCTCAGTGACCTCGCGGGTCTTATCGAGGATGCTCTCCTTCAACCCGGGAAGCCGGGTCTGGACGAGCCCGACCGAGCGCGGCAGGAAGGGGGCCACTCGGAGCAACGGTCCATCGGTCCGAGCCAGCTCGACGCAGCGCTCGACCGCCTCCGCCGGTGCGGCGAACGGGATGATCTTTACCGTCGCGATCATCATCCTCGGCTCGACCACGGCAAAGGGCGGCAAGGTGCCGAGGGTGATCGCTTCGTTGACGAGGTTCAGCCGGTCGAGCCGCTCCCGATCGAAAACGAGAAGCCCGCGCGATCGGGAAAAGAGGTTGACTCGGCCGGTAAAGGGCGCAGCCGGCTCAATCTCGGCTCCGGCAGCCGCCGCGGCTACCCGCCGTGCCGCCTCATCCTCGCCGACATCGCCCGGCTCGAGCCGAGCGACGGCAATCCGCGTGAGACCTGCACCGGCGATGAGATCCAGATCGACGCGCGACAACACACGCGCCTTTTTGAGCGCCGTCGTCCCAAGCCTCAGGCTGTGCGCGAGGATCGCGCCCTCAGCCTCGGCGACCGGGACCTCGCCAAACCTCATGCCGCTTCGGCTTTCTCGCCGCCGCGAAGGATCTGTGTCATCTCGGCAACGATCGAGACAGCCACCTCGGCCGGAGACACCGCGCCAATCGACAGACCAACCGGTCCGTGGATACGGGCGACGTCGCTGTCCGTAAAGCCCTGCTCCTTGAGGCGCGCACAGCGCCCGGCGTGATTGCGGCGCGAACCGAGCGCGCCGATGTAGAAGCAGTCCGAACGCAACGCCGCAGCCAGCGCCGGGTCGTCGAGCTTTGGGTCATGGGTCAAGGCCAGTACCGCCGACCCACGGTCCGGCTTCAGCCGTTCGAGCGCTTCGTCGGGCCACTCCGAGGTCATCTCGATTCCGGGAAAGCGCGCCTCAGTGGCAAAAGATTCGCGCGGGTCGATAACGGTCACCGCGTAATCGGTCATCACCAACATCTTCGCCAGCGGCTGGGCGATATGCACCGCCCCGACGATGAAGCAGCGATGCGGCGGCGTAAGCACCTCGACGAACACCGGACCGGCTAGCGTCTCGATGGTTCGGTTGCGGCCCGCGCGCCAAGCTTCGCGCACCCTGTCGAGCACCGCATCGTCGAGTGCGAGATCGCCCTCGGCATGCTCGCCGTCGAGCAGCAATTGCCGGCCGGTGGCGAGATCGGTGGCGAGAGCGACCGAGCGATGCTCTCGCTCCGCGGCTACGAGGCGGTCGAGAGTGCGTCCCTTCATTCGACGCGCTCGACAAAGATCTGGATTTTACCGCCGCAGGCGAGCCCGACCTCCCAGGCCTGGTCGTTGGAAACGCCGAAATCGAGCAGCCGCGGTTTGCCGTCGCGGATCACTTCGAGCGCCTCGTTGACGACCGCTCCTTCGACGCAGCCGCCCGAGACCGAACCGACCATGGCGCCCTTGTCGTCGACCGCGAGCTTGGCGCCGACCGGGCGTGGGGAGGAACCCCAAGTGATGACGACGGTCGCCAACGCGACACCCGATCCGGCTTCGCGCCAACGCGCCGCCTGCTCGAGGATTTCCGCCGTGTCGCTCATGCTGCCCTCTCCTCTTTCTCTTGCCATGCCCCGGCTGCGGCGCCTCGCTTGGCGCGCGGCGCGCTGAGCACCTCGATCAAAATTTCGAGGCTCTCCAGGTTGTGCACCGGCCGGAACTCGTCGACATATGGCATCATCGCCTTCATCCCGAGTGATCTTGGCTCGAAACCCTCGTAACGCAACAGCGGGTTCAGCCAAATCAGCCTGCGACAGGAGCGGTGCAGCCGATCCATCTCATGCGCGAGACCCGCCCCGGCGTCGCGATCGAGCCCGTCGGTGATCAACAGCACGATCGCCCCCTGACCCAGCAGGCGGCGCGACCACAGCCGGTTGAACTCGCCGAGACAATGGCCGATGCGGGTACCACCCGACCAGTCGACGACCGCCTCGGCGACGCGTTCGAGGGCGAGATCGACGTCGCGATGCCGCAGATAGCGGGTGATGTTGGTCAGTCGCGTTCCGAACACGAAAGTATGGACGCGGTCGCGGTCGTTGGTGACCGAGTGCATGAAATGCAGAAAGATGCGGCTGTAGCGGCTCATCGAGCCGGAGATGTCGCATAAGACGACGAGCGGCGGCGGGCGTCGGCGCGGACTGCGCCGCTTCAACTCGATCAGCCCGCCCGAGCGCAGCGCCGCACGCAACGTCGCCCGGAGGTCGGCGCGGGCGCCATGCCGGTCGGGCGCAAAGCGCCGGGTCGGGACGTCCTGAACGGGCAGACGCAACCGAGCGATCGCGGTCTTGGCGCGCGCCAGCTCCTCGAGCGACATCTTTTCGAAATCCATGCCGCGGAGCTGCTCGCGGTCGGAAAAGCTCATCGCCGCATCGAGCTCGGTTTCGGTCTCCTCGGTTTCGCTGTCGCCATCTCTGTTGGGGTGAAGCGCCTCCGCTAATCGCCGGGCCAGGGCGGCACGCTGGTCCTGCTCGCCCTCGATGCGTAATTCCGGCAGCACCAGCCCCATCATTTTCTTTAGGAGATCAGGGTTGCGCCAGAAGACATGAAAGGCCTGATCAAAGATCAGGCGCTGGTCCGGCCGATTGACGAACACCGCATGCAATGTCCAATAGAAATCGCGGCGATCGGTGATGCCGATCGCTCGCACGGCGGCGACGGCATCGATGACCTTCCCCGGCCCGACCGGCAGCCCCGCTGCGCGCAAGGCGCGCGCGAAATGCATCAGATTGGCGAGCAGTGATCCGCCAGCATCAGACATTGCGGTCACCGGCCGGCTGCGGCAGCCTCGGACTTGACCTGCTCCAACAGCCGCGCGGCCTCGCTGCCGTGCAGCCGGGCGATGTCGTCCTGATACTTGAGCAGCACGCCCAATGTGTCGTTGATCGCGTGCGGTGTCAGCTCGAGCACGTCGAGTTGCATCAACGCCTCGGTCCAGTCGATCGTCTCGGCGATGCCGGGCAGCTTAAACAAATCCATCCCGCGCAATCTCTGGACAAAGCCGACGACCTCGCGCGACAAGCTTTCGCCGGCGCCGGGTGACTTGCGCTTCAAGATCTCGAGCTCGCGCGCGGCGGTCGGATAGTCGACCCAGTAATAAAAGCAGCGCCGCTTCAGCGCGTCGTGGATCTCGCGGGTACGGTTCGAGGTGATGACCACGATCGGCGGCTGATCGGCGTGGATCGTCCCGATTTCCGGGATCGTCACCTGGAAGTCGGAAAGGAGCTCCAGCAGATAGGCCTCGAACGGCTCGTCGGTCCGGTCGAGCTCGTCGATCAACAATACCGGCGGGCCCTCGATCTCCGGTTCCAGCGCCTGCAGCAATGGCCGTTTGATCAGAAACCGGTCGGAGAAGATCGTGCCTTCGATCTCCGATCGGTCCTCCTCGGCCGCCTCGGCCAGGCGGATCTCGATCATCTGCCGCGCATAGTCCCACTCGTAGACTGCCGAGGCGACGTCGAGACCCTCATAGCATTGCAGTCGAATGAGCCGGCGCTGAAGTGCCGTCGCCAGCACCTTGGCGATCTCGGTCTTGCCCACCCCGGCCTCGCCCTCGAGAAACAGCGGCCGCTTCAAATGCAACGCTAAGTGCACTGCCGTCGCCAGGCTGCGGTCGGCGATGTAATCGGCGCTGCCGAGCAAGGCGAGCGTGTCGGTCACGGTGGCGGGCAGGCTGGTCATACAGAACGTAATCCCGATCGCAAAAATCCCTCTCCCGACGGGAGAGGGCGAAAGGCCGTAAGAGCCCGGCATCGGCGCAGGCGTGCTCTCTCGATCTGGAACTTAGTATGCCGGCGATACCGGCGCCACCCCGCGGCAGGGTACTGGACCTTCCGTGGCCAAATTGCCAGCATATGACATCAAGGTTGCAGCAGCCGGAGTCCACCCATGCCTCAGCTCCTGGTCCGAGACGTCCCCCAGGATGTCATCGATGCGTTGAAGCGTAGGGCCGCGGAGCACGGATGAGGCGCTGAAGCCGAGCACCGCATCATATTGGAAGAGGCGCTGCGCCCCGGGCGCGCCGGATTTTGGCAACGCGCGGCCGCTTTGCGAGAGGAACGCGGGGCCGCGTCTCGGTGCCGTCGGTGGAGCTGATCCGCCAGGACCGAGACGAGACGAGCGGTGACGATCGCCCACGATCAAACGCACGTCGTAGCCGCCGATCGTCGCTTCGCCGCCGCCGCGAGCACGCCGGCCCTTGCCGGCGGTGTCCGCCTCCTCGTGACGTGACTTGGGAATTGCGGAGGAAATCGAGGTGACGGATTCGATCGAGCGGGCGCTGGAGGAGATCAAGTTCGGTCCTGACGGCCTCGTGCCGTCGATCGCTCAGCAGCACGATACCGGTGAAGTCCTGATGATGGCGTGGATGAACCGCGATGCGGTCCGCGCCAGCCTGACTGAAGGCCGCGCCTGCTACTGGTCGCGTTCGCGCGCCAGGCTGTGGCGCAAGGGGGAGACTTCCGGGCAGGTTCAATACTTGCACGAACTCCGCCTCGATTGCGACGGGGATGCCGTGCTGCTGCTGGTCGATCAGACCGGCGTGGCCTGCCACACCGGACGGCGCAGCTGCTTCTTCCGAGCCTGGCGGAACGCCGGGTGGGCGGTCATCGCCGAGCCGCAGATTTCCCCGGAACTGCTTTACCCGGGAAGGCGATAGCGAGGGCCGAAAGGCGCTCGCTATCGCGGAGGCGGGCAGTTCGGATGCGCCTGGATTTGCGCCTCCAGCTCGGAGTTGAACGGCCGGCCGGCGCAGCGCTGGTTATACTCACCGACGCTCGCGTTGTAGCGGGCGACGGCTGCCGCAGCCGCCGACTGAGCCGGACTGATCTGCCCAAAGGCCGCGTCGCGCCGTTCGAGCAATGCCTTGTAGCGGGCGACCGACTCGGCATTGTTGACATCGATCCTTGACCTCGCGGATGCAAGCTGCGCATCCAAATCGGCGAGCTGCTGGTTGGTCGCGGCCAAGGTTTGGTACTTGGCGTCTTTATCCGCCCCCAGCGCTGCAGAGGCCAGCTGCAGGCATACGCAGGCATTGATTTCCGCGGGTTCGCTCGGGATCTGCGCCTTTGCCGCGCCCGCGGCCAAGAGAGTCAGCACCCCGAGACCCAGAGCCGTCGCATGCCGTAAGCCGAACGAGCGCATGTTCTTTCCTGTCTTTCTGTCGGGGCCATCCCGACGCGCGACATTAAGCCCGAGCGGCGACCAGGCAAAGCGCGCGGCGGTTGGCAAGGGACCCGGCGGCCCTCACACCGCTCCGCCCCACAGCTGCCGCCAGCTCGGGACGCCGCCGAGCGGCTCGGCGGCGAGTAGGGCGCGCATAACAGCTCTTGCCAGGCAGTCGGCGGCGGCGCTGCCGAGCCTCGTCAGTGCCGCGGGCTCTACTCGCGGGCCGGCGCCGGTCGCCAGCGCAAACACAGTGTCGCCGTCAAACGGTGTGTGGACCGGCCGGATCGCACGGGCAAGACCGTCCTGCGCCATGATCGCCAGCCGCCGGCACCCGCCCTTGTCGAGTGCGGCGTCGGTGGCGACGACCGCGATCGTCGTATTGGCCCCCGGAACCGCCGCACCGCATTGCGAGAAATCTTCCAGGTCGAGCGTCGCATGAAGGATCGCCGGCTGCCGGTCTATCTCGCCGGCGAGCGCCAGATCGGCGGCCCAAAAGCGCCCGCAGTCCGGCCGCACCACCGCACCCCAGGCGTTGACGGCGACGATCGCCCCGACCAAGGGGCCGCTACCGAGGGCGAGCGAGGCGCTGCCGATGCCTCCTTTGAGCCGGCCGGCCCTGGCGCCGAGCCCGACCCCGGCATTGCCGAGCACAAAGTCTTTGGCCGCCGCCGCTACCGCCTTGCGGCCGAGCGCCCGGTAGGGCGGCTCGCCGATCCATGCGAGCCTGCCGGGGAAACCGAGGTCGAACAGGATCGCGGCCGGGACGATCGGCACTCGGATCACAGGAGATCGCATCATCGATCCGACTGTGAACCAGCGGCCTGCCTCGGCGAGCCAGTCCATCACACCGGCGGCAGCGTCGAGCCCAAAGGCCGAGCCGCCGGACAGCACGACGGCGTCGATCCGATCGACCAAGGTGCCGGGATCGAGCAATTCGGTCTCGCGGCCGCCCGGCGCCCCGCCGCGGACATCGACTGAAGCGACCGCGGGCATTTCGGCGAGCACCACGGTGGTGCCGGTGACGCCGGCCTGGTCTTCCGCCTGCCCGACCAGGATCCCCGGCACGTCGGTGATCGAGTTGCCCGGGCCGGCTCGGGCCGCCATGGTTGTCCCCTGCACGCTGCGATGAGAAAAGCCCGCTATACCATCCGCAATGATCGCGCACCATCGATGCTGGGACGAGCATCCCGCCCCTCGCCTCTTCCCTGCACACCGGGAAAATATCGGGAAATATGCGATTTCGTAGCCGTTCGGAAGCGCACCAGGGCAGCCAAGTCATTGATCTCGGCCGGACCGCAGGGCAAAATTCCCTAATCGAGCGAACAGCCAATTAATTCGACCGGACAGGGACTTAATTCGGCCGAACTGGAAGCACCAGCGATTGGGCGATACACCCTCCCGTCACCCGCTCCTTTCCTTCTTTGCAGGCGGGTTACCGACACAAAGAAAGCTCGCGCAGCGCCGAGGGGCGAAGCCCTGTTTCGTCGAGAGGCGCGCAGCCGGCCCGGCTCGAACCGGCGGTCAACCTCGAGACGGCCAAGGCACTCGGCATCACCGTACCGCCCTCGATGCTCGCGCGCGCTGCGCAGCGCGCGCGACACGCTCGTCGCCCCAGCCGACGGAGTAATAGCTCGCGGCGTTTCATTCGATGACCTCGTCGGCAACAGCGCCTCGCCCGGCCCGGCCGCGCCGAACCGCGTTCCATCAGGTCCTGAGTGAAATCCGCTCGTCGAGGGACAAAATGTGGCGATCGAATACCGTTGGGCGGAGCGCCACCTCGATCGGCTGCCCGCGTTGGCCGCCGATCTCGTCGGCCGCAAGGTCGATGTAATTACGCGAGCGGCGACGCTGCGGTGCTCGCCGCGAAGCGTGCGACCTCGACGACCCCGATTGTCTTCTTCAGCGGACGCGACCCGGTCGCGACGGGCCTGGTTTGCCAGCCCCGGCCGGGCGGCAATCTGACAGGCTTCAGCATCCTCGCGGCCGAGCTGATGCCCAAGCGGTTCGCGCTGCTTTCCGAGCTGGTACCCCAGGTCAAAGTGATCGCCCTGCTCGTAAACCCGAACGATCCGAATGCCGAGCGTCTGGAGAGGCTGCGCGGGGATTTACGAGGCTTCTATTTGATCCGGATAAACGACCAATGGCGCGTCATCTTCCGGTGGCGCGATGGCGAGCCGGATGACGTGCGGATCGCAGACTATCATTGAGGCAAATAGGCGCGACCGTCGATGACACGGAGGGCAGAAATGACCGAAGACGAGTTTGCAGCCGTCACACCCGGAGAAATGCTGAAAGATGAGTTTTTGGCCGAATATGGGCTATCCCAGAATCAGCTGGCCAAAGCTGTTGGGATCTCGCCGAACCGCATTGCCGAGATCGTCCATAATCGTCGACGTATTTCGGCTGATACGGCTTTGCGGCTGAGTCTGTACTTCGGGAACTCCCCAGAGTTCTGGATGAACCTGCAGACTCATTACGACCTCAAGATGACGCGGCGGCATTTGGGGCCGGAAGAGGTGAACAGGATCAAGGCACAACGGCGGCGTAGTTCGCTCGCTGGAACGATGCCTAATCGGCATCCGCCCGCGCCGACGAGGTCGTCGAATGAAGTCACCGGCCCCGACGCCGTGCGGGTTGAACGATTGCGTGCGAAGCATCACATCTAGTTTGTCTAGTCAGCTGTCGGAGGGGCTTGTGGCAAACCGGGACAGAGCCCCATCTCACTCGAACTGGCAATTGCAGGACGCCAAGGCGCGTTTCAGCGAACTTGTAAAGAGAGCCCGTGAGCAAGGCCCGCAACATGTCAGCGTCCGCGGCGAGCCGGCAGTCGTGGTGGTCTCGGAGGAAGAATTCGCCCGACTCAGCACACCACGTCCCTCGATTGTCGACCACATCTTGGCGGGAGCACCGTGGCCGGACGACGTGGTCGACGCGATCAACACAAGATCGCGCGACCCCGGCCGAGATGTCGCGGTCTGATGTACCTCGTCGATACCAACGTCCTTGCCGAGGCCCGCCGCGGTAGTAAAGAGGCTCGGATCTGTCTCCGCTCGATCGATCCGACCACGATTTATCTTAGCGTCGTCACGCTCGGCGAGATCATGAAAGGCATCGCGATCAAGCTGCGATCCGACGCACGCGCAGCTGCAGCGCTGACTGCTTGGCTGGAGCAGCTGCGGCGCGACCACAGTGACAAAATCCTTCCGATCACCGATCGCATCGCGCTCGAATGGGGCCGGTTGGCCGCCGAGCGGTCACGAGGCATGGCTGATGGGCTGATCGCAGCGACGGCGGTGGTTCACACCAAAATTATCGTTACGCGCAACGTCGAAGATTTCTCCGACGTCGGTATCCCGGTTATCAATCCCTGGAGCTCGTAGAGGTGCGGATGCTTCTGGAGCGCCATGGCTGCGTGTTGGCGCTATCGCTCTGCCTCGTGTCACCGGCATTGGCGCAGGAGACGGGAAAGGCGCCGCTCGTCGGAGTACTGCTGATCAACACAGCAGCTGATCCGGAGCCGGCCTGGTCGCTCTTGCGCGATGCGCTGGCGGCGCTGGGCTATATCGAGGGCCGCAACCTGCGCCTCGAGTTTCGCTTCGCGGAGGGCCATGCCGAGCGCTTCCCCGTCCTCGCCGAGGCGCTTGTCGGGGATCGGCCGGATGTCATTGTCGCGCTCGGCGATGCAGCCACGCGCGCAGCGCAGCCAGTCGCAGGCACAACGCCGATAGTCGCGGTTGCCGACGACTTGGTCGCCGCCGGACTAATCCAGAGCATGGCGAAGCCGGGTGGCAATACTACGGGGGTGAGCATCCTCGCCACCGAGCTCGACGCCAAGAAGGTCGAGATCCTGAAGGAGATCGTGCCGGCGGCGCGGCACTTTGCACTGCTGCGTGACCCGGCGAGTAGCACCGAGGCGCGCGTTCGAGCAATCGCGAAAATGGCACGCGCGCTCGGTCTTGAATTGCAGACCGTCGATGTTGAGAGTCCCGCCGATTTCGCCGCGGCCTTCGCCACGTTGCAAGCCAGTGGCGCCGAGGCTCTCGACATCCTCGCCTCGGCCTTGCTCGCGAACTTCCAGAGAGAGCTCGCCCGGCTCAGCCTAGAACATAAATTGCCGGCGATCTGCCAGTTCCGAGAAATGGTCGAGGGCGGCTGCCTCGTCAGCTATGGTGTCAGGCGCCCGGAAATCTATGCGATGCTCGCCATCTACGTGGACAAAATGCTGAAAGGCGCCAAGCCGGGAGAGACCGTGGCACAGCAGCCAAGCGCGGTCGAGCTGGTGATCAACCTCAAAACCGCCCGCAAGCTCGGCATCGAGATCCCGCCTGCGATCCTCGCCCGCGCCGACGAGGTCGTCGAATGAAACTAATTTCGATGTTCGTCGTGCTCACTCTCTTCGCCGCAGTTCCGACATTTGCTCAGAATACAGAAAATCCGCCGCTCGTCGGCGTGCTGCGGATCAACTCGCCGGACAATGTGGAGCCTTTCCCGACCATTTTTCGCGGCGCCTTGGGGGCACTCGGGCAAGTCGATGGGCGCAACATCCGCATCCAGCTCCGGCTCGCCGAGGGCCATGCCGAGCGCTTCCCCGAACTCGCCCGGGCGCTGGTCCGCGAGAAGGCGAGCGTCATCGTCGCCTCCGGCGATGCGGCGGTGCGCGCAGCGCAACAGGCCACAGAGACGATTCCGATCGTCGCGCTAGTCGACGACATTGTCGCCTCGGGCCTCATCAAAAGCCTGGCCAAGCCCGGCGGCAACACCACCGGGGTCAGTATCATCGCCAGCGAACTCGACGCGAAGCGGCTAGAGATCCTGAAGCAGATCGTGCCCTCGAGCCGGCGCTTCGCCGTCCTGCACGATCCGGCCAGTGCGTCGGCCAGACCGGAGCTGCTCACCGACGCGGCGCGGGTGCTCAGCGTCGAGCTCCGGACCGTCGACGTTCGCCGCCCGGGCGACTTCGCTCCCGCTTTTGCTTCTTTCAGCGCCGACGGCATCGACGCGGTCAACATCCTCTCCTCACCGCTGTTGTTCGGTTTCCGCGCGGAAATCTGCGGGTTGAATATGACCCACAGGCTTCCCGCGATCGGTCAGGCCCGTGAGATGGCCGAAGCGGGCTGTCTGGCGAGCTATGGCGTCAGTTTTTCAGAATTCTATGCCATGGCCGCCAACCTGACCGACAAGATGCTGAAAGGAGCGCGGCCGGCGGAAACGCCGGCGGAGCAACCGACCAAGTTCGAGCTGGTCATCAACCTGAAGACCGCGAAGGCGCTCGGCCTCGCCATCCCGCAATCGATCCTCGGCCGCGCCGACGAGGTCATCGAATGACGCGGCGCGGGTTGATGCTGCTCGCCGGCGCCACGGCAATGGCCTGGAACCCATCTGCTGCCGAAGTAAGGGTTCCTCGCATCGGGTTCATCGAGGCGGGATCGCGCCAGGAGAACCAGAGCCTTATCGATGCGTTCCGTGCGAAACTCTCCACACTCGGCTGGACCGAGGGTAGCAACATCGCTGTTCTCGACCGCTGGGCCGAGGAGCGCACCGAGCAGCTGCCCGCTATCGTCAAGGAACTGATCGGCTCCGACATCACCGTTCTGGTCACCGCCGGAACACCGGCCACACTCGCCGCCAAGCGCGCGAGCGCGACGCTTCCGATCGTCTTTGTCGGCGTCGACGATCCCGTCTCCGTCGGCGTCGTCGAAAGCCTGGGGCAGCCGGGCGGCAATGCCACGGGACTGTCTCTGACCTCCTCCGAAGTGATCACCGAACGGTTGGAACTTCTGCGGGAGCTGGCCCCCGGTTTGCATCGCCTCGCGGTCATCGTCAGGGATGATCCCGGCCTCGATCAAAAGCTGCAGGACATCCGCAGCGATGCTCAGCGGAAGGGGATCGAGGCATTGATGCTCGAGGCGACGACGGCAAAGGCTCTCGAACTCGCCTTTGCGCGACTACGCGCCGATCGCTGCGAAGCGGTCTACGTGGCCTCCGGCCCGTTCGGCCCCGTCAAGCGCGCCCGGGTCATCGCGCTCGCCGCGGAATCTCGACTGCCTGCGATGTACTCCTTCCGCATCTTTCCCGTCGAGGGGGGATTGATGTCGTTCGCTGCCGATTACAACGAGCTGTTCCGCCGCGCCGCGGGTTTCGTCGACAAGATCCTCAAGGGTGCCAAGCCCGCCTCCATGCCGGTCGAGCCGCCCCGCAAATTCCAACTAACGGTGAACCTCAACACCGCGAAGACGCTCGGCCTGACTATTCCACCCGCGATGCTCGCCGCCGCAGACGAGGTCATCGAATAAGGGGTCTCGGCTTTCCCTCGCGCAGCATCCTTGATCGCGATAATCACGATCTCAAAATTGCCTAATTCACATTCCAAACTTGCGCTCGATGGCGCGCTAAGAGTGGACCGGAGCCGAGGGAAGGAGGGTGCAACCTGAAGATGAGATTTTGCTGTAGATTTGCTGCAGGTGCAACGGCTGTTAATAACCGACACAACTGTTCATTGCGGTCCGCAGCCACCAACACCGGCGCGCAACGCGATGCGCTGCCACCGAAAGGGAATTGCCTTTGGACCGATCGGCGACGGTGATAAAGTTTTACGTGTGGAAATGTCGGGTTTGCTCTTGAACCCGCGCCGCTGCCGCCTCCCGCTCCCGGCGCGGTGAGCGGATGACTACGGCAGTCGAAGCCCGGATCCCGGCCGACGGAGTGGCGGCAGCGGGTCAGCGCGCGCGGAGAGGGGGTCCGCGCCGGCGCCTCTTTGCAAAATACGCAGCTGCTCTGGTCGGGCTCGTCAGCCTAGTGCTGTTGATCAACGGGTCGCTCGATGTCTGGTTCTCCTATGACGAGGCCAGGGACGCGGCGATCCGGCTACAGCGCGAGAAGGCCGACGCCGCGGCTCAGCGCATTGAGGACTACATCACCGAGATCGAAAAGCAGATCGGCTGGACGACGGCGACGCAATGGGCCTCCTCGCCGATCGAGCAGCGCCGCTTCGACTTTGGCCGATTGCAGCGGCAGGTGCCGGCGATCACCGAGCTGATTCAGCTCGACGGCCAGGGCCACGAGCAGCTCGAGGTTTCCCGCCTGAAGATGGATGTGCAGAGCAGCGGTGCCGACTACTCGGCCGATCCCCGGTTTACCGAGGCGCTCGCCAAGAAGGTGTGGTTCGGGCCGGTCTATTTCCGCAAGGAATCCGAACCCTACATGACGATGGCGGTGGCGCAGAGCGGCCACAACGCCGGCGTCACTGTCGCCGAGGTCAATCTCAAGCTGATCTGGGACGTGATCACCGCGATCAAGATCGGCAAGACCGGCTACGCCTATGTCGTCGACGACAAGGGCCGGCTGATCGCGCATCCCGACATCAGCCGGGTATTGCGCAATACCGACCTGTCTGGACTGCCGCAGGTCGTTGCGGCGCGCGCCCCGGGGGGAGGCGGCACCGAGCCGGCGGCGATCGTCCACAATCTCGACGGTCACCGGGTATTGAGCGCCTCGTCGCCGATCCCGAGGCTCGGCTGGCTCGTCTTTGTCGAGCAGCCGATAAGCGAGGCGCTGGCACCGCTCTACACCTCGCTGCTGCAGACCGGTCTCTTGCTTCTGCTCGGTCTGGTCGTTGCGATCCTCGCGGGCCTCTTGCTCGCCCGACGCATGACCGGACCGATCCGCGCGCTCGACGCGGGCGCGGCACGGATCGGCGCGGGGGCACTCGACCACCGCATCACGGTCAACACAGGCGACGAGCTCGAAGAGCTCGCCAAGCGCTTCAATACGATGGCTGCGGATCTGCAGAGCTCCTACGCCGACCTCGAAAAAAAGGTCGAGGACCGCACCGCCGAATTAAAGGAGTCACTCGACCAGCAGACCGCCACTGCGGAGGTACTGGGAGTCATCAACAGCTCACCCGGCGATCTCCTGCCTGTATTCGATGCGATGCTGGAGAAGGCGATCCGACTGTGTGAGGGCATCCAGGGCACACTCTGGACCTTTTCCGGCGAGCGTATTCTGCTTGCTGCCTCGCAAGGCCTTTCTCCTGACCTCATCGAACTGCTCCGCGAAACTCGCCAGCGCCAGGACCCCGGAGAGCGAGATCCGGTACGCCGGGTCATGCGAGGCGAGCGGCTCGTCCAGGTTCTCGATCTCACCGCGGATCGGTCGCATGGACCAGTCTTCGATGCTGCAGCTGAACATGGCGGTGTCCGCACGATCGTGGTGGTTGGCCTATTCAAAGAGACGGTTCCGCTAGGCGCCTTTGTGATCTCCCGCCCCGAGGTGCGCCCATTCACCGATAAGCAGATCGCGCTGCTGCAGAACTTTGCAGCACAGGCTGTGATCGCGATGGAGAACGCGCGGCTGATTACCGAGACGCGCGAGGCACTGGAGCAGCAGACCGCGACCGCCGAGGTGTTGGGGGTCATCAACAGCTCGCCGGGTGATCTCGCCCCGGTCTTCAACGCGATGCTCGAAAAGGCGATCCGGCTGTGCGAGGCGACTTTCGGCGGCCTGACGAGAGTAGACGGCGACCGTTTTCACGCAGTCGCGATGCACAGCGTTCCCCCCGCATTCGCCGAATCGATGCGCCAGCCCCGGCCCATTGTGCCGGGTCAGGCCCACCATCGCCTGTTAAATGGCGAGGATGTAGTTCAGGTCGAGGATGTGACCGCCGAGGATATTTACCGTTCCGGCGATCCTAGCCGACGCGCCCTCGCCGATTTGGGCGGCGCGCGGACGGCGCTCTGGGCCGCGCTGCGCAAAGACAATACGCTGTTGGGGGCTTTCGTCGTCTACCGCCAGGAGGTGCGGCCGTTTTCCGACAAGCAAATAGCGCTGCTGCAGAATTTCGCGGCGCAGGCGGTCATTGCAATGGAGAATGCGCGGCTGATCACCGAAACGCGCGAGGCCTTGGAGCAGCAGACGGCGACCGCCGAGGTCTTGCAGGTCATAAATTCCTCGCCCGGCGACCTCGGCCCGGTGTTCGACGCGATGCTGGAGAAGGCGCACAGCCTTTGCGGGGCCGTGCACGGCGCGCTGGTCCTGCGCGACGGTGAAAATTTTCGCGCGGTTGCCGCTCGTGGCCTCCCGGAAGGATTCGCAGAGCGGCTAAGGAGAGGGTTCCCGTGCGCCGGCAACCCGGTTGCTGAACCGCTGCTCGCCGGCGCACCTTTTGTCCAGCTGGATGATATGAGCCGAATTGATCATCCGGTCGCCCACGCGGGCGCCGCCGCTGGGCTGCGCACCCTGATGGCCGTGACGTTGCGTAAGGACGGCGCTCTCCTGGGGTGGATCGTCGCGGCGCGCCGCGAGGTTCGCGCCTTTTCCGATAAGGAAATAGCGCTGTTGCAGAATTTCGCGGCGCAGGCGGTCATCGCAATGGAGAACGCGCGGCTGATCACCGAAACGCGCGAGGCCTTGGAGCAGCAGACGGCGACCGCCGAGGTATTGGGGGTCATCAACAGCTCGCCCGGCGAACTCGCGCCGGTCTTCGACGCGATGCTGGAAAAGGCGATGCGGTTGTGTGAGGCCGCTTTTGGCGTCTTACGGACCTATGATGGCGCACAGTTAAACGCTGTTGCCATGCGCGGCGTGCCGGACGCATACGCGGATTTTGCGCGCGAGCCATTGCGCCCCGGCCCGGAGACCGGACTGGGCCGCATGTTGCGCGGGGAGCGCGTTGTCCACATAGCGGATATCACGGCCGACGAGGTCTACCGGTCGAGCGACAGATTGCGCGTCGCCACCGTCGAGCTTGGTGGCGCGCGCACCCTTCTCGTTGTGCCGCTACGCACGGACGATGCTCTGCTTGGCGTCATCACCATCTACCGCCAGGAAGTGCGGCCATTCACAGAAAAACAGATCGTTCTACTGGAGAACTTCGCCGCCCAGGCGGTGATTGCGATGGAGAACGCGCGGCTGATCACCGAGACCCGCGAGGCCTTGGAGCAGCAGACCGCGACCGCCGAAGTGTTGCAGGTGATCAATTCGTCGCCCGGCGATCTCGCGCCGGTGTTCGATGCAATTTTGGAAAAGGCGCATACCCTTTGCGGCGCTGCTCACGGGAGCCTGCAGCTCTACGACGGCGAGAACTTGCGCGCTGTCGCCACGCACGCCGTGTCGGACAAATTCGCTGATGTTCTGCGGCAGGGGTATCGCGCGGCCGACTCGCCGGCGAGCCGGGCGCTAATTGAGGGTAAACCCTTCGCTCACATTGCCGACTGCGCGGCAATCGACCACCCGGTTTTTCGGAGCGCTGCCGAGCTTGCGGGCATCCGCACCGTGTTGTTCGTGCCGCTGCGTAGAGACGACGCATTCCTGGGCCTGATCTCCGCAGCCCGCCTAGAAGTACGGCCGTTCAGCGAAAAACAGATCGCGCTGTTGCAGAATTTCGCGGCCCAGGCGGTCATTGCGATGGAGAATGCGCGACTGATCACCGAGACGCGCGAAGCGCTCGACCAGCAGACCGCCACTGCCGAGGTATTGGGGGTCATCAACAGCTCGCCCGGCGACCTCGCGCCAGTGTTCGACGCGATGCTGGAGAAGGCGACTAGCCTCTGCGAAGCGGCTCATGGCAATTTGTGGACCTATGATGGCGAACGTTTCCATCCGACTGCGACGCACGGCAACCCGCGCTTTGCCGAGTGGCTACGCCAGCACGGTCCGGTCCAGGTGGCGCCGGGCAGCATCTTTGAACGGCTCCTGAGGGGCGAGGCCCTTGTCCATATCTCGGATGCCTCTGCGCGCGCACGTGAAAACGATAACCCTTACTCTCGAGCGGTGGTCGAGCTCACCGGAGCGCGCACGGTGCTCGTCGTGCCGCTGCGAAAGGACACTGCGCTGCTCGGGGCTATTTTTGCCTATCGTCAGGAGGTGCGCCCGTTCTCGGACAAGCAGATCGCGCTGCTACAGAACTTCGCCGCGCAGGCCGTCATTGCAATGGAGAATGCGCGACTGCTCGACGAACTGCGCGGGCGGACGCACGATCTGCAGGAGTCGCTCGAATACCAGACCGCGACCAGCGACGTCTTGAAGGTGATCAGCCAATCGGGCACCGATCTGGGGCCCGTGCTGGAGATGCTGGTCGCGACCGCCGCACGACTGTGCGAGGCCGAGCAGGGCGTTGTTTTCCGGCTGCACGAGAACCGCCACCATCTCGTCGCCTCGTTCGGCACTGAGCCGGAATTCAAGGAGTTCCTGCTGCTTAACCCGTTCGGGGTGGATCGCGGCACCTTGAGCGGTAGGACATTGCTGGAACGCCAAGTCGTGCATCTCGAAGATGCCGCGAGCGACCCGGAATATACTTGGAGCGAGGCCCAGCAGCGGGGCAACCTGCACACCGGGTTAGGGGTGCCGCTGCTGCGCGAAGGCAACTTGCTCGGTGTCGTGGTGCTCTACCGGTCTCGGGTGCAGCCCTTCACCGAAAAACAGATCGCATTGGTCACGACTTTTGCCGACCAGGCGGTGATCGCGATCGAGAATGCCCGGTTGCTCAATGACCTGCAGGGGCGCACGCGGGATCTGCAGGAGTCCCTCGAATACCAGACCGCGACCAGCGATGTGCTCAAGGTCATCAGCCAGTCGGGCGCGGAGCTGGAGCCCGTACTCGACACCCTGGTCAAAACAGCGGCGCGGCTGTGCGACGCGGAGATGGCGGTGATCCATCGCCGGGAGGGTGAGGTATACCGGCCCGCGGCGGTGCTTGGCTTTCCTCCGGAGTTCATCGCCTATCTCGACGCCCATCCGCTTGCTCCTGGGCGGGGGTCGATCGCCGGTCGAGTGGCTATGGAGAGTCGCGCGATTCACATCGCCGACGTCGCCGCCGATCGGGAATACGATCTTAATCAGTCGATCCTGATGGCGAAGCAGCGGACGGCGCTTGGCGTACCTCTGCTGCGCGAAGGCGTACCGGTCGGCGTCATCGTGCTGGCTCGCACTCGGGTCGAGCCGTTCAGCGAAAAACAGATCGCGTTGGTTACCACCTTTGCCGACCAGGCCGTGATCGCGATCGAAAATGCCCGGCTATTCAACGCATTACGCGCCCGCACCGCCGAGCTCGGGCGCTCGGTCGACGAATTACAAATGCTCAGCGAGGTCGGGCAGGCGGTCAGCTCGACCCTCGATCTCCGGGCAGTGTTGTCGACGATCCTGACGCGGTCTGTCGGGCTCGCCGGTGCGGAGGCCGGGCTCATCTTCCGCTACAGCCGACCCGAGCGCGCCTTCCGCTTTGTCGAGGCGGCCGGCTACACCGAGGCGATGCTGCGCGAGGTAAGCGCGCTCGACATCCCGGAAAATATGACCGGCATGGGCGAGGCGATCGCGCGCCGCGCGCCGTTGCAGATCCCTGATCTGCGCGAGCGTGCGCCCAACCCCTTGCGCGACCAGGCGCTCGCCGCCGGCTTCCGCTCGGTCTTGATCGTGCCATTGGTCGGCGCCGACCGCATCTTGGGCACGACGATCTTGCAGCGCCGCGCCACCGGCGAATTCCCGCCCGAAACGGTCCAGCTGATGCAGACCCTGGCCAGCCAGTCGGTATTGGCGATCCAGAACGCGCGGCTCTTCCGCGAGATCGCCGACAAGAGCGAACAATTGGCGCTCGCCAGCGAGCATAAATCGCAGTTCCTCGCCAATATGAGCCACGAGCTCAGAACCCCGCTGAACGCGATCCTCGGCTATGCCGAATTGCTGGTCGACGGCATCTACGGCGTGATGACGGAGCGGCCGAAGGGTGTGCTCGAGCGCATCCAGAACAATGGCAGGCACCTCCTGGCATTGATCAACGATGTGCTCGATCTCGCCAAGATCGAAGCCGGCCAATTGACCCTGACCCTCGAGGATTACAGCCTACCCGAAGTGGTGCAGACGGTCGTCACCGCGACCGAGCCGCTCGCCACGGCGAAGGGGCTGAAACTCACCGCCCAAGTGCAAGACGCCATGCCGATGGCGCATGGCGACGCCCGCCGCGTCTCGCAGGTGCTCTTAAACCTCGTCGGCAACGCGATCAAATTCACCGATACGGGCGAGGTCGAGATCCGCGGCGCGGCCGATCGCGGCCAGTTCGTCCTCGAGGTGCGCGACACCGGGCCGGGCATCGCCGATGCCGATCAGGAACGGATCTTCGGCGAGTTCCAGCAGATCGACAATTCGAATACGCGCCAAAAGGGCGGCACCGGGCTCGGGCTCGCGATCTCGAAGCGCATGGTCGAAATGCAGGGCGGTACGATCTCGGTCGAATCGGCATTGGGCCAGGGCTCGACCTTCCGGGTCGTATTGCCGGTCCATGTCGATGAAATGATGGAGGCGGCCGAATGAGCAAGCGCATCCTCGTCGTCGAGGATACCGAGGACAACCGCCAGATCATCCGCGATCTGTTGTCGAGTGTGGGCTACGAGCTGATCGAGGCGGCGGACGGTGCGGAAGGGGTGGCGATGGCGCAAAGTCAGCACCCCGACCTGATATTGATGGACATCCAATTGCCGCAGATGGACGGCTACGAGGCTACCCGCCGGATCCGCGCCATTCCCGAGCTGGCGGGGGTGCCGATCATCGCAGTTACCTCCTATGCGCTCTCCGGCGACGAGGCCAAGACGCGCGAGGCGGGGTGCGACGGCTATGTCGCCAAGCCCTTCAGCCCGCGTCAACTCCTCGCCAAGGTCCGCGAATTTCTACCGCAATGAGAAAACTTTTAACGCAGAGGACGCGGAGGATTCACAGAGGACGCGAAGGTGACAGAAAATGAAATTGGAGAAGCGATCATCGCATCTGCGATGAAGGTCCATACCGCACTCGGGCCGGGACTCCTCGAAAGCGCCTACGAGACTTGCCTGCTCTATGAATTGGAGAAGCGGGGACTGCCGGTGCACCGGCAAGTCTTGATCCCGCTTCAGTACGAAGATTTAACGATCAATAACGGGTATCGGATCGATCTCCTCGTTGGAGACCGCGTCGTGGTCGAGCTCAAGGCGCTCGAAGCGATCCTCCCCGTCCATCGCGCCCAGCTGCTGAGCTATTTGCGACTGGGCGGTTTTAAGCTCGGCTATCTATTGAATTTCAATGTTGCACGCATGCGCGACGGCATTGTCAGGCTCGTCAATGGTCTATGATCCTCCGCGTCCACCGCGGATCCTCTGCGACCGCTGCGTTAAATTGCTTCTTAAGGGGGGAACGCATGCGTGATCCGCCATTGATCCTCGTCGTCGACGATGTCCCCGACAATGTCGACATCCTGCAAATGCGGCTGGAAGCCCAGGGCTACGAAGTGGTGACCGCGCCGGATGGGCTCGAAGCGCTGGAGAAAATCCGCGAGCTGACGCCCGACCTCGTGCTGCTCGACGTGATGATGCCGAAGCTCGACGGCATCGAGACCGTCAAACGGCTCAAGGCCGATGCCTCGCTGCCCTTCATTCCGGTCATCCTGGTGACCGCCAAGGCCGATGCGAGCGATGTCGTCGGCGGGCTGGAGGCCGGCGGTGACGATTATCTGACCAAGCCCGTTGATCACGCTGCATTGTCGGCGCGGGTCCGTGCGATGCTGCGGATCAAGGCGTTGCACGACACGGTGCAGCAGCAGGCGGCTGAGCTCGCCGGCTGGAACCGGACATTGGAGGAGCGTGTCGCGGCCCAGCTCGGCGAGATCGAAAAGGTTGGGCGGCTGAAGCGCTTTCTCGCCCCGCAGCTGGCCGAGATGATCGTCTCTACCGGCGACGAGGGCATTCTTGAAAGCCACCGCCGCGACATCGTCGTCGTGTTCTGTGATTTGCGCGGCTACACCTCCTTTGCCGAGATCGGCGAGCCCGAGGAGGTCTGGGGCGTGTTGCGCGAGTTTCATGCGGCGGTCGGGCCGCTGGTCACCCGCTTCGAGGGCACGCTCGATCATTTCTCCGGCGACGGGCTGATGGTGTACTTCAACGACCCTCTGCCCTGCCCTGATCCGGCCGAGCGCGCGGTGAGGATGGCGGTCGAAATGCGGACCGCGGTCGGCGGGCTGATGTCGGGATGGCGGCGGCGCGGTTTCGATCTCGGCTTTGGCATCGGCGTCGCGCAAGGCTACGCGACTCTGGGGCGGATCGGCTTCGAGGAGCGTGTCGACTACACCGCGATCGGCACCGTCACCAACCTCGCGGCACGGCTCTGCGGCGAAGCGCGGGACGGCCAGATCCTGCTCAGCAAGCGGGTCGCCACAGCGGTCGAAGGCGGCGTCGCGTTGGAGGAAATCGGCAGCCTCGCGCTCAAAGGTCTCAGCCAGGCGGTTGCGGTTTATAACGTCGCCGGTGAGGTCTCGGGCTGATCTTGCGCCGGTGCGGCCATCTCGCCCGCGACCCGCACCCGGACCCGTAACGCGTTGCCCGGCAGATAGGCGAGCGGCATGTCTTCGACATCGACGGTCTCGAGGCTCATGCGATCGGCGCCGGCCGCGACGGCGCGCTCCTTCGCCTGCGCTTCGGCGAGCGCGATCGCTTCGCTGCGAGGGATGTCACGATAGACTTGATCGGTCTCACCGCTAACCTGGGCGATTGCCGCACCGACCGCATTGGCGCAGTCGCCATGCGGCACACGGATCACCTCTGAGATCCCGGCGACCCGGTGGGGCACGAGAAAGGCGCCGCCGCCGACCGCGATCAGCGGCAGATCGCCGGCCTCGGTCTTCATCCGATCGACCGAGTCCTCGATCTTCGCGCGTGCCTCTTCTAAGACCGCGCGTGCAAGATCGCGAGGCAGGCCGGCAACGGCCCTCGTATCGCCGATCTCGGCGATGCCGGCGGCGACCGCAGCATCGGTCGCGGTCAAAGTATCGCCGCCGAAGACCAGAGCCTCGCAGGTCAGTCGATAGCCCACACTCTTCGGCCCAACGGCGAGCGGATCGCGCTCGACGACGCTGCCGCCGCCGAGAGCGATCGACAACAGATCCGGCATGCGGAAGAGGGTGCGCACGCCACCGACCTCGACGACCGAGTTGGCCTCGCGCGGAAAGCCGCGGCGCAGCTGGCCGACATCGGTCGAGGTGCCGCCGACATCGATGACCATCGCATTCGCGAGCCCCGACAGGAAAGCCGCACCGCGCATCGAGTTGGTGGCACCCGAGGCAAAGCTCATGACCGGTAGCGCGGCCGCGATATCGGCCGCCATCACTGTCCCATCGTTTTGCGTCAGATAGAGCGGGGCGGCGATGCCGCTGGCCGCAATCGCCCGGGTGAAGCCCGCGACCGTGGTCCGCGCCAGCTCGACGATGGCGGCGTTGAGGAGTGCTGCATTCTCGCGCTCGAGGAGACCGATGCGGCCCAAATCATGCGACAGGGTGACCGCCGCCTCTGGCACTTCCTCGGTGAGGATCGCTCGCGCCCGCTCCTCGCAGCCGGGGTCGAGTGGCGAGAAGATCGCGGCGACCGCGACCGAGCGGATGCCGCTCGCGCAGATCTGGCGCGCGGCCTGCCGCATGCCGGCCTCGTCGAACGGCACGATCGGGCGGCCATCGTAATCGTGCCCGCCTTCGAGCATGAACACCTCGCCGCGGACCGAGCGGGCGAGATCCTCCGGCCAGTCGCAGAACGGCGGCAATGAGGCGCCGGCCGGCAGCCCGATGCGCACCGCCGCGACGCGTGCGAGGTCGCGCCGCTGGACGACGGCGTTGACGAAATGGGTCGTGCCGATCACGACACCGTCGATGGCACCGCGCGCGACGTCCGGATGGCCGGCGAGCTCCGCGAGCGCGGTCAAGATGCCGCCGGTGACATCCGCCGTCGTCGGGGTTTTGACCGCGTGCACGACACGCCCGTCTTCGAGCAGCACCGCGTCAGTGTTGGTGCCGCCGACATCGATGCCGATCCGCCGCATGCCCCCACCCTACCCCTCCCCCGCTTGCGGGGGAGGAAATGGGAGGGGGGCGTCGAAGACCGAACGGAAGTCGAGGTCGTAGCCGAAGGCGCGCGGCCCGACATGCTCGAGCCCCTTGGGTGTCAGAAAGACCCGCGGTGCCGGGAGGGCCACGACCGACACGCGCCGGCCATAGCCGATCGTCTCGGTGCCGAAGGCCTCGCCCGAGACGGTGTCGAGCACGCAGATCAGATCGGGCGACATCGCAAGCGGCACTCCATCGCGCCACGCCACCACCCACTCGTTCTGGAACGCGATCTCCAGCCGCGAGCCGCGATCCTCGTCGAGCCCGTCGATCACGGCACGGCCGCGCAAAAACCCCTCGGTCGTACGGCGGGCGACATCGACGACCTTGCCGCGGAAGAGCAGCTTGCCCTTTCCTTCGTCGAGGATCGCGGCGACCGGGTCCTCGTGATGGCGCTGTGCGGCGCGCACCCGATGGCCGATCCCGATCGCCTTCGTGACCGTGAAATGGATGCCCCACGCCTTGACCTCGTGCCCGGTGCGCGGCGCCTTGCAGGTCGAGGCGATCGAGCCCATCTCGACGCAGATCTTGCGGCTGACCCTCTCCATCCACTTCCAGCTCGGCACTTTGGTGACCACCGCCTCGATGCCGCGCGGGTCATAGAGCACGCAGGGATAAGGGCGCAGATCGCCGACCGCGACGCTCGTCATCTGCGCCTCGGGGTAGGCGCGGCCCATCGTGTCGGCGTCGACCACCGGGAGGCCGAGATGGGCCGCCGCCATCAATGGCTGGATGCCGTTGCCGCCACCGATTTCGAGCGACATGACGGCGCGGAATTTCGCGCCGAGCAGCGCCTCTTGGATCTCGACGGCACGGGCGATGTTGCGGCTGTCGGCGAGGCGCTCCTGGCCGATCAGCGGCGCCCCCATGTTCGAGACCACCGCGACCCAATCCGCGTCGGTGAGGTCAATGGGCGACATCAGCGCGACACGATGCCCCTCGGCATAGAGCCGGCGCATGTTCAAGAGCCCGAGATAGGGGCTGCCGCCGCCGCCGGTGCCGAGCACCCAGGCGCCGACCGCGAGCGCCTCGATGTCGTCGAGCACCAGTTCTCGCATCAGGCTCCGATATCATAAGATCCAGCCTTTCCCAAAGGAGGCCGAGCCTTGCCGCTGTCGGGACTGCGCGTGGTCGACCTGACCCGCATCCTCGCCGGGCCGTTCTGTTCGATGCTGCTCGCCGATATGGGGGCCGAGGTGATCAAGATCGAAACCCCGGGCGTGGGTGACCCGGTACGCCGGCAAGGCGTCGTACGCGACGGCTTGAGCTGGTATTTCGCCGGCTTCAACCGCAACAAGCGCTCGCTGACCCTCAATCTGCGGCATCCCGAAGGCCGCGCGGTCTTGGAAAAGCTGATCGCCGGGTGCGATGTGCTGGTCGAGAACTTCCGCCCCGGGGTGCTCGCGGACATGGCTTCGACGCGGCGCGGCTCAACGCACTCAACCCCGCTCTCGTCTATTGCAACATCACCGGCTTTGGCACCAGCGGCCCCTACCGCGATCGCCCGTCCTTCGATTTCGTCGCCCAGGCGATGAGCGGGTTTATGAGCGTCACCGGCGAGCCCGATGGTGCGCCGATCCGCGCCGGCCCACCGATCGCCGATTTGGTCGCCGGGCTCTTCGGGGCACTCGGGGTATGCGCGGCGCTCGTTCGACGCGGCCGCACCGGCAACGGCGAGACGGTCGGCGCCAGCCTCAACAACGGCATGATCAGCATGCTGGGCTTTCTCGCCGCCAACTATCTCGCGACCGGCGAGCAGCCGCCGCGCACCGGCAACGACCATGCGATCGTCGCACCCTATGGTCTGTTTCGCACGAAGGACGGCGCGGTGGCGTTGGCACCCTCGCAGGAGCAGTCCTATCAGCGGCTTGTCGATGCCCTCGGCATGCCCGAGCTGCGCGACGATCCGCGGCTTCGCACCAACGATCTGCGCGTCGCGAACCGCCGGGCGATCAACGCGGCGATCGAGGAACGCCTCGGGAGCGGCACCAGCGATTACTGGATCGAAAAGCTGAACGGCGCCGGCGTCCCCTGCGACCGGGTGAAGAGCCTGCCGGAGGTCTTCGCCGACCCATAGGTGATCGACCAGGAGATGGTCGTCAGTGCCGCACATCCCGGCCACGGCGAGGTCAGGATGCTCGGCTTCCCGATCAAATTCACCCAGGCGCCGTACCGCCTCCGACGCCCCGCCTCCGACCTCGGCGCCGACACCGACGCAATCCTCCGCGAGCTCGGCTATTCACCCGAAGAGATCGGCCGTTTGCGCGAGGCCGGGGTCGTCTGAGTGTCTAAGCGGTACTTTCCCGGTTCGACGGGAAAATTCCCGCAAAAAATTGCATCAAGCCGCGAAATCGCCCACCTCGTAACTAGAAAAGTGTTCATAATCAAATACTTATGACATTGGAGACCACGCGTAGCCGGCACCACAACCGGGAATTTCCCGCTCCGAAAACCGGGAAAAATTGCCATAACCGGGAATTAACCGGGAAAGGGCAACGACCCTGCCGACGATATGCCCCAGACTGCTGCACATGATGGGCGTCAATCTTGACGCGAAGATGGCGGGCCGATCGGCACGCCTTCATGCTTAATGCGCGCTGGGCGCCGGATAGTATAGGATAATCCGCCACCGAGGAGGCGCCATGGAGCCCGCCGGGCCAGCTCGCGTCGAACGTCGGCTCGCGGCGATCCTCGCGGCCGATGTCGCTG
>Ga0306920_100000893_pt1 | contig 36338 bp, 28 predicted proteins | sample flu12Cox44000170_FD_204666 | JGI IMG/M metagenome (GOLD analysis project Ga0306920, IMG submission 204666) | Lab enrichment of tropical soil microbial communities from Luquillo Experimental Forest, Puerto Rico - flux4day.12C.oxic.44.000.170 (v2)... | ecosystem: Environmental > Terrestrial >...
CCTCGGGGATCCCCGCCCCGTCGCAGGTCGCGCGCACCCGCCGCTCCCACTCCGCCGGGCCGGCGAGCCACGCCTGGCGCGCGCAGAACGCCTCACCCGGCATGCGCTCGAGCAGCTCGCCGGCCGCCGCGGTGACCGCGACGCGGTGGGTCTCGTAGTCGCGCGCATGGAGCAGCGCGGCGTCGCCGGTCGCCACCAGCGGCAGCCCCAGCCGGCGCGCGAAGGTCATGCGCCCGCCGAGCCCGGCGCGCTCCTCGGGCAGCCCGCGCAGCCCCATCCACAGCCCGCCGGCGCGCGCGTCGCGCGGCGCGGGCCGCGCCACGCCGGCCGCCGCCGGCACGCCGGCGCGATGCAGCGCGACCGCCAGCCCCGCCGACTCGACCACCACGTGGAGCCCGGCGGCGTGCTCGGCGATGCTGCCCGCGAGGTCGAAGCCGTCGTCGAGATGGCGCGCGGTCAGGATGCGGCACAGGTTGGCGTAGCCGCGCCGGTCGAGCGGCAGCAGCAGCGCCGCGGCGCCGGGCTCGAGCCCCGTGACCTCGGCGCCCAGCAGCGGCGTGAGCCCCGCGGCGCGCGCCGCGCGGTAGAAGCGCACCGCGAGGTAGAGGTTGTCGCGGTCGGTGAGCGCGAGCGCTCCGTAGCCCAGCTCGAGCGCGCGCTCGATCAGCGCCTCGGGCGCGGCGGTGCCGAGCAGCAACGAGCCGTGCGAGCGCGCGCGCAGCGGGACGAAGGTGCTCATGGCGCGTGTCCGGCGGGCGTACCGCGCCGCGCGCGGCTCAGCGGCGGGTGCGGAAGTTGCGCGGCTCGAGCACGCGATCGAGCAGATCGTCGCCGCGCTCGATCTCGTCGATGCTCAGCCGCGGGCCCCGGCCCGGGAAGCGGAAGCGGCACAGCGCGAGGTCGGTGCCCTCGATCCACCCGATGACCAGCGCGTGGCGGTCCTCGCCGGGCAGGCGCACCCACATCGTCGCCACGTCGTAGTCGCCGACGCGCTGGGTCCAGCGCCGCAGCACCTGCGTGGGGTCGAGCCTGAGCGCCCGCTCGAGCGCCGGCGCCGGCGCGGAGCGCGGGCCGAAGGCCCCGCGCTCGAGCTCGACCTCGGAGCGTATCCCGGCCGCCAGCGAGTCGCCCGGCTCGCGTGCGATCTCGCGGCACAGCGCCTCGGTGCGATCGAGCGGCGAGCCGCTGGCGGCGGAGCGGGTCCAGCGCACGAAGCCCGCGCCGGCGAGCGCGGCCGCCAGAGCGAAGAGCACCGGCCACGGGACGTAGCGGGCGGCCGACGGCGGCGGGACGGCGGTGGCGGGATCGGGGCGCGGCGCGCGCCGCTCGCGCGCCCGCCGGTCGGGGCCGATGCGGGGCTGGTGGTAGCGCGTCATGTCGGCGAGTTATCGGCATCCTGCAGGACTCCCGTGAGCGGGCCGGTGGCAGGCCGGGTGCCATACCGGCCGAGAAAGGCAACAATCGGCCGGTATGGCACGCGGCCTGCCATCGGCCTGTGTCATGCCTGGTTCGGGAAGTTCGGGTTCTCGATCAGGCCGATCGGGTTCCCGAACGGATCGCCCGCCGTCGCCACGAGAATGCCCTCGCCGACCTCAAACGGCGGTGTCACCGGCGTGGCGCCGAGCTTGACCGCGCGCTCCCAGGCCGCCGCCATGCTCTCGACCCCCCAGTAGGCCAGGGCGCCGCCCGGCCCGGGGCCACGCTTCCCGGTGTCGGGGTCGAGCCCCAGCTCGAAGCCGCCGACGTTGAAGCCGACGTAGTACGGCTGATCGAAGTAGGGCGCGACGCCGAGCAGTTCGCTGTAGAAGGCGCGGGCGCGTGCGAGATCGGGGACCTTGTAGACGACGGTGCGCAGACCGAGCAGCGCGGCGGGGTTCATCGGGACCTCCCGGGTGAGGGGTTACTTGGTGAGCGAGGGCGTGCGCAGGACGAAGCCGTGCTCGTCCTCCGCCAGGCGTCCCTTGAGGTGGAGCGCGCGGCCCGACACCAGAATGCCGTGCCCGAAGTCGGCGCGCACGCGATCGAAGGCGCGATAGAGCGCGGCGCGGCGCCCCGCCTCGGGCTCGTCGAACAGCGCGCCCTGCTCGCCGCCGGCGCGGGTGAAGTTCGAGAACGTCACCCCCAGGGCATGGAGCGCCACGCGGCGCGTGAACTGGCGCCGCAGCAGCTCGAGGGCGAGCGCCAGCGCCACCGGATCGGCGTCCGAGGGCGTGGCCAGCGAGCGCGCGCACTCGGCGCTCTCGCCGTCGCCGTAGCGCAGCCGCACCGCCACCGTGCCGGGGCGGATGCCGAGCCCGCGCGCGGTGCGGCAGGCGCGCCCCACCAGGTACTCGAGCATGCCTTCGATCTCCACGCGGTCGGCGGTGTCGCGGTGGAACGAGGTCTCGCGCGAGATCGAGACCGGGATCTCGCGCTCGCTGACCGCGGCGGTGTCGCGCCCGCGGCAGCGCTCGTGGAGCAGGCGCCCGTTGGCGCCGAACAGCCGCTCGAGCGCGGCGAGCGGCAGGGCGCGCATCTCGCCCGCGGTGCGGATGTTCATGGAGCGCAGGGTGCGCGCGTGCGCGTGGCCGACGCCGGCGACGCGCTCGACCGGCTGATCGCGCATGAAGGCGTCGGCCCCGCCGGCGTCGAGGCGCTGGAGGCCGTCGGGTTTGACGGTCTTGCCGATCAGCTTCGCGAGCATCCGGTTGGGCCCGAGCCCGCAGGTCACCGCGAGCCCGGTGGCGGCGCGGATGTCGCGCTTGAGGCCCCGCGCCGCCTCGAGCAGGTCGCCGTGGAGGCGCTCGGTGCCGGTCAGATCGCAGTAGGCCTCGTCGAGGTAGGTCTCGACCGCGGGCGCCAGCGCGCGGCAGCGCGCGAAGATCTCCTCGGCGTAGCAGCGATAGACCTGGGCGTGGCCCTCGAGGATCACGGCCTGCGGGCACAGGCGCCGCGCGTCGCTCAGCCGCATGCCGGCCCTGAGTCCGAAGGCGCGGGCCTCGTAGGAGCACGAGGCGATGACGCCGGCGCCCACGATCACCGGCCGGCCCTTTAGGCGCGGGTCGCGCTGCTGCTCGATGGCGGCGAAGAAGGCGTCGATGTCGACGTGGAGGATGGCGCTGCGCATCAGCCCTCCACCGTCACCGAGTCCAGCCACCACACCAGGTCGCCGCCCTGGAGCTGGAGCTGGTACACATCGCCGCTCTCGTCGGTCACCGAGAAGTAGAAATGCGGGTGCCGGGGGACGCGATCGATCCAGCGCGCGTTCACGCGCGCGACGCGGTGCTCCCGCCCCTTGCGCACGAACGCCACCGGCGTCACGACGCCCCCCCGGAAGTCGGCGCGCACCGCCACGGCTTCGTCGAGGGACTCGTTTCGCATGTGGACCTGGCACGCGGAGCCTACTGCACATCTGTGCAGTCGGCAAGGGCAATCCCGGAGGCCGCACCGAGATGAGCCAGCAGCAGCACTGGGACGCGATCTACGGCTGCCCGGCCGTTCAGGCGCGCTCGCCGCCTGCCGATAACGCCTCCGGCCCCGTTCAGCCCCGGGGCCCGGAGCCATGTGAACCTTCGCGTCCTGCTGTTCATCGCCGCGATCGTGTGCCTCGCGCTGCTCGGCGCGCGCGGCCTCACCCCGCCGCGTCCGACCGCGAGCGGGACCATCGGTCGCGGGCCCACCATCGTGCTGATCCACGGGCTCGGCAGCTCGGCCTCGCACTGGGTGCCGGCGGCGCGGCTGCTGGCCCAGCGCCATCGCGTGGTGCTGGTCGACCTGCCCGGACACGGCGCGAGCGAGATGCCCGAGCCGCTGACGCTCGAGCGTGCGGCCCAGGCGCTCGATCTCGCGCTCGCCACCGACGCGCCGATTCCCTGCATCCTGGTGGGGCATTCGGTGGGCGGGCTGGTCGCCGCGGTCGAGGCCCTCGACCATCCCGAGCGGGTGCGCGGACTGGTGTTGGTCGAGACCGCGCTCAAGCCGCAGGTGGACGCCCACCAGCGCGCGGCGCTGCTCGACGCGATCGCGCGCGACTACGCGGGCACGCTGCACTCGGTCTACGTTTCGTTCGGCCGCGACTCGGCGCAGGGGGAAGCCCTGTACGGCGAGGCCCGGCAGCTCGATCCGGCGATGATGAAGGCCTGGATCAGGCTGGCCGTGACCAGCGATCTGTCGGGACGCGCGACCTCGTTCACGGTGCCGATGCTGGTGGTGCTGTCGGCGCGCTCCTGGCCCGACGGCGAGCCGTGGGCCCGGACCGCGGAGGCGCTCGGCTACGGCGGGGTGCCGCGGCTCGAAAGCGTGCGCATCGAGGACGCGGGGCACTTCGTGATGCTCGACCATCCCGAGCAGGTGGCGGCCGCCATCGAGCGCTTCACCGCCCACCCCGAGGCCGACCTGGTCGCCGGCCGCTGAGGGCGGCTCAGCTCTCGCGCGCTTCGGGCGGCCAGCCCAGCTTGCGCATCTTCTTGTAGAGGTGGCTGCGCTCCAGGCCGAGCCGTGCCGCGGCGCGCGTCATGTTGCCGCCCTCGGCCTCGAGCGCGGCCTCGATCTGGCGCCGCTCGAACTCGCGCACCGCCTCCCCGAGCCGCGGCTCGCCGCCGGCGGCCGCCGCGGCGCTGGCCGCGGCACCCGGCAGCGTCGCCCGCACCTGATCGGCGCCGATGCGCCCCCCGGGCGCCATGATGACCAGGCGCTCGACCAGGTTCCGGAGCTCGCGGACGTTGCCGGGGAAGCCATAGCGGCGCAGCCCCTCGAGCGCCCCGGGGGCGAAGGGGCGCGGCCGGCGCGCGGTCTCCCGCGCGATCTGGGTCGCGAAGTGCTCGACCAGCGCCGCGATGTCCTCACGGCGCTCGCGCAGCGGCGGCACGGTGAGCGGGATCACCGCCAGCCGGAAGTAGAGGTCCTCGCGGAAGCCGCGGTTGCGGATCGCCGCGGCCAGGTCGCGGTTGGTGGCGGCGATCACCCGCACATCGACGCGGATCGGGCGGTTGCCGCCCACGCGCGTCAGCTCGCTCTCCTGGAGCACGCGCAGCAGCTTGGTCTGGGCGCGCGGGCTCAGATCGCCGACCTCGTCGAGGAACAGCGTGCCGCCGTGCGCCTCCTCGAAGCGCCCGCGCCGCGATTGGGTGGCGCCGGTGAACGCGCCGCGCTCGTGCCCGAACAGCTCGGACTCGATCAGCTCCTCGGGGATCGCCGAGCAGTTCACGGCCACGAACGGCCCGCTGCGCCGCGGGCTCGCGGCGTGCAGGGCGCGCGCCACCAGCTCCTTGCCGGTGCCGTGCTCGCCCTGGATCAGCACGCGCGCGGCCGAGGGTCCGGCGCGCGCGATCTGCGCCAGCAGCTCGGCGATCGCGGGCGAGCGCCCGATGATCGGTGACGCCCACGGCGCCTGGAGCCGCCGGTTCTCGTCCGCCAGCACCCGCGAGGCCGCGGCGTTGCGCAGCAGCACCAGCAGGCGCTCGAGCGACACCGGTTTCTCGAGGAAGTCCCAGGCCCCGAGGCGGGTGGCGCGCACCGCGAGATCGATGGTCGCATGTCCCGACATCATGATGACCACGGTCTCGGGGGCGCTGGTCATGATCTCCTCGAGCAGCGCGAGTCCGTCGCCGTCCGGCAGCCGCACGTCGAGCAGCACCACGTCGCGCGCCTCGGCCAGCCGGGCGCGCGCCTCGGCGGCGCTGGCGGCGCCTTCGACCTGATGGCCCTCGCGGGCCAGCGCGCGCTCCAGGCTGGCCACGATGTTGGCCTCGTCGTCGACGATCAGGATCGAGGGCATGGCTAGTCCTGCTGCCGCACCGGCAGCCGCAGCCGGAAGGTGGCCCCGTGGCCGGGCTCGCTGTCGACCGCGATCGTGCCGTGATGGTCGCTGACGATGCGCTCGACGATCGTGAGCCCGAGCCCGCTGCCCTGCGCCTTGGTGGTGAAGCCGGGGGCGAAGATCCCGGCCTTCTGCTCGGCGCTCAGGCCCGGTCCGGTATCGGCGACCTCGAGCTCGGCCAGGTCGCCGGCGGCGCGCGCCGCCACCGCCACGCGGCCGCCGCGCTCGGTCGCCTCGAGGGCGTTCTTGACCAGATTGACCAGCGCCTGGCGCAGCTGCCCGGCGTCGGCCTCGATGACGAGGCGCGCCGCCGGCGGCGCGATCGTAAGCCGCCCGTCCGCCACCTCGCGCCCGTAGAGCGCGCCCAGGTCGGCGAGCAGCGCGCCGAGGTCGCAGGGCGCGAGCAGCGGGGCCGGCATGCGCGCGAAGTCGGCGAACTCCTGGAGCAGGCCACGCAGCGACTCGATCTCGTCGGTGATGGTGCGCGCCGCCTGATCGAGGATCGAGCGGAAGTCGGGACGCTCGAGCTCGAAGCTGCGTTTCAGGTCGGCGATCGAGACCGCGATGGGCGTGAGCGGGTTCTTGATCTCGTGCGCCACCGCGCGCGCCATCTGGCTCCACGCCGCCTGGCGCTCGCTCGACACCAGCCGCTCGCGATAGCCGCGCAGATCGCTGCGCATGCGATCGAGGGCCGCGACCAGGGTCTCGAGCTCGCGCACGCTGCGCAGCTCGAGCGGCTCGTCCCAGCTCCCCTGCGCGATGCGCTCGGAGAAGCGGGCCAGCTGCTCGACCGGCCGCGACACCTGGAGCGACCACAGCACGCCGAGCGCCATCGCGATGCCGAGGCCGAGCAGCCCCAGCAGCACCGAAGTGAGGCGCAGCGTCGCGATGGTGCGATCGGCGGCCGCCGTCGAGGCCATGCCGATGAGCGCCGGTGCCGGCACGCCCGCGGGGCCCAGCGCCACGTCCTGGCTCAGGTACGAGCGCGCGTCGCGGCCGGCGCCCGGTGCGGGCGCGCCCGGGCCGGGCTCGAGCGTCGAGGCCACGATGCGCCCGTCGCGGTCGCGCAGCGCGAGCTCGATGCCGCCGGTGCGCGCGAGGCGCGCGAGCAGCGCCCGATCGAGCACCACCCCGCCGCGCAGGGCCCCGACGATCTCGCCCTGGTAGCGGATCGGTGCGCTGGCGGCGCGGGCGAGCGCCGGCAGGCCGGCGAAGCCGCGGATGTCGTAGCCGGGACGCGCGCCGGCGCCGGCGTGCAGCGTATCGGCCTCGGCGCGCGCCGGACCCACCGAGTCCACCCCGGCATCGGCCACCAGCGCGCCGCTCGAGTCGGCGACGTTCAGGAAGTCGAGCCCGAGCAGGAAGCGCTTCTCACCCAGGTAGTCGGCGAGGTCGCGGCGCACGATCGGACGCACCAGATAGAGTCGCTTGAGCGCCGGATCGCGGGCCAGGATCTCGAGCCGCGTGGCGTCGCGCTGGCCGTCCGCCTGCAGCTCGGTCGCGATGGTGCCGAGCGCCGCGTGCAGCCGCTCGGCGGCCTCGGCGCGCACCGTGCGCTGGATGTGCTGGGAGAGCAGCACCATCGCCACCGCGAGCGGCACCAGCGACACCAGCGCCGAGCCGAGGATGAGCCGCGAGCGCAGCGATCTCATGGCTTGCGCTCCGCGGGCGCGCAGCGCAGCAGGTCGACCAGCGTATCGGCGCCGAGCGCGGCGACCAGCGGGCGCAGGCCCGCCGCGCACACCACCGGGCAGCGCAGCGCGCACCAGGCCGACACGCGCTGCGCGGGCGCGGGTCCGAGCGGGCGCAGCGCGCGGTCGAGCGCGCGCGCCAGCGAGTCGGGAGGCGCGAGCGGCACATCGAGGCAGGCGATGCGCGCGATGCCGAGGCCGGCCTGGCGCCCGGGGAGGTTGAGGAAGCGATCGAGCGCCGCCCGGCCCGGAATCGCCGGATCGATCTCGAAGTGCGCCGCGTGGAGCATGCCGCCCTCGAGCTGCCGTGACGGCGCGCCCGGGGCGGGCCAGGGCTCGAGGTCGCCGCGGAACAGCTCGCGATCGAGCGCCGCGAGATCGGCGCTGTCGGCGGCCGCGTCCGACGCGGAGCCGGCAGGTTGCAACGCCGCGAGCAGCCCGCGCGCGCGCCGCCCGGCCGGGCTGCCCTGCCAGCGCGGGTCCTCGCGCATCCGCGTCGACAGCTCTCCGGGCCAGAAGACGGCGAGGTCGAGCTCGCCGCGCTCGAGCGCGATCTCCTCGTCCGCGACCTCGTCGAACCAGCGCACGCTCAGGGTGTCGGGCCAGGGCGGATCGCCGGACGATGCCCCCGGGGCGCGGGCCAGCCGGGCGCTGCCGTCGGGGAGCAGGTCGAGGCGATAGCCGCCGGTGGACGGCGGGACCAGCGACACGGCGCCGCATGCGATGAGCAGGCTGGCCCGCAGCCTCGACGGATATCCCGCGCGCAGGCGCGGCGGCACGGTGAGCGGCGGCCGCTCGGACAGCACGCGCACGCGGTCGAGGTGCCGGACGCGCGCGAACGACCCGCTCGTCAGCCGCGCGAGCACCAGCTCGCCGTCGACGACCTCCGTCGCCTCGCCGGTGGCGATGGTGCGCTTGCCGTCGACGAAGGTGAGCCGGGCGCCGGGAGCGAGCGCGCCCGCGATCGCGGCGGAATCACCCGCGGCCAGGTACACGCGCGACGGGGAAGCCCAGACCACGAACGCCCTGACCGGGCTCGGGGCGGCGCCCGCGGTGGCGCCGAGCCCGGCAGGGCAGAGCAGCGCGGCGACGAGGGCGAACCGGGCGCGGGCGGAATGATTCAAGGGCGAGCCGGCCCTCGGCCCACGGGCGCGAGCGTGTCTCCTGCGCGGCCGGGCGTGTCAATTCGGCCACAGTCGCTGCAACGCCTTTGATTGACTGGGGTCAACACCGTAGGTGGCAGCTTGGGCCCGAACATCGGTCTGTGTCAAGCATGACACGATTTGAACGGCGCTATAGAGGGCATGAATAGGTAATCCATTGCGCTCCAATCTGATGCGCCATCGGCATCCGCCTTGATTATGTGCCTGATCGGGACTCGGCGCAGCGATGGCCGCCCCCCCACTCCTGGCGCGGGTCGAGTGACGACCAGCCAGGCGGCCGAGACCGGCGCACCGGCGCCCGGGCCAGGTCGGAGGTCAGAAAGGCCGGAAGGAGAACGTCGATGCTGAGGAACGAGAGGCTGATGATGCGGAGCGCCGCCGCGGGCGGGCGCAAGAGCGAGAGCACGTGGTGGCGCCTGGGGACGCTGGCGCTGGTGCCATTCGTCATGGCGCTGCTCGCCGGCTGTGGCAAGCACCAGGATCAGGGCGCGAGCGTGGAGCCCGTGAGCCAGACCGCCTCCATGGGCCCGCCGGCCGCGGCCGAGCAGGTCGCGTCCGACTCGAACCGGGTCGAGGGCGAAGGGCAGAAGGCCCAGGGCGGCGCGCCGATCAGGGAGATCCTGCCGCCCGAGCTGACCGTGTCGGTCGCCGACTCGGTCATGTTCCCGGGCCAGGCGATCGAGATCACCGCGCTCGCCACCAACGACGTCACCGAGATGGTGCTCGGCGACCGGCTGGGGCAGAAGCAGCCGTTCACCTATGACCTCGACCTCAAGCACTGGCGCGCCGCCTATCGCATCCCGCTCGGCACCGCGGGCCAGCGCGTCGGCCTGTCGGTCACAGCGAAGAACTCGGCCGGCAAGTGGCACCGCAAGTACGTGTTCCTGAACGTCGGGACGCAGAGCGCGGATGCCGCCCCGGCGCCCGCGTCCAGCCGGTAGTCGATCGCGGTCGCATGCGGCCGGGGTGGCGAGGGAACGCCGCCCCGGTTCGTTGTCTTGCAGCTCCTGCGCGTCGGGTCACCAGCGGGCGCGCCCGGGCTCAGCGCAACGTCTACCGCTTGAGCTCGTCCTTGTAGACCTTGCCGCCCTTCATCACCCAGGCGACGCGCTCGAGCTCGGTGATGTCCTTGAGCGGATCGCCCCGCACCGCGACCAGGTCGGCGTAGCGCCCGCTCTCGACCGCGCCCACCTTCTTCTCCCATCCGATCAGCTCGGCCGCCGAGCTGGTCGCGGTCTTGATCGCGGCCATCGGGCTCATCCCCATGTCGACGTAGAGCTTGAACTCGTGCACCTGGTCGCCGTGCGGGAACACCCCGGCGTCGGTGCCGAAGGCGATCTTGACCCCGTTGCGCAGCGCGGCGCGGAAGGCCTCGTGGATGTGGACCCGCACCTCGCGCGCCTTGGCGAGGTTCTCGTCCTGGATGTGGAGCGGGTTCCCCGGGGCGAGGATGGGCTCGACCACGTACTGCGTGGGCACGTACCAGGTGCCGTTCTTCTTCAGCACCTTCGCCGCCTCGTCGTCCATGTAGCTGCCATGCTCGATCGAGCGCACCCCGGCGTTGCTGGCCCAGATGATCGCCTGCTTGCCGTGGGCGTGCGCGGCGACGTTGCGGCCGAGGCGGTTGGCCTCGTCGACCGCCGCCTTCATCTCCTCGAACGTGTACCCGGTGGCCTGGGGATTGTCGTGCGGCGACAGCACGCCGCCGCTGGCCAGGATCTTGATGACGTCGGCGCCCTGCTGGATGTTGAAGCGCACCTTCTTGCGCACCTCGTCGACGCCGTCGGCGACCCCGCTCTCGAGATCGTTGCACCAGTGGTAATTGACCGCGTTCCCCGGATCGCCGTGCCCGCCGGTCATGCTCAGCGCCCAGGTGGCGACCAGCATGCGCGGGCCCTCGATCTCGCCGGCGTTGATCGCGTCGCGCAGCCCCACGTCAACCAGCTCGCCGCCGCCCACGTCGCGGCAGGTGGTGAAGCCGGCGCGGATCGTGTTGCGGCAGTTGACCACTCCCGCGATCGCGGCGCGTGCGGCGCTGCTCTTCATGCGCTCAGCGGGCGGAAGGCCGACACGCGACGAGAGATGGGTGTGGCAGTCGATCAACCCGGGCAGCAGGGTGACGTCGCCGAGATCGATCACCTCGAGATCGGCGGGTGCTCCGGTCCGCACCGCTTCGATGGTGTCGGCCGAGACCACCACCCACACCGGACCGCGGGCGGCGGCGGAGCGGCCGTCGATCAGGTGCGCGGCGTGGATCGCGAAGCGGGGCGGCAGCGGGCGCGCGTCCGCGGCGTGCGCGGCGGGCGCCACGGCGAGCGCGGCGAGGGCGAGCAGGGCGACGGGCAAGTAACGACGCATGGCTCCTCCGGAGGTGAGTGGGTGCGGCCGGGCCGGCATCGTGCCAGCGGGAACTCGCGCCCGCAATGCCATGCTGCACGGATGACGATGCGCGTGGATCCCCTCCAGGCCGCTGGTGCCGCTCGCGCTCCTGCTGCTCACCGGAGCACGGCGCGCAACTCCGAGGGAACGCCGCCGCGGTTCGCGCTTCCCGCAGCTTGCTGGCGACGTCGGGCCGCCTGTAGCATCCGCTCCCCATGCTCCGCGCGCCGATCCTCCGCCGGCCGCTCACCCTGGCCGCGCTCGCCGTGCTCTCCCTGCCGCCCGTGGCCGCGTGCGCCCAGAGCGAGCGTCTCGATCTCACCGCGGCCGAGTGGCGCCAGGACCTGGTCTGGTTCGCGCGCGAGATCCCGAAACGCCACGGGAACGCGTTCCATTTCACGCCCCGCGAGCGCTTCGAGGCGGCGGTGGCCGATCTGGACCGGAAGATCGACGGGCTCAACCCCGACCAGATCTACGTCGGGCTCGATCAGTTGGCCAACCTGATCGGCGACGCGCACACCTACGTGCGCTTCCCGAAGGATTCGCCCGACTTTCCGCTCGCGTTCCGGAGGTTCGGCGCGGACTACCGCATGGTGGTCGTCGCGCCGGGGTTCGAGCGGGCGCTGGGCGCCAGGCTGATCGCGATCGGCGACAGCCCGGTGGCACAGGTCCGCGAGCGGGTGCTGACGCTGACGCCCGCCGACGAGACACCCGATCTGCGCGAGGCGAACCTCGCCGCCTACCTCGCCAACGGTGTCGTGATGCACGGCCTCGGCATCTCGGCGCGCCGCGACACGCTGCGCTGTACCCTGGCGGATTCGGCCGGGACCGAGTTCACGGTCGTCGTTCCCGCCGCGCCGCCGGGCGCCCCGATGCCGAAGCGGGTATGGGCCTATACCGATCCGCCGCTCTACCGCCACAACCCGGACCAGGGCTTCTGGACGCAGTGGTTGCCCGACGCGCGCACGGTGTATTGCTGCTTCCGGCGTTACGACGACCTCGGCAAGCACGCCCACGATCTGTTCGCGCTCATCGACCAGCGGCATCCCGACAAGCTGGTCATCGACCTGCGCCAGAACACCGGGGGCGACTATACGCAGGGGCAGAAGCACATCGTCGACCCGATCGCCGGTCGTGCCGACGTCAACCGGCGCGGCCACCTGTTCGTGCTCGTGGGGGCGCTCACGTTCTCGGCGGCGATGAACAACGCGGCGCAGTTCCGGTCGCGCACCGCGGCCCTGCTGGTGGGCGGGACCATCGGCGAGCGGCCCAACAGCTGGCAGGAGCCACGCGAGGCGACGCTGCCGAACTCGCGCCTGACGGTGCGCTACTCGACCCGTTTCTACGAGTTCGCGAAGGGCGGCGAAAACGTGCTGCGGCCCGACCAGGAGATCGTGCCGAGCTGGGACGATTACCGCGCCGGCCGCGACCCGGTGCTGGACTGGGTGCTGGCGCAGGCGCCGAAGCCGTAGCCGGACGCCGATGCGCCGGCGCCGTGCCGAAGTGACCGCCGCCCCGCAATGCTATCCTGTAGGCGTGACGCCGCGTGCCACGATTTCGCGCTGCACGCTCGCGCTGCTCGCCTTCGCCATCCCGGGCGTGTTCGCGGTCGCGGGCTGCTCGCTGCTGCCGATCGGCCGCCGACACGTCGAGATCCACGGGGTGCGGATCGCCTACCGGGTCCACGGCCACGGGCCCAAGCTGCTGCTGCTCCACGGCGGCGGCGGCAGCTCGCTCGGCCTGTCGCGCCAGATCCTCGACTTCGGCAGGCGCTTCACGGTGATCGCGCCCGACAGCCGCAGCCACGGCGGCTCCGACGATCCCGGCGACACCCTCAGCTACCACGTGATGGCCGAGGACTGGATCGCGCTGCTCGACAAGCTCAAGCTGGCGCGCGTCGACGTCGTGGGCTGGAGCGACGGCGGCATCGTGGGGCTCGATCTCACGCTTCACCACCCTGACCGGGTGCGCAAGCTGGTGATGTTCGGCGTCAACTTCACGCCCGACGGCGTCGACCCCGCCACCCTCGATTGGCTGCGCCGCTCGTGGGCCGAGGACTCGGCGGCCGCCGAGGTCACGGTGCCGCTGCCGCTCGACGCGCGGCTCCACCGCCTGTGGCTCACCCAGCCGAACTTCACCATCGGCGAGCTCCACGGCATCGAGGCACCGACCCTGGTGGCGGTCGGCGACCATGACCTGCCGACGCTCGAGCACACCATCGCCCTGGCGCGTGCCATTCCCGGCGCCCAGCTGTGCGTGATCCCGGGCGCCTCCCACGGGGTGCTGCACGAGCGCCCCGACATCGCCGACGAGATCGTGCTCCAGTTCCTGAAGGCGCCGATCCGCGCCGCGCGCCACTCTCCCCAGCTCTAGGGCCGGGCCGGCGCTCTCAGGCGGCGCGCCCGGGTGCTCCGGGATCGCTTCCCGGCTCGTCGGTCTCCCCGGGCTTCGGGGGGGCCGCGACCGAGCGCTCGACGTCGATGATGTCGGGCTCGCCCGGATAGGCGACGGTCGTGGCCTGGATCAGCGACGACATCTTCGCGGTGACGCGCTGGATGCGGCGCGCCGCCTCGAGGATGGTCTCGAGCTTGCTGCGCGTCTCGGCGCCCGGCCGCTGCGCGTCGCGCATCAGCAGCTGGGCGTTGCCGGCGATCGCAGTCAGCGGGTTGTTGATCTCGTGGTTGAGCGCCCCCACTGTCTCGGTGACGCCGCGCAGCCGCTCGGTCTGCAGCAGCCGCGCCTGGGCCTCGGACAGCTCGCGGTAGGCCTGGCGCGCCGAGGCGAACAGATGGGCGTTGCGCAGCGCCACGCCGGCCTGGGCGGCGACGATGGTCAGCACCTCGAGGTCGTTCAGGGTGAAGCACCCCGTGCGGTCGTAGTCCTGCAGCGCGATCACGCCGCTGGGCGCGCTGTCGCCCGGGATCGGCACCCCCAGCCACGAGCCCGCGAGCCGGCCGACCGGCTCGATGCCCAGCGCCCGGGCGCGCTTCTCGACCTCGTCGTTGAGCAGCAGGGGCCGACCGCTCCGGATCACGTACTCGGTCATGCCGCTCCCGAACGGCCGCGAGCGCGCGCCGCGCTTCGTGCGGTCCTCGACGTAGAGCGGGAACGAGATCTGGTTGGCCTCGCGATCGTGCAGCGCCAGGTAGAAGGTGGTGTTGCGCATGATGCGGCCGATCTGCTCATAGACGCGCTCGGCCAGCGCGTCGGGGTCGAGCGTGGCGCTGAGCGCGGCGCCCACGTCGTTGAGCACGGTGAGCACGTGGTTGCGCTCGAACAGCTGGCGGCGCACCGCGACCTCGTCGCTCACGTCGATCATCAGCGCGGCGATCGAGCCGTCCTCCGGGGCGCGCGCCAGCGAGATCCGGAACATCGGCCGTGGCTCCGGGCCACTCATCAGCGGCACCAGCGCGCGCGTCCAGCCTTCGCGGCGCGCCTGGCCCAGCAGCTGGCCGATCGTGGGGCCGAACAGGTCAGCGAGCCGCGGCGCCACGCCGCTGCGCGCGGCCAGCTCGTGGAACGCGGCGTTGGCCTCCAGCGTCTCGCCGTCGCCGGCCACCCGCAGCACCGGCTCGGCGAAGCGGCGAAACGGGTCCACGACCGGGGGGATCTCGGGGGTTTCCATGATGTCCGCGGGTTATCGGCCCGGGTTCATGGCCCCATGAATGCGAAGGCCCCGGTGGCCCGGGGCCTTCGCGACAGACTGTGCGAGAGCGCGAACGATCTAATGGAGCGCCAGCTCCTTCATCGCCTTCGCGATCCGGAACTTGAGCACGGTCTTGGCCGGGATCTTGATCGGCTCGCCGGTCTGCGGGTTGCGGCCCATGCGCGCCTTGCGCTTCACGACCACCAGCTTGCCGACGCCGGGGAACACGAAACCGTTCTTCGCCTGCTTGGCCGCGAGCCCGGCGAGCTCTTCGAGGATCTGCGTGCCCTGCTTCTTCGTCAGGCTGAACTTCCCCGCGATGTAACCAGCGACCTGGGACTTCGTCATCATCTTGGCCATGGATCCATCCTCTCTGTTCTGTCCTTCGCGTCTGACGCCACCACCGGTAACGGACGGGCAGGGCCTGCCCTAGCCGGGAGCGTGTATATCAAGCGCACCCGCATTTTCAAAGGCATTTTTTGGCCCGAGGGGCGTTTTCGCCCGATGGGGAGCGGTCAAAAGCCTTGCATATTCCGGGCCGCTCAGCACGCGGCTGGGAGCGGGGTCGCGGTCGCGCGGGCCGCGGATGGCGCGGCCCGCGCCGCTGGCCGCCGCGCGACGCGGGGCTCAGTCGATGCGCACCAGGCGCTGGACGCTGGTCCCGCCACCCGCTCGCGCGCGCACGAAGTAGACCCCGGCGCGCGTCTCGCCCCCGCGCTGATCGCGGCCGTCCCACGAGAGCGCGATCCGCGACGCGGCCACCGGCCCCGCGAGCAGGGTGCGCACCAGCCGGCCCGCGGCGTCGTAGACCGCGACCTCAGCCGAGGTCGCCGCGCCGAGCTCGAGGGAGAGCGCCACCGGGCCGCGGCTCGGATTGGGTGACGGCGGGGCGAGGGCGAGGCGTGCGCCGGCCCCGGCGGGCGCCACGCCGGCGGGCCAGTTGCCGAGGTCGAGCTTCCACTGCGAGCGGCCGTGCGTGGCCGCGACCAGCGTGCGCGATGGCGCGTGGAAGCTCAGGTCGTGCACGGTCTGGAGCGGCATCCCGGTGCCGAGCGGCCCCCACGTCGCGCCCAGATCATGGGTGTAGTAGACGCCCACGTCAGTGGCGACGATCAGGGTGTTGGCGTCGGACGGGTCGACGATCAGGTCGTTGACCGGCGCGTCCGGCAGGTTTCCGGAGATCGGCGCCCAGGTGTTGCCGTCGTCGACGCTGCGGTAGACGTGGGCAAGGTGCTCGTCCTGCCCGAAGCCCGAAAGCGTGACGTAGACCACACCCTCGACGAACGGGTCGGCGGTCACCCGGGTCACGTAGCGGATCGGGAGCCCGGCGGTGATCTCGCTCCAGGTCGACCCGCCGTTCAGGGTGCGCCACACCCGCCCGTCGTCGGTGCCGGCGTAGTAGACCCCCGGAGTCACCGGCGAGATGGCGAGCGTCGAGATGGTGCTGAAGGTGAGCTGGCTCGGGATGTTGCGGGTCAGGTCGCCGCTGATCGGGGAGTAGTTGAACCCGTTGTCGGTGCTGCGGTAGACACGATGGCTCCCGACCAGCAGCACGTTGTGGTTGTTGGGATCCATGGCGATCGGGGTCATCCAGTTGTAGCGGTCGCCGGAGTTGAACCCGCCTGGCGCGGCGCCGCCGCGCCTCAGCCCGGTGTGATCGCAGCAGTTCTGCCACTCGGCGAAGATCAGGCTCGGGTTCACCGGGTCGACCAGGCACTGGAAACCGTCGCCGCCCAGCACCGAGGCCCACGAGCTCGGCGGGCCGGCCGTCATCACGGTGCCGTTGTCCTGGGCGCCGCCCAGCAGCCGGGTGGGTGCGGTGGGATCGATGGTCCCGGCGTAGAACTGGGTGATGGGAAGGGTCAGCGACTTGGTCCACGAGCTGCCGGTGGTGGTGGTGGCGAAGAACCCCCCGTCACAGCCGGCGTACATGCGGTACGGCTTGCCGGGGTTGATCCACAGCGCGTGCTGGTCGACGTGGCCCGGGGTCACGTAGCCATACGTTGCACCGCCGTCCGCCGATCGCAGCAGATCGACCCCCAGCGAGTACACCACGTCCGGATTGGTGGGATCGACCCTGACGTCGCCGAAATACCAGCCGAACCCGCCGAAGTTGCCCGAGTAGGTCCCGGTGTCCCGCCGGCTCCAGGTGTCGCCGCCGTCGAGGCTCCGGTACATGCCGTAGCCGTCGTAGCTAAGGCCCGACTGGCTGATGATCTGGGCGTAGATGGTGGAGGGCCGCGAGGCCGCGATGGCGAGCCCGATGCGGCTCACCGCATCCGAGGGCGCGGGCAGGCCGCTGGCGAGCCGGATCCAGGTCGAGCCGTGATCGATGCTGCGCCAGATCCCGCACTCGGGCCCGTAGGCGCGGCGGTAGGTGTAGCGCCGCACCCGCTCCCAGGTGGCGCAGAAGACCGTGTCGGAGTGGGCCGGGTTGATGACCACGTCGCTGGCCCCGGTGCTGTCGCTCACGAACAGCACCTTGCTCCAGGTCGCGCCCCCGTCCTCGCTCCGATAGAGCCCGCGGTCGGGCCCGGTCGAGAACTGGGTGCCCATCGCGGCCACGAAGATGCGGCTCGGGTTCTGCGGATCGACCGCGACCCTCGCGATGCGTCGGGTCTCGGCGAGCCCGAGGTTGGCCCAGCTGGCGCCGCCGTCCGAGGTCCGGAACAGCCCCGCGCCGTCGTAGGAATCGACCGATGAGTTGGCCTCGCCGGTGCCGACGTAGAGCGTCCCCACGTTCGAGGGATCGAGGGCCAGCGCGCCGATCGAGTAGATGCCGAGGTCGTCGAAGATCGGGGCGAAGTTGGCCCCGAAGTCGCTGGTCCGGAACACGCCCCCGTTGGCCGAGGCCGCGTAGATCACGTTCTCGCCGGGCGTTGCCGCGATGGCGGTGATCCGCCCCCCGATGTTGAGGGGCCCGGCCTCGACCCAGGCCAGCGCCTGGGCGCGCTCGGCGCCGAAGCGCCGGGCGGGCGCCGCGCGGTCGATGCGCGCCCGCTCGACCGCGGCCCGGAACGCCTGATGGTTGATGGTCGGGAACGGGTAGGCGCGCTGCATGCCGAACCAGTCGCTGGGCTCGGGACCGGCGTCGCCGTCGTGGCGCGGCCGGGCGCGCTCGGAGGACATGAACAGCGCGCAGCCGGCGGCGAGCGCGATGAGGCTGATCGATCGGGTGCGGCGCAAAGGCCGATGGACCTCGGAGCGGGCTGGAGTCGGAGCCGGGGGCAGCCATGATCTTATCCGCCGCGGCCCATCCGGGTCCAGACCCGGTTCCGAAGGGCCGGAAGGTCGCCAATCATGTAGATTGATGGTGGTAGAGGGCGGCGGGCGGAGTGGAGGCGTCGTGTTGGTCATGAAGTTCGGCGGCACGTCGGTGGGCGTGCCGGAGCATTTCGCGGTCGCGGTCGGGCTGGTCGCGGCGCGGCGCGATCGTGACCCGGTGGTGGTGGTGAGCGCGCTCGCCGGGGTCACCAACCTGCTCGCCGACTTCTGCCGCCACCCGGAGCGGCGGCGCGACCTGGCGGCTCGCATCGTCGACCGCCACACCGCCTTCACCCGCGACGCCCGGCTCCCGCTCGCCGCGGTGGACGCCCAGCTCGACGTCTGGGTCGCTGACGCCGAGGCGCTGACCGGGCTGACCGAACCGCTCCACGGCGCCCAGCGCGACGAGGTGCTGGCGTGGGGGGAGCGGCTCTCGGCGCGGCTGTTCGCGGCCGGGCTCGAGACCGCCGGGGTTCCGGCGCGCGCCATCGTGGCGGGCGACGCGGGGCTCGTCACCGACGATCGCTTCGGCGCCGCCCACCCGCTCCCCGAGGCCTTGTCCCAGCTACGGGCGGCGCTCGGCCTGCGCCCGCCGATCCCGGTCGTCACCGGCTTCCTCGGACGCACCAGCGACGGCCGCACGACCACGCTCGGCCGCGGCGGCTCCGACTACAGCGCGGCGCTGATCGGGGCGGCGCTGGGAGCCGAGGAGATCCAGATCTGGACCGACACCAGCGGGATGCTGTCCGCCGATCCGCGCATCGTCCCCGAGGCGCGGCCGGTGCCGCGACTTTCGTTCACCGAGGCGAGCGAGCTGGCCTACTTCGGGGCGCGGGTGCTCCATCCCAAGACCCTGCTGCCGGCGATCGAGCGCGGCGTTCCGGTGCGCGTGCTCAACACCGCGAGCCCCGACGACTCAGGCTCGCTCATCACCGCGACCGAGGCGCCGTCGGATGACACCTGGCGCGTCAAGTCGATCGCCTGCAAGAAGGGGATCACCGCCGTCACCATCGTCTCGACACGCATGCTGCTCGCTCATGGCTTCCTGGCGCACGTGTTCGAGGTGTTCGGGCGTCACCACATCGTCGTCGACCTGGTGACCACCTCCGAGGTCTCGATCTCGGTGACCGTCGACGATGCCACCGGCCTCCAGGCCGCGATCGCCGAGCTCGAGGCGATCGGACGGGTCGAGGTGCGCCACGGGCTGGCGGTGGTGGCGGTGGTGGGCGAGGAGGCGCCGCGCCGGATCGGGCTCGCCGGCCACCTGTTCACGCTGGTCGGTGGGGTGGGGATCGGGATCGAGATGATCTCGCAGGGCGCCTCGCGCGTGAACCTGTCGTTCGTGGTGCGGGAGGAGGACGCCGACCGCGTGGTGCGCCTGCTCCATCGCGGCCTCGGGCTCGACGAGGAGACCACCGCCGCGGTGGCGGCGCGGGCGTAGCGACGCGGAAGCCGGCCTCGTAAGGTGGCGCGGAAGCCGGCACGGTGTACCGGCCGAGAACGGCAACAATCGGTCGGCGCACCACGCCGGTTCCCGCGCTCTAGGCCGGGCGGCGATCCTTACTCGGCCGGCGCGCGACCGGGATCACCAGCTTGAGCGCGCTCAGCGTCTCCGAGAAGGCCGCCACCTTGATGTCGACCAGCCCGCGTTCGAGCGCGGCGTCGCGGACCATGTTCTCGGCGAGCTGCTTTCGTCCCCTGGGCCACAGCACCCAGATCGCGCCGTCGGGCCTGATCGCGCGCTGCAGCGCGGAGAGCCGCGCCAGCCGGGCCGGCGTTTCGAGCGCGAGGAACACCAGGTCGCTGCCGGGTCTTACGCGACCCTCGCTCACGTCGGGCGTGCGGGTGCGCAGCTCGCGCTGGAAACCGGCGTCGGCGAGCCCGAGCACAGCAACCCGCATCCCCGGCTTGACCCCCAGCTTGTCGAGCCGCGGGCGCCTGGAGTAGCCGGCGGGCATCTATTCCAGCGCCGCGGCGCCGGTGGCGGCGCCGGCCGGGATCTCCGCCGCGCGCAGCGCGCGCGCGACCGGGGCCTTGAGGGCGGTGGGCGTGACACGGGCGAGCGTGATGCGATCGGCACCGGTGAACGCCGCAAGCGAAGCCACAGCCTGGGCGGTTCCCGCGAGCGCGGGCTCGATCTCGACGCCGTGGTCGTGCCAGGCGCCTTCGGGTGCTCCGCCATTCGCGACCCAGCGCTCGAAGTGGACGCTCCGCACTTCGAGCCGCCGCTCGGGGCGGTGCGCCTTGGCGTCGAGCCGCCCGATCAGCATGCCGTCGTGGTAGATCGGCAGCGAGTAGTAGCCGTGGGTGCGCTTGGGGCCCGGGGTGTAGACCTCGATCCGGTAATCGAATCCGAACAGGCGGCTCACGCGCTCGCGGTGCCACAGCAGCGAGTCGAAGGGCGAGAGCAGCGTGGTGCCCTCGGCGATGCGCCGCCGGCGTGAGGCGGTGGCGAGGGCGGGCAGGTCCTCGGCCAGCGCCAGCCAGCGCACCGGGCTGCCATCGACCGCCACCTCGACCACGTCGCCGCTGGCGAGCAGGGCGGCGAGCGTCTCGCGGCGCGCCATCACGCTGGCGCGCGGGAAGGTGAGGTACATGCGCAGGTCGGCGTCGGTCGCCGCCCCCATGGCGTGGAGCGCCTGGCGGATGTGCCAGCGCCGGAACTCCGCGGCGCTCGGCACCTCGAGCGACGCGAGCTGCGGCACGATGCGCTCCGCGAGGTCGTAGCGCTTCTGGAAGTGGACCCGCGAGTCGATCAGCAGCCGCCCGGTCATCCACAGATGGTGGAGCGCGTGCATCGCCGGCTTCCAGTTCCACCAGCCCTTCGAGGCGCCGCGGCGCTTGTGCTCGAAGTCGGCGTTGGCGAGCGGCCCGCGCTCGCGGATCGCCTCCTCGACCGCGGTCATGACCGCGGCGTTCTTCTTGAGATAGCGGCGCCACCCGGTGTGGCGCACCTGGTAGTCGAGCATGGCGCGGCGCCACATCGGCAGGTGCTCGGCCGCGATCAGGCACGCGGCGTGCGCCCAGTACTCGTACAGCGCGTGGCGGCGGTAGATCAGGCGGTCGAGCGCGGCGCGATCGTAGACGCCGAAACGGCTCCACACCGTGAGGTAGTGGGCGCGGTCGAGCACGTTGATCGAATCGAGCTGGATTCCGCCCGCGTCGGCGGCGAAGCGCTCGAGCCGCGCGCCGCCGAGGGCGTGCTCGCGCGGACGCCGCAGGTGCTGGCGCTCGACGAACAGCGCCGCGACCGCGCGGGCGGGGAAGGAGGGGGGAGCCACGGCGAAACGGTAGCAATTCGCGCCGGGCCGCGCACGGTGCGCCGCGCCGCCACGCTCAGGCCACGGGGTAGGCCCGGCCCAGCACCTCGACCAGGTGGACCATGCGGGCGGTGAGCCCGCGGGCGCGCGCGCCGCGCGCCATGTGGAGCAGGCAGCCGGGATTCGAGGCCACCACCAGCTCGGGCGCCACCTGCGCGATCGCATCGAGCTTCCGCTCCAGCTGGGCCTCGGCCATCGCGGGCTGCGCGATGTTGTAGACCCCGGCGCTGCCGCAGCACCAGTCGGAATCGGGCAGATCGACCAGCTCGACGCCGGGCAGCGCGCGCAGCAGCCGCCGCGGCGCCTCGCGCACCTTCTGCGCGTGGGCGAGGTGACAGGGATCGTGGTAGCCGATGCGCAGCGGCCGCGCGCCATCACGGGCGGAGCCGAGCGGGGCGCGCGGGGCGGGCAGCCCCAGCTCGGCCAGCACCTCGGAGACGTCGCGCGCGCGCGCCGCGAGGCGTGCGGCGTGCTCCGCCGCGTCGCCGTCCTCCAGCAGGTGACCGGCCTCGCGCAGCGCCGCGCCGCAGCCCGCCGAGTCGCTGACGACGAAATCGAGATCGCGGGCGAACGCGTGGCTGTTGTGCATCGCCAGATCCCTGGCTGCGCGCCGCAGCCCGGCGTGGGCGTGGAGCGCGCCGCAGCAGGTCTGGTCACGCGGCACCGCGACCTCGCAGCCGGCCAGCACCAGCAGCCGCACCGCCTCGCGATTGACCGCCGGAAACATGGTCTCCATGACGCAGGTGGTGAAGAACCCGACCCGCGCGCGCGGCGTCCCGGCGGGCCTGAACACCAGCCCGTCGGCGCGCCGATCGAGCCGGGCGCCGGCGGGCAGCGCCGCGCCGAGCGCCTCGAGCGAGCGCTCGGAGCGCGCGGGGAGCGGCGGCGTCAGCGCCCAGCCGGCCATGGCGCCCGGCGGCAGCAGGCGCCGGGCGAGCGGCGAGCGCATGAAGGCCGCGATCGGGCCGTGCTGGCCGAGCCGCAGCAGGTCGACCGCGAGGTGCATGCGCCCGCGGTCGGCGACCACGTTGCGCAGCGCCCACTCGCCGAGGCGGCGCAGCAGCGAGGGGTGCGCGGCGCGGCGGCGGATCTGGCCGCGGGTCTGCTCGAGCAGCCGGCCGTAGGGCACCCCCGCCGGGCACACGGTCTCGCACGCCCGGCAATCGAGGCACAGATCGAGGTGGGAGAGCAGCGGATCGCTGGGCGCGATGCGGCCCTCGGCGAGGCCGCGCATCAGGTACAGGCGTCCGCGCGGTGAATCGGGCTCGATCTTGAGCACGCGGTAGGTGGGGCAGGCGGTGAGGCACAGACCGCAGTGGATGCAGGTGCGCAGATCGAGGCCGGTGGGAGCGTCCTCGCGGTCGAACCACGAGCGGCTGCCCGGCGGGCCGACCGGTGCCGGGTTCGCGCTCACCGGCCTTTCTCCGGCAGGTCGAGGTGGAAGCGATGGATGAAGCGATGGAAGATCGGTCCGAACATGACGCCGGCGATGATGAGGATCGCGAACCCGCTGAACAGGGCGTAGACCGAGGCGAACCACTTCTCGGCGCTCGGGATCACCGGGCGCGAATCGACCGGGCCCATCCCGCCCAGGATCATGCTGGCGTTGTAGAACGAGTCGAGCCAGCCGAGCCCGCCCGACAGGTGGTAGCCGATCACGCCGATCGAGAGCGAGAGCAGCACGATCGCCAGACCCAGCGTCACGCTGCGCGCCAGGCGGCGCGCGAACACCGGCAGCGGCGCGAGCGGATCACGGCGATGCTCGAAGTTCATGGCCAGCCGCTTCATGGCTTGAGCACCACCTTTCCGAAGTGCTGCCGGGCCTCGATGCGCTGGTGTGCGCGCCGCGCCTCGGCCAGCGGGACCACCGAGTCGACCACCGGCGCGATGCGCCCGTCACGTACGAAGCGCAGCACCTCGACCAGCTCGGCGCGGCGGCCCATCCAGGAGCCGAGCAGGGCGAGGTGACGTCCGAACAGCAGGTTGAGGTCGAGGCTCACCTTGCTCCCCGCGGTCGCGCCGCAGGTGACCAGCCGGCCGTTGCGCGCCAGCGCCGCGACCGCGCGCTCGAACACCGCGCCACCGGCGTGCTCGAACACCACCTCGACGCCCTTGCCGCCGGTCAGCGCCCGCACCTGGGCGGCGAGGTCCTCGGCCGCGTGATCGACCACCTCGTAGGCGCCGAGGGTGCGCGCGCGCTCCCGCTTCTCCGGCGTGCCGGCGCTGGCGATGACGCGCGCGCCGATCAGGCGCGCGATCTGGATCGCGGCGCTCCCCACCCCGCTCGAGGCCCCGATCACCAGCACGTCCTCGCCGGGCCGGAGCTGCGCGCGCCCCACCAGCATGTGCCAGGCGGTGAGGAACACCAGCGGCACCGCCGCCGCCTCCTCCCAGCTCAGGTTCTCGGGATAGGCGAGGCAGTTGACCGCCGGCACCGCCACTTGCTCGGCGTAGCCACCGTTGCGGCGCCGCCCCAGCACGTCGTAGTCGCGGCACAGGTGGTCGTCGCCAGCCAGGCAGGCCGCGCACACCCCGCACGACAACGTGGGATCGACCAGCACCTTCTGCCCCGGGGCGAGGTGCCGCACCGCGGCGCCGGCGGCCGCCACCACGCCCACCACGTCGCTTCCCAGCACGTGCGGCATCTCGGGGGTGAGCCCGCGCAGCCCCTGGCGCACCCACAGATCGAGGTGGTTGATGCCGCACGCCCGGACCTCGATCAACACCTCGTCGGGGCGGATCACCGGCTCGGGCAGCTCGCGCATCTCCAGCACCTCGGGTCCGCCGCAGCGCTCGAACACCACCGCCCTCACCGCCGCCTCACTCGTCGAACAGCACGGTGGACTCCTCGTAGAAGCGCACCTCGCGCATCGCCAGCTTCTCGCGTAGCCACTCGTTCAGCCAGCGGTTCTTCTCCTCGAGCGCGTGCCCGTCGTCGGCCAGCTGGTCGAGCGCGATGTTGATGCGCAACGCGCGCCAGCGGATCAGGTGGCGGGTGATGCCGGCCGGCATGTGCTCGCCGCGGGTGGCGAGCTCGAGGATCTCGGCGGGCTCGAAGTGAGGGAACACCACCAGGGCGGTAACCTCGGGGTAGCGCGCGGTCGCGGCATCGAGCGAGTCGGTGCTCAAGCGGTAGAAGCGCCGGTCACGGTACACGTCGACGAGGGCGTTGAGCAGGTTGTTGCGCTCCGCCAGGTCGCGGCCGCCGGCGAAGGTCAGCACCCCGCCGTCGCGGAACGACACCGTGGCCAGCACCTCGCGACGCGCCAGCAGCGCGCGGGCGTGGAGCGCCTCCTCGTCGCGGCACCGCAGTCCGGGGATGCGCCCCGCGGCCATCTCGAACTGCCCGCGCGACCCCTCGGCCAGCGCGTGGTACCAGGTGCGCAGCTCGACATGGGGCGGCTCGTAGCGGACCACCTGGACCACCAGATGGGGAAGCCCCGCGGCGCGCGCCGCGGCGACCCGGTTCGCGCCGTCGAGCACCACGAAGCGCTGCTCGGCTCGCGGTCCCGGCAGCGGGGCCGCGATCGGCGGGTTCTTGAGCATGGCCTGCTCGCGGATGCGCTGGACCAGCGGGGTCATGCGCCGATCGTCGTGGCGCTCGTGCGGCACCAGCCGCTCGACCGCGACGAACCGCAGGTCGGGGAGCAGGAACTCGTGCTCGGGCCCGGACATCAGCGCGGACGCCGGCGTGGCCGCCACCTAGCGACGCGGCTCCCGGCCGGCCAGCGGCTCGCCCGCCCCGCGCGCGCCGCGGCCTTCGCCGGCGTAGGCTTCGCGCAGGCGCCGCATCAGATCGGCGCGGCGATCGTAGAGCCGCTTGAGGGAGCGCGGCGCGTGGCGCGCCAGCGCGTAGCTGGTGAGCAGCGGCAGCGCGATGGTGGTGTCGCAGTAGACGATCACCGTGCCGGGGAGCTGCGCGGGATCGATCTTGCCCCAGCTCACCGCCTCGGCGGGCGTGGCGCCCGACAGTCCGCCGCTGTCGGGGCGCGCGTCGGTCACGGCGAGGAAGTAGTCGTGGCCCTTCTCCGCGATCCCCAGCACCTCCTGGATCTGCGGCTCGGTCTGGAGCACGAAGTTCTTGGGGCTGCCGCCGCCCAGGATCCACACCGCGCTCCGGCCGCCGCGGCTCTTCGCGTCCCACACGATCGCCGCGGTCTCGTTGACATCGGCGTTGACGTCGAAGCGCAGCTGGTTGCCCTCCAGCGCCTTGGCGGCGACGTTCATGCCGATCGACGAGTCGCCGGGCGACGAGGTGTAGATCGGCACCCCGAACTCCCAGGCCGCGGCCAGCAGCGAACGGCGCGTGAGCCCGAGCTTCTCCTCGCGCGCGCGCACGTACTTGCCGCACAGGTGATGGAACTCGGCGCTGCTCATCTCGCGCTGGAACTCGGGCGCGCCGATGACCTCGCGGAAGAAGGCGTCGGTGTCGAGCAGCACCCGGTAGTCGAAGAAGATGTCGTAGATGCGCACCACGCCCTGATCGCGCAGCGCCACGTCATCGGCCTGGAAGGTGCCGCGATGCATCGCGAGGCCGAGGCCGAAATGCGCGTCGTGGTAGAGGTTGGCGCCGGTCGAGACGATCCAGTCGACGAAGCCCGCCTCGAGCAGCGGGATCAGGGCGCTCATGCCGAGCCCGGCGGGGGTGAGCGCGCCGGTGATCGAGAGCCCGATCGTGACGTCGGCCTCGAGCATGCGCTCGGTGAGCAGCCGCGCGCCCTCGCGCAGCCGCGCCGCGTTGTAGGCCAGGAACGCGCGGTCGACCAGATCGGCCGCGCTCTCCCCGCCGGTGAGCGCGGGCGGATCGATGCGCGGCCCGGAGAGCGGGCCGGGCTTGCTCGAACGGGTCATCTCGGTCCTCGGGTGGGCCGCAGCGGCGCGAAGACGCGAAGATAACGCGCCCGGGCGGCACCCGCCACCGCGCCCCGCCCTCAGCGCGAAGGACCGGCGCGTGGCGCCGGTCCTTGGACTGTCGCGGGCCGCGCGGCGGGATCAGGGCGCTTCGGGACCGTCGCTTCCGCCGTAGCGCTTGTCGGCGAAGGCGCCGGGCCGGTCGTCGGCCAGCGTCCCCCCGATGTCGAGCACGCCGGCGCCGAGATTGCCGGCCTGCTGGGCGCTCATGGCCAGCAGCGGCCGGGCGCCGAGACGCAGGCGCGCCATCACCAGGCTGAGGTCCCAGCCCGGATGGAGGCCGAGCAGGAGCGCCGCGGTGCCGGAGACGAACGGCGCCGACATCGACGTGCCGCTCCACAGCACCCAGCGGTTGCCGGGGTAGGCGCTGCGAATGTTGACGCCCGGAGCGCACAGGTCGACGAAGCTGCCGTAGGAGGTGAAGGCCGCCGGCACGTCGCCGTCATCGCTGGCCGCGACCGCCAGGGTCTGGTTGTCGGTGGCCGGGAACTGCTGCGGGTAGGCGGCGCCCGCGTTGCCCGCGGCGGAGACGCACACCACGCCTCGGGCCGCCGCTTCGCGGATCGCGGTGGTGACCGCGGGGCTGCTGCGCAGCATGCCGAAGCTCATGTTGATCACCCGGGCGCCCTGGGCCACCGCCCAGCGGATCCCGGCCGCCACCGTCCTGACGTCGCCGCGTCCCTCGGCGTCGAGCACGCGCACGATCAGCAGCCGTGCGTGGGGCGCGGTCATCGCCACGATGCCGGCGATGTGCGTGCCGTGCCCGTAGGCTCCGTCGGCCACGCCGTCGCCGTCCTCATCGATGCCGTCCGCGACGTCGGTCGGATCGGAGTCGTCGTCGACATAGTCCCAGCCGCCGGCGATGCGTCCCGCGAACAGCGGGTGATTGGGATCGATGCCGGTGTCGAGGATGGCGACCAGCGTGCCGTCGCCCTGCCCCACCGCATGGGCGGCGGTGAGCTCGAGCCGCATGATCGCGGGCTGGCTCATGCAGGCGTGGTAGCTGCCGTAGCCATCGTCGAAGGCCCAGCTCCGCTGCAGCACCTCGGCCGGCTGCGCCAGCGTGTTGTCCTCGGCGCTCAGCACGCCGGCCTCGTTCCGGGCATGGATCTGGACGTCGGTGGGGTCCCCGGCCGGGCGCTGCATGAGCGCGACGCCCTGCTGCACGTCGAGCAGGATGAGACCGAGGTCGCGCGCCACCTGGGCGGCGTCGGTGCCGGGCTGGAGCATGACGACCACCTGCTGGTCGATGTTCTCGAAGCCGGAGGAGCTGCGCCCGGCGCGTCCCGCGCCCCGCGCGGTCGAGCCGCTGCCCGGGGAGCCCGCGAGCGTCGGCGCGGTGGCGAGCGGCCGCGAGCACGACGTCAACGCGAGCGCGAGCGCTGCCGCGAGGATCTGGATGAACGGTGGTGTGAACGCGCTACGCGCGCGTGGGCGGGGGGAGTTGGTTGCTCGATGCTTCAACATAGCACCTCCCGTGCAGATCGGAATGCTACACCAAATGCTCATCCGGTACGGCCGGAATCTGGGGGTCGGATCGATCGAGGTCGCCGGGCGCCGGCAGCGGGCTGCCGAGCAGCACGAAGCCCGCCCACTCGAGCGGATGAATTCCGCTCCGGGCGGCCTCGGCCTGGGCGCCGCGCAGGGCGCCGGGCAGTGTGGCGCTATTGCGCAGGCGACCGTAGGTGCCCGCCATGAGACGCGCGGCCGCCTCGTCGGCGACGTCCCACTGCGCGGCCAGCACGCGGCGCGCTCCGGCGAGCAGCAGCGCGCGGGCGAGGCCGAACCACTCTTCGCCCGGCTCGACCAGGGCGCGGGCGGTCTGACACGCCGACAGCGTGATCCAACGGGCGCGCAACGACATGTCGGCGAGCTCGCCGGCCAGCACCCAGCGGTCGGCGAGACGCAGGCCGGAGTGCTGCGGGGCGTCGGCACGGAAGATCCCGTGGCCCGCGAAGTGGATCCAGGGCGCGCGCCGGCACAGCTCGAGCAGGCGGCCCGCCGTGGCTTCGGGGCCCGACAGCAGGCGCGCCTCGGGGAAGGCCTGCAGGACCGCCCGGGTCTCGGGCCCCACGTTCTCGAGCTCGCCGGCATCCGAGGCCACGACCAGCGGCGGGTCTCCACCCGCCCGCGCGAGGTCACGCGGCGCCCGGCGGGGGCGGGCGAGTCCGAGCCGCAAACCGGGGAGCACGGTGAGATCCATCGCCTCGCAGACCAGCCGCCCGTCCGGGAGCGGCAGCGCCGCCCACGGCACGCGGGTGAGCGGACCGACCGGCATGACCGCCAGCGCGCGCGGCAGCGGCGCACCCGCGAGCGCCGGCCACAGCACGCCGGCCGCCAACTCGGTGAGCGCGTCGCGCAGCGAGGCGGTGACCCCACGTTCGGCGGCGGGACGGAACGCGGCGCCGCGAAGATCGAACAGCAGCGCGTGGACGAGGCGCGACAGCCGGGCGGTCGAGAGCAGGCGCGTGCGCCCCGTGAAGCCCTCGCGGCGTGCCGCGATGAGCTGCAGGGTGTCGGCGTGGATCAGGTAGTCGAGCAGCAGGTGATCCGCGGGCAGCGCGCGGCGCAGCGCCGCGGCGCGGATCGCGGCCGGCGGGCGCGCCTCGAGGGAGCGGGCGAGCGCGCCGGGCACGGGCGACGCAGGCGCGGCCGGGGCGGCGGCCGCCGCTCCGGCGCGGATCGCGCGTCCGCGCTCGCCCGCCATCCGCGCCGCGGCCCACGCCCGCACCCGCCGCGGCAGGCGTGGCCCGTGCGCGGCGGCGCGGCGGCCACGGCTGGTCGGGCCCAGCAGCGCGCGCCCGCGCCCGCCCTCGAGCGCCTCGAACGCCGCGGCGACCCGGCCGCGCGTCAGCTCGAGCGCCGCCAGCTCGCGGTGCGGCCAGCCCCACTCGCCCCAGAACGTGGCGCGCCAGTGCTCGTCGAGGATGCGGGCCGCGAGCCGCTCGGCCTCGCGCGCGGCGCGCTCCAGCGAGCGCCGCGCCCCGCGGATGTCACCGCCCGCCCGCGCCACCACCGCGCGCGCCGCGAGTGCGAGGTGGCGCAGGCGCGGCGAGCCGCGCCAGGCTCGCGGCGCGCGCGCCTCGAGCCGGGTCTGCGCGGCGAGCGCGGTGCGGGCCCCTCGCGGGTCGCCGGCCTCGAGCCGCGCGCGCGCCAGCAGCGCCAGCACGCAGCACTCGCGCTCGCGGTCGCCGGCCAGGGCGAAGCGTCCGCGCGCGGCGGCGAGCAGCGCCGCGGCCCCCCCGGGATTGGCGTCGCGCCACCATACCGTGGCGAGCCCGAGCAGCGTCTCGCCGGTCCACACCACGTTGCCCTCGCGGTGGAACGCCGCCAGCGTGCGCTCGAGCCGCGCCCGCGCCGCCCCCGGTCGCCCGAGCCGGAACTCGGCCAGCGCGGCGAAGGTCTCGGCCTTGGCGCGCTCGTAGCTCAGCTCGACGGCGCCGCAGTCGGCGATCGCGCGCCGCGACTCGGCCAGCGCCTCGTCGTGCGCTCCCATGCGCAGGAAGATCTCGGCGCGGTCGAGCGCCGCCAGCGCCGCGATCGAGGCCAGGCCGCGCGCCGCGGCGTCGTCACGCACCCGGGCCAGACCTTCGAGGGCGGCCTCGTGTCGATGCTCGAGGAAGTCGAGGTAGGCGAGGTTGTAGTCGGCGATCAGGGCGTCGGACTCGAGTCCCGCGGCGGCGTGGACGCGGCGCGCCCCGCGATACAGGCGCCGCGCCTCCTCGAGCCGCCCCAGCAGCGACAGGCAGTTGGCGACGTTCCCGTCCACGCGCGCCGCGCCGCTCGCGTCCCCGGCCCGCGCCAGCGCGCGCCGCGCTTCGCGGTAGCGCAGCATCGCGCGCTCCGGCAGGTCGAGGCGGTGGAAGAGATTGCCCTCGTTGTTGAGCAGGCGCGCCAGCGACACGCGGTCGCCGGCGCGCTCGAGCAGCCGGCGCCCGGCCGCGGCGGCGCGCTGCGCCTCGCCGTAGCGCCCCAGGTACATCAGGGCGTCGGTGAGCCCGATCGCGCAGCGGCCCTGCTCCCGTGGCGCGCCGGCGCGCCGGTAGCAGGTGGCGGCGCGGCGGTAGGCGACCGCCGCTTCACGGGCACGCTGCAGCGCGCGCAGTACGTGGCCCCGTAGCCGCCACAGCTCGCCGCGACCGGCGTCGTCGGCGCCGCGCACCGCGGCCGCGAAGCCGCGCTCGAGCAGCGCGAGGGCGCGGTCGGGACGCGCCCGCCGCACGGCCTCGACACGCTCGACCAGGCTCCGGCTCCGCCGCGGTGCCGCCCCGTTGGTCGAGCCCATTCGTGTGCTCCGCCGGTCCGCGCTAGAGGTCGATCGCCGGGATCCGGAACCGCGCCTCCGGACCCTCGATCCACAGCCGCGCCTGACCGGACGGCACGCGCTCGAAGGCGAACGCGCCGGCGGCGTCGGGCCACGCGGTCCGGGTCTCGCCGCCCACCGCCACCGCGACGCGATGGAGCGGCGCGTCGGCGATCTCGAGCCGGCCGCGCAGGGTCACGAGACCCGGCGACTCGGTCTCGCACTCGAGCTCGAGGACGGCGCCGTCGGTGGCGTAACGCAGGCGTCGCGCCTCGCCCACCGCGCGGCGCGTCATCGCCGGCAGCGGTTGGGTCCACGAGTCGAACAGCAGGCGGGCGATCCGGACCGCGGCCTCGCGCAGCGGCGAGACGGGCTCGCCGGGCGCGAAGGCCTCGAGCGCCCGCCGGCGGAGCGCCGCGGGCACCTCGGGCATGCGATCGTGCCGCATGCGCTGGAGCAGGGCGGAGAACTCGCGCACCCGCTCCCGGCACGCGGCGCAGGGGCGGGCGAGGTGCGCTTCGACCTCGCGCTCGCGCGCGGGTTCGAGCCGGCGGTCGAGGTAGTCGAGCGCGGTCTCGGGATCGATGTGGTGATCGACGGGCGGCCGTCGCTTCATCGGCGCTTCTCCACGGTCCGAGGCCTTGCGTCCACCGGGTCTCCCAGCCCGGAGGGCGGGCCTCTGCGTCGAGAGGTGGTGGTGACGGGCCTAATGATACCCCCGGGGGTTTCCAGCAGGCCCCGGAGCCGGCGCCTCAGGCGCTCGAGACAGCGCGCCCGGGTGGGACCGAGCGAGCCGATCGGGGTGCCGAGGCGGCGCGCCAGCGCCGCGTACTCGGGCACCGGATCCTCGTAGTAGAGCGCGGCGAGCAGCCGCCGGCAGCCCTCGGGGAGGGATTCGAGCGCGAGCCGGATCAGGGCCTGCTCCTCGAGCGTTTCGAGCTCGGCCTCGACCGCGGGCTGATCGGCCGCCACCTCATGGGCCGCGGCGGCATCGGACGCCGCCAGCGCCTGCTCGCGTCGCCGGCGCAGCGCGGTGGCGCGGGCGATGCGCTCGGTGGTGCTCGACAGCCAGCGCACCAGGGTACGGGCCTCGCGCATGCGCGGCATGCCGCGCACCAGCGCCGCGAACACGTCCTGGAACACGTCGCCCAGATCGGCGTCGGAGAGGCGGTAGGAGCGCGCGACCGCATAGACCAGCCGCTCGTGGCGCGCCACCAGCGCGGCCCAGGCGCGTGCGTCCCCGGTCAGGCAGCGGTCGACCAGACGGGCGTCCTCGCCGGGGTCGAACGACGGAGGCCCGGCCGTCGGGCTCATTCGCGCACTCTATTACAGCGTCACGGCGCCTCCAACCGCGGCGCGGCGAGCTCGCGCCGCAGGCGATGTATCAGCCGCGCGGCGCCGCGCACCTGTCATCGTGCAGGGAGCATCGGAGGTTCCCTCTCTCCATCGATGGTCCTTGCCAAGGAGCGGCCGTCTGTGGCGGTCATCGAGTCCGATGCATCCGAGCCCGATTGTCCGGACGGATTCGAGACCCCACGGCCGGCCGGAATTTGCTGCCCGGACCACCGGCGTGCCGCCGCCCGGCATGCACGTCCCCCTGCCGGTCACGGACCGGCTACGCCGGTGGCCGGGCGGGTCCACCCGCGGGCGCCGTTCCACCCCTGAGAGCGGTGCCTGGAGGGACTGGCAGACGTCGCCGGCGGTGGCGGGATCCGGGTGACCGCCAGTCCAACCGGTCCCGCGCCGCCGGGACAGCGGGCGCCGAAGTCCAGCCTGCGCTGCACCTCGCCGGCGCCCCGCGTCACGCGTCGCCCGCCGCGCGGCGATGAGCCGCGCGGCGCGCGCGACCGTCGGGCCTCGCGGCTTTGGTAAGATGAGGGCCGACTGCACGCGGCACGGCCCGGCTCCGGGGCCGCTGCCGGGACAGCCCACCGATCAACGCGAGGTCCGCGTGACCGCCAACCGTGCCGCGGCGCGACGGGAGAAACGGAGTTCGGCGCCGCTCCTCAAAGTGAAGCTGAGCCAGCCGCATCCGGGTACGCAGATCCTCGAGCGTGCGAGGCTCCTGCAGGCGCTCCGCGACAACGCCGAGCGGCCGCTCACCCTGGTCATCGCCGACGCCGGCTTCGGCAAGACCACGCTGCTGGCGACCTGGACCCGTGGCCTGCGCCGTCCGGTGGTGTGGTACTCGCTCATGCCCTCGGATGCCGACGTGGTGGTGTTTGGCCGCTATCTGCTCGAGGGATTCCGCCGCGAGCAGCCGCGATTTGGCGCCGACGTCGAGCGCGCACTGGACGAGGCGCGCCCCGGCGACCGCTTCGCCGAGGTGCTGGGGGGAACGCTGGCCAACGCTCTCGCCGCGCTGCGCGGGCCCGCCCAACTGCTGGTGCTCGACGACTTCCAGGAGGTGGCGGGGGACCGTCAGGTCGTGAGGATGATGGACACCCTGGTGCGCCATCTGCCCGAGGGCCTGCGCATCGTGATCGCCGCGCGCAGCGCGCCGCCGCTCGCGCTCGAGCGCATGCGCGCGAGGGGCGAGATCTTCGAGCTCAACTCGAGTCACCTGCGGATGACGCGGGCGGAGCTGGGGACCCTGTTCGCCGAGGTCTACGGCCGCCCGCTCGCGGACCCTGAACTCGCGGCGCTCGACGAAACGACACTCGGCTGGCCGACCGCCGTGCACCTCGCGCACGAATCGCTGCGACGCGCGGATGGCGTGGGCCTCGAGCAGGTGTTGGCCGATTTCCGCACCTCGAACCTCGAGCTCCACGACTACCTGTCGTCCGAGGTATACGCCCGGCTCGACGCCCGATCGCGGCGGCTGCTCGAGCGCACCGCGGCGGTGTCGAGGTTCGACGCCGGGCTGGCGGAGGCGCTCGCCGGCCTGCGTGACCCGCGGCCGGTGCTCGAGGGGCTGGTCCGCCGCGGCTTGCTGCGCGCCTTTGGCCGCGGCCCCCGGGCCAGCTGGGAGGTCCACGACCTGGTGCGGCGCTTCGTGTGTCACGAGATCGAGAAGGCGGGCGGAGTGGAGACGATGCGCGAGCTCGAGGCCGACACCGCGCGCACGCTCGCCGGCCGCGGGGCGCCGGAACAGGCGCTGCGCCACTTCCTGCTGGCCGGCCACGCCGACGAGGCGGCGGCGCTGCTGGGTGAGCTGTCCGGCCCGCTGCTTCGCGAGGGGCGCGCGTCCGCGCTCCTCCAGTACCTCGGCGACCTGCCCGCGCGCTTCACGCGCGACAACCTCGAGCTCGCGGTGACGCTCGCCGATGCCCAACAGGCCGTGGGCGCCTGGGACGAGGCCGAGACGCTGTACCAGGATCTGCTCGAGCGCTGCCGCCGCGCGGGCGCGCGCCGCATCGAATGCCGTGCCTTGATCGGGTTGGGCAAGGTGCTCAACCTGCGCGGTCGCCACGAGCAGGTGCTGGGCATGGCCGAGCGAGGCCTGGCGGTGGCGCACGATCTGGGCCTCGAGCTGCGGGTCCGTCTGCTCCAGATGAAGGCCGGCGCGCATTTCTACCTTGGGCAGTACCAGGCGGCGGTCGACGTCCTCGATCAGGTGCGCTCGCTGCTCGGGCCGGCGGGCGATCCCGAGCTGTTGCTGCCGACCGTCCACAACCTCGCCGGGGCCTACGCGGCGCAGGGCCGCTTCCGTGAGGCCAGCGAGCAGTTTCGCGCCGCGCTCTCGCAGGTGCGGGGCACCAGCTCACCGCGCGCCCCGCTCTACCTCTCGAACCTTGCCTTCCACCTCGCCGAGCTCGGCGAGCTGGCCGAGGCCCGCCGCGCCGCGGAGGAGGGCCTCGCCGCCGCCCAGCGCTTCACCAACCACGCCCAGGAGTGCGCCTGCCACGAGGCGCTGGCCCAGATCCAGGCCCTGAGCGGCGACCTCGACGCGGCCCTGATCTCGGCGCGGCGCGCCGATGAGCTCAACGCCGAGCTGCGCATGGAGGCCGTCGCCACCGATCTGCTGGCCCTGCGCGGGCGGATCTTCCTCGCGCGCGGCGAATACCGGCGCGCGGTCGAGTTCGTGAACCAGGCGATCGAGCGCAGCAGCGCCCGCCCCGACGATCCACGCCTCACCGAGTTCCGCTCCACGCTCGCCTGGTGCGAGCTGCGCTCCGGACGGGTCCACCTGGCGCGCGACCTGCTGCTCTCGCTGCTCGGCCGCGCCGACGCGGGGGAGAACGAGTTCCAGCGCATGCGCGTGCACTACTGGCTCGGCGAGGCGCTGCTGGCGCTCGGGGAGCAGGGTGCGGACGCTCACCTCGAGGTCGCACTGCGGCTGGTCCTTGCCCGCGGCTACCTCCACTTCCTCAAGGTGCAGGCACGCGAGGAACCGGCGCCGCTGCTCGACGCGCTCGCGCGCGGGATCGAGGTCGATGTCGTGGCGGCGGCGCTGGTCGAGGCGGGTGGGGCGATCGAGGAGCGGCTGCTCGCGCTGGCCGCCGACGCTCCGACCCGCGTCGGCGAGGCGGTGGTCGCGGTGCTCGCCGAGGTGGGACGCAGCGACTCGCGCCGGAAGCTCGGGCTGCTCTCGAAGACGCGGCGCGCGCTCCAGCCCGCGATCGCCGCGGCTCTGCGCAGCATCGACGGACGCATCGCGCGCGGCCGCGCCGTGGCGCCCGACGCCGAGCCGGCGCGGCTCACGCTGTTCGGCCCCCCGCGGCTCCACGTCGGCGGCCAGCCGGTGCCGGCCCCGGCGTGGCGCGCGCAGCGCGCGTTCCAGCTGCTCGTCTATCTCGCCCTCCAGCCGCGCGGCGCCTCGCGCGACGAGCTGCTGGAGCGCTTCTGGCCCGGCCGACGGGCCGCCGCGGGCCGGCGCAACTTCCATCCGACGCTCTCGTACATCCGCGCCGTGCTGCCGCGCGCTGGCGTCGCACCGATCCTGCGCGAGGGCAGCCAGTACCGGCTGGCCCCGGCCTATCCGCTGACCTGCGACGCGTGGGATCTCGACCGCGCGCTCGAGGCCGCCCGCGGGGCACGCGGGCTGCCCGAGCGCCGCACCGCCCTCGAGCGCGCCGCCACGCTGGTCGCGGGCTCGTTCCTCGAGGGGTTCTACGCCGACTGGGCCGATGAGCAGCAGGCGCGGACGCGCGATCGAATCGAGAAACTCATGCTCGACCTCGGCGGGGTGTGCGCGCGCCAGCAGGATTTCGAGGCCGCGCTGGCGGCGTTTCGCCGCGCCTCGGAGATCGATGCCTATCGCGAGGCGACCCGCCTGGCCGTGATCGAGTGCCTGCTGCGGATCGGGCAGCGGCGCGCGGCGCTGGTCGAGTGGGAGAAGCTGCGCGCGCTGCTGCGCGCCGAGCTGAGCGTCGATCCGCTCCCCGAGTCCGAGGAGGCGATGCGCTCTCTGCTCGCGGGCCGCGGCGTCCAGGGCTGGCCGGGCTCGCCGGCCCGGGCCACCGAGCACGATGGGGCGCAATCGGTTGAGCGATCCAGTCAAGCCCCGATCAAGAGCGGGACGGCATCCTCTTAGGGCCGCATGAGGGACCTCACCCGCCTCACGGAGCGCGTGCGTGCCACCGCGCGAAGGGTTCGGCTCGAGGCGCTGCTGGGCGCGAGCCTACTGGTCGCGGCGTGCGCTCCGGGAGCCCGGGCGGCCCCTTTCATCTGGGATCAGGACCAGGACCGGATCGACGACCGCATCGCGACCGTCCACCTGCTCGGGTACCAGTACTCGTTCGATCAGGCCGACACGCTGCTGCGCCAGCGCATCGCGGTGGAGCGCCTCGGCGGCGGGCTGACCTTCGGCGTCTTCGTGGTCTACGACCACACGCCGACCAGCACGGATCTCCAATCGCTCACCCTGCTCGGCATACCCGTGCTCCACCGTTTCGAGGCGATCGCGGTGGTGCGCAGCGTGG
>Ga0306920_100000894_pt1 | contig 36310 bp, 31 predicted proteins | sample flu12Cox44000170_FD_204666 | JGI IMG/M metagenome (GOLD analysis project Ga0306920, IMG submission 204666) | Lab enrichment of tropical soil microbial communities from Luquillo Experimental Forest, Puerto Rico - flux4day.12C.oxic.44.000.170 (v2)... | ecosystem: Environmental > Terrestrial >...
AACGTTGAAGGGGAAGGGAGACGCTAATGGACCAGGGCATGAAAAGACTGTTTCTGATAAGCCTGTTCCTGCTGGTGCCTAGGGCTATATTCGCTCAATACTCGCGCTATGACGGTGTAACGATTGCCCCAACTAGTAAAGTCATTAACCAGCAATCCATCGCCGTGTGTTCGCAACCAGCCGATGTGTTTACGCAGCCGTGTTCTCCTCAGGCGACAATCTATTCTTCAAGTTCTGGTGCTGCCCATGCTAATCCCGTTAGCTCGGACCAATTCGGCAATAACGACCCTTACCCGCCGGCTCGCGTTTATACGGTCCCCACCCACGGCCCACAAATCCAGACGCCATTCGCGCGGACTGACACATCAGTAGGTTCCGGCGTTAATCACACCACAGATGGAATCCAATATGTCTCTACAGGTGGAAGCGACAGCAACGATGGGCTGTCGTGGGAAACCGCAAGAGCGACACTTAGCGGTGCATATTCCGCTCTCCCAACATGCACGCACCATACGCCTTTCTCGGGCGGACTTGGCAACATCACGGAACCGTGTGGTCTGATAATTCTCGGAGCCGGAACTTATTCGCTTTCATCCACTCTCACAATCAAGAGTTTATCGGTAAGAATCAAGGGGCCGTTCATTGGCAGCGCGGCAATCAACTGTACGGCGGCAACCTGTATCGTGTTCGACCCCTTCAACGGCGGGTCTACATTCGACGGGCACCCGATTCAGAACTCATACGGCATGGAGCACGTTCTAATCACTGGCAATGGAAGTGCGAATCAGATTGGATTCAAGTGCATCGACTGCATCGGCGTTACAACCGATCACCTGCAGATAGCTAACTTTACCGGGTCCGGGGCGACTGCAATGGACCTTGAAGTGGACAACAGGACCGGCCACTTCGCGGAGATCCAGTTCCACACGGCCTTAGCTTTGTCAAATAATACGAATGGGATTCTATTCAACGGTCCACCTAATGCTGGGGACTTCGACTATTCCCGATTCTTGCACATCACATGGATTATCCAGCAAAATCAAACGCTCTTGACCATGACGGGGATTGCGCATTGCAATCGTTGTAGGTTCAGCGGTGATAGCCACCAGATAGGTACATTTTCGAATGAGTTCGGAACAAACCTGGCGGCGGGCACGCAACTGTTTGCTGTGTGGGATGTGAAGTATGACGCGTCTTTGCCTAATACCGGAGCGGGTAATTTCCAGCCGTTGCTATTCGCGGACAATATGGGCGTCACCAACGGCGGTGGGTTCGCTGGGATTGGAAGCACGATAGCTCTTGAGGGTCCGAGCTGGCCTGTCACTGCGGCACCTCCGCAACTTGGAGGCGGTTCGTTTACTAGCGGCTGGAAGATGACCTTTTATGAGGGGAACGAGGCGGTCGGAAACGATGCAAATGGCATCCTCGCAAAGCAAAACCGTTGGTTCAGCTTTCTAGGCGGAAGTAATGCTGCGGGGGACAGCTCATCATCTGCGCCGGATACAAACGCAGGAGTATCCATTGGTGGTAACGGCACCGTAACCTACCATGAACAGGCTGCGCCACCTACACCCACATCCACCTTCGATTCCTGCTACGGAGACTCTACCGCCCACGCTCTAAAATGTAGCTACAACAATGGTTCATTCCTGAATGTTCCTCAAGTCATTGCCAGTGGCACGGCCACAATGACAACGGCAGCAATTACGGCTGGCAACTGCGGAGCTACCGTCACCGTGGCCGCAGCGGGAGTAGCAGCGACCGACTCAATCACTTGGGCCTTCAACTCAGCTCCCGCTGGAAGCAATGCTGGAATCGTCGCATGGCCCACTTCGGGAGGCGTGAACTTTGCTTACTGCCCAGGTGTTGCAGAAACGCCTGTGGCGGCAACAATCAACTGGAGAGTCGTTCGCTAAATACGTCGGCCACCCGTAGGGGCTTCAGCGATGGCAGACAGTCCAGGCAAGATTGTTAACCGTTCTTGTGAATATACAGCCGAGGATCGATCACGAATCTGAAATCCGATGCGCCTCTATTCGACGGCCAATTGTTGACAAAATGCGAAATCACAGGTCCACCGCGTTTCGAATGATGACCAAGCTCCTCATGGTCAGGAAATATTCCCCTGATCTGCAAAACTCTCTAAGTGATCTCGCACAACATGCGCCCAGCAGAATGTGCACTTCTTAGGATTCAAGAACTCCTTTCTGAAAATGCAGGCCATAGTCGGCAGCTCGCAACAATTTGCCTCCGGCCGTATGTTGCTTCCGCGCACGTTCCATCAGGTCAAGTGATCGACTTCCGGATTGGTCTGATTAGCTTCGGTACTCTGTCGGACATGCTCAGCGACAGCCGCAAAGTGGCGGGCGTTGTCTTCGTGTAGCCTCCATGTCTGCAGACCGCGGCTCTCAAAGGCAAATTCCGTAGGCAAAGCCCCTAGCTTCTTCAGTGCCTCAGCTACTTTGTGTTTCTTCTCAAACTGGCAGTACATGAGCATGTAACCGCCGCCTCCGGCGCCCGTGATCTTTCCTCCGAGTGCTCCGCTCTTTCGTCCGGCTTCATACATCTCGTCAATTACGTCGTTGCTGATCTTTGGAGATAGGCTCTTTTTCGATACCCAAGCCGCGTGCAGGAGATCACCGAAGTCATTAAGCCGCCGCCTGAGAAGGACATTCTTCATGTCGATTGCCAGCTGCTTCTGCTCGTGGAGCCCCTGTAGCGTTGCCTCCTGCTTCTGTTCGAATCTTTTCGTTTGGTCTTCAATAATCCGGTCGGATCTGCGAGTCGTTCCTGTGTAACACAGCAACAAGTTATGCTCCAACTCGTTAAGAATATCTTGATGTATTCGCAGCGGATTGACAATCACGCGGTCCCCGTAGAACTCAATAAAATTAAATCCGCCGAAGCTAGCTGCATATTGATCTTGATGTCCACCTTTTATCTCCAAATCTTCCCTTTCAATGAGGTACGCAAGATGCGCGATCTCATATTCGGTGAGGGGAATATTCTTGAATTCCTTTACCAGACCGACCAGTCCCACGATCAGCGCCGACGAGGAGCCGAGACCAGATCCCGGAGGTGCATCGCTATGAAGGAAAACCTCGAATCCTTTTGACTTCTGTGCCTGCAGCCTCTTGATCGTGGCTTTTACCAGGTCCAGTTGCCCGTCTAGCTCCATTTCGCTCTCGACAGGACAATCCAGCGATATTCCCAGGTCCGCTGACTCAATTCTTATTCGTCCGTCCTCCAGCGGGCGCAAGCTTCCCCAAGCATAGTTATCAATCGTTGCATTCAATACGCACCCGCCCTCTCTTTCGGGATACGGCGGCACATCGGTCCCGCCACCTGCAAAGCTGATCCTCAGAGGGGCCTTAGCGCGGATGGCTGATACGAATCCGTTGGGGAAGTTCACGCTGCGCTCTCCTTAGGTCTTCAGGCACGCCGATGTCCAGAAAATAGGCGTCGCTCTTAAATCCGTAAACGCTGTTCTCAGCTAGCAGCAATGGAAATACTTCCTTTTCGAGAGATACTGGGGCACGGTTATGAATCTTGCTTATCACCTTAAGGTCCAAAATGTATACTCCTCCATTGACGTAACGCTTCTTTTTCTCGGACCCAACGTCGCCGTACCTTCCGCTTTTTTCGAGGAAAGCCGTGATCCTGCTCCTTTCGTCCAGGCAAAGCGAACCATAGCGGCTTCTGTCCGCAACACTTATGGCTGCCAGCGTGGCAGAAGCCCTCCGACTCCGGTGAAACTTCATCAAATCCCCAAGACTGACGTCCACAAACGTGTCTCCATTGACCACCAACACCGTCTTGCCTGGAATCAACCGCTCTGCCTTCTTGAGCGCCCCGCCCGTTCCCAACAGCTTCGTTTCGGCTGAATACTTGACGCTCATTCCCCATTTGCCGCCTCTGCCGACAAATCTCTGTATGTGTGATTTCTTATATCCCACACAGAGGATTACCTCCTCGACGCCTTCCCTTTGTAGCCAAGTAAGCAGATAGTCTAGAAATGGTCTTTGGCCTACGGGCGCCATACTCTTCGGTCCCGCGGAATACGCCGAGCGCAATCTCGTGCCCAGCCCTCCGGCTAGAATCACTGCCGGGAGAGACAGTCCCTTCTCTTGCATCGAAATACCTGCTGTTGACCTCAGAGAAGGCCCGAAGCATCACCTCCGAGACAAATAACGTTCGAATTGGTTTTGCCAGTTCAGGAACGTGCGGTGGGTCAGACACGAGTTGGAAAGAACTGGGGAGGTGGGACGACACACGGGCCTTTGAAGTTCTTCTGTCGAGATAACGACCACGCACCTCAAGAATTGGCAACTTAGTTGGCTCGAATCGACGCCGCGGTCACAACGAATCATTCGATCCTACTTCCTTCAGATCATCAGCTTCTCACAGCGCGTCCGTTTTCTGACACTAGACGCGACAGGTATGTGCGAAGAGGTTGCTCGAGCTCTGGGTTACACAATTCAATGTTGGCCTTAAGGTATCCCATGGGGTCACCAGCGTCATAATGTTGGCCTTCGAAAAAGAGTCCATAAACCGGACTCTCACGGCAAAGCAGGTTCATAGCGTCTGTGAGCTGGACTTCTCCACCTACGCCACGGGCGGTCTTTGCGATGCTATTCCATATGGCTGGCTCTAACAGATAGCGGCCGAAGATACCCAAGCGAGAGGGAGCATCCGACGGTGCCGGCTTTTCAACCAGTTGGGTTACGCGGATAGAATTGTTACATGAAGTGTTTGCCACATCGCTAGTTTTGATGACGCCGTGACGCTCCACCTCACGAGATTCGATCTCCCGAATAGCGACTACGCTTCCCCCATGTCGCTCATACGCACGGATCAGTTGAAGCGTGGCGGGTTCAGCAGCACTGATGATTACGTCCGGAAGAAGCACCACAAATGGCTCTTCTCCTACGAGTGGGGCTGCACAGGAAATCGCGTGTGCCAGCCCGAGTGGTTTCTCCTGTTCGACATATCGCAAGTCGCCGAATTCTGCCAAACGGCGCACGGCGTGCGCCGCCGCAAACTGCTGCCGGGTTTCCAGTAGGGATTCGAGTTCGGGATCCCGGCTAAAGTGCCCCTGCAAGACAGTCTTATTGCCTCGCACGACCAAAATGATGGTTTCTATGCCTGCGGCGACTGCTTCTTCCACGGCGTACTGAATCATCGGCTTCGCAGCAACGGGGAGCATTTCTTTCGGAACAGCCTTCGTGGCCGGAAGCATTCTAGTCCCGAAACCCGCGGACGGGATCACTGCCTTTTTGACTATCTCGTGGGATGGCATCTCAAGGTCGCTTTCAGGGCAGAGAGAACACCTGGGATGGATATGCGAGCGATTTTCCTTGGGACCGACCGCGAGCTCAGATTTTTTCCCCAAGCTGAACGGATTCCCATTTCATCTCAGCAAGTTTCAGTTTCGGGTGGGAAACCAAGAGGTGCCAAATCACCGCCTGAAAGGACTCCGTGTGCGGGGTTATGGTCGACAAATTGACGACGGGAATGACAACGCAAGCGTCGGCAACCTGCAGCGTATAGCCTCCATCGCGACCGACAACTCCACAGATCGTGGCGCCGACGTCGCGTGCGTAGTCAAGAGCGCGGACGAGATTGGCGCTGATGCTCTTCTTCGCGTCGCCACCACCTACGGAGAAAATGAAAACCATGTCAGCAGCAGTCAGCTTTGACCCGCGAAGCCAATTGGCGTAACACGTGTCCCAACCCTCATCGTTTACTCGGGCAGTGAGCTCGGACACGTTGTCGGAAGGCGCGTAAGCCTCGATCTGAGCAGTTTTCCGGAAATCGCATGCTGCGTGAGAAGCGTGACCCGCGCCGCCGCCCACGCCAAGGAGAAAAAGCCTACCTGAACGGTCACGCAGTTCAAGGAGCAAGTTGGCGATTCGTTCAATCGTCGACTGATCGAGAAGGTTCAAGATCTCTGTGGCTTCACGAATGTAGTGAGCGACGTAGTTCATGCTGTCTTCCTTTCGATTTTGGGTCCGATGACCGAGCAACAAGGTAGACGTCATGCCGGAGCAGAAAGACCCTTCCGTACGGGAAGCGCGTTGCCAGTTCCGGTCAGTTCGGAGCGAATAATCTGTGCGGCTTCCCACAGGTCTCGCGCCACTAATGCAGGGTGGACGTTCGGAGCCCCCGTGAACTGGCAGATCTCGCACTTCCAACGTCCCACAAAAATGGTTTTACAACCCGCGCGGGATCCAGCAACTATATCGGGGATCCCGTCGCCAACCATGTAGCACTCGTCCAGCGACACGCCTAGGTCGGCAGCCGCCTGCTCCAGCAGCCCAATCCCAGGTTTTCGACAGCGACAGCGCTGGCGGAACTTATCCACTTTCGCTTCCGGATGATGGAAGCAGTAATAAACACGATCAATCTGCCCACCTTCCGTGCTAATTCGGGTAAACATCATCCGCTCAAAAGTCTTAAAGACTTTCATTGTCAGGTGCCCCTTGGCTATTCCAGGCTGGTTGGAAACAATTGCAATGCTCAAACCAAGATCTTTCAGCAACCTGATCGCTCTTGGAACGCGGGGAAGAAGTTTGAATTGTGACGGCGTGAAAGGCGCATCGATTACGCCTGAGTCTTTATGATAGACTAAGGCGTTTATTACACCGTCGCGATCGAGCAATACTGCTTTCATACGATTAATTTCCCGTGGCCAGCCAATTGATTCCTTGACGGCCGCACGAGTAGACCAGCAGGCCACTTTTCCAAATGTACTAGGGAACTGCACTACGCGCGGGGAGTCCGTTTTCGTGGTTGTTATTGTGGCGGTGGTTGTGGGCAAGCCTCCCATCGCGAGAAACAACATCAAATACGACTTTGCTGCCTTCAAAATCGAATCGGAATTTCAGCTCGCGTAAACCCGCTGCGCGCATCGCCACACGCAACTGCGGCTTGTTCTCTTCGCAGTAAAGCATGAGGAAGCCACCGCCGCCCGCTCCGGAGATTTTTCCGCCGATAGCCCCATTTCGCTTAGCAAGTTCGTACCAAGCGTCAATCTGGGGGCTAGAGACTCCTTCAGAAAGCTGCTTTTTTGACTTCCAGTGAGCATCCAGAAGCTCTCCGAAACGCCGAAGGTTGCCCTTTGATATCGCGTCGTTGATCTCGAGGCCGATGTCCTTAATTTCGCGCAGGCTCCTAAGCACAGTGGAATCTTTCAAGTGTGTGGCATCATCCTGGTTCTTCAAGATCACGGTGGCGTCACGCATTTCGTTTGTAAAGAACATCAAAATGTTATGCTCTAAGCTCTCAAGCAAATCCACGTCTAGCGCCATGCGTTTAACATACACTCTCCCGTCCTGCTTAATGTCGAGTGCTGTCAGACCTCCGAAGGCTGCCATGTACTGGTCTTGCTTGCCGATCGGCTTCTGCAAGACTTCGAGCTCAATGTGGCAGGCTTCCTCGGCCAGCCTCTGCGGAGTAGCCTGATCCTGAAGAAGGACATGAAGAGCGTTCAGCAGTCCTACGAGATATGAACTCGATGAGCCCAATCCGGTGCCTGCCGGAATATCGGCGATCGAAACGATTTCAATCCCCCTTGTGATCCCAAAATGCCGCAAGGCTTCGCGCGCCGTTGTATGTTGCACTTCATCCACATGGTCCACCATCTCAGAATTGGTATAGCGCACTCGAATCTTGTCATCTACGATGGGCGTATTCACGTTGAGGAACATGTATTTATCGATTGCAACGGCTAGAATGAAACCGCCATGCTCGCGGTAGAACGAAGGCAGATCTGTACCCCCACCACCGAGTGTAATTCGGAATGGCGTTCTGGTGACGATCATCATCCCCCCTGAACGAAATCACAAAATAATTAATTTGACCGACTTAGCGGGCGTCAGGATCTGGAGCGTCCGGTCGAAGCCTGCTCCAACCCCGCTTCCTTTTGGAAATATGAGACAGTGTGACGCGCCCCCTCTGCCAGTGCAACCCGAGGCTTCCACCCCAGGAGGCGCTCAGCCTTAGAGATATCAAGACAAATGCGGTCGATTTCTCCCGGCCGACGAGGGACATGTTTCGGCCGTACCGATTTGCCAAGGAGATCGCGTATCATATCGAAAACTTCCTGATCCGTAGTTTGCACTCCACTCGAGATGTTGAAGATCTCGTTGCTACCCCTGTCAAGCGCGGCCATGTTGGCGGCCACCACATCGGAGATATAGACATAATCGCGGATCTTTTGGCCGTCGCCATAGATGACCGGTTGAACGCCATTTAGCATCTGCTCAGAGAAAATTGCAAAAACGCCGGCCTCGCCCCGCGAGCTCTGGCGGGGACCGTACACATTGCCATAACGAAGGACGACGTAATCGAGGCCGTAGAGAAAACGAAAAGTAAAGAGGTAGTGTTCGATGGTGTGCTTACTGATGCCGTAGGGAGTAATCGGATTTATGGGGTAGTCCTCGGGAACCGGCATACGATCCGGCTCGCCATAGCCGGCGCCAGCTGTTCCGATATAAATAAAACGCTTAACTCCGTTTGCGACCGCAGTCTCAATCAGGTTGATGCCCCCGAGGATATTGACCTGAGCGTCGAAGATAGGCTCACGAACGCCACGACGGACATCCATTTGAGCAGCGTGATGATTCACTATAAGGGGCTTTTCGGCGGAGAAAATGTTCTCAACCTCCTTGCGATCTCGGATATCACAGCGGTAGAAGCGACACCTCGGATTTACGTTTTCGTTCCTGCCCCGGGAGAGGTCATCAATAGCTACAACCTCGTGTCCTGCCTCCACGTAAGCATCCGCTACGTGAGATCCAACGAATCCAGCCGCTCCGGTCACGATAATCTTCATTACGTCCCCTCGTTTAGTAAGCTCCTTCGGTTTTCAAAACTTTCCAGAAAGTCTTCGCCATAATGACTAGATCAAGCCAGATGGACCATCGGTCGACATAGAACATGTCCATCTCCACGCGTTCTTCGTACGTGGTTGTTTGCCGACCCATTACCTGCCACAATCCGGTTACTCCCGGCTTCACAGACATAAGTCGAGTCAGCCGCGCTCCATAACGCCCGGCTTCTTCCTTGCGGATTGTCCTCGGGCCAACGAACGCAAGATCCCCCTTCAAAACACTGAAGAACTGGGGGAATTCGTCCAAACTGAACTTCCGCAGAATTCGCCCAACCTTTGTCACACGTGGATCGTCTACGAGTTTTTGATGCTCCTGAAATCGCGCCCGGAGTACCGGGTCGGCCTGAAGAATTCGATCCGCATCGATCTCCATTGTCCTGAACTTAAGATAGTAGTGAATACTGCCGTCCTGGCCGAGGTAAGCACTCCGATAAAACAGAGGGCCTCGTTTTTCCAGATTGGCGACTACGTAGATCATGGGAACTAAGATTACGGTCACCACACTGCCCACGAACCCGATAACGATGTCCATTCCCCGCTTCAAGACCCGCTGTACCAGCATGGGCCACTCAGACCTCGCATAGAATCGGAAGCAACCTGAGAATTCATCGGGTTCGTGCGCTAGATTGGCGGTAGCCAGGACGTGCGAGTACAGCTCGACATCCACGGGCAACCGCTTGCAGCCTTGGATCAAGTTGTGAAGCCACTGCTCGTCTCCAGGAGCCCAGGTCACGATCAGAAGCTCTGGCTTCAGCTCCTTAAGCCTACTCTCGCAATCCGAGATGCTTCCAAGTACTGGCAGCCCTAAGAGCTCCTCAGAATGACTCTGCAAACTGCGGCTGTCGAGGAGCACACCCGCATGCTCGTATCCACTGTGCCGCTGCGTCCTAAGTAACCGCAAATACTCCAAAGTGCCGCTCGCCGACCCGACAAGCAGCACCCGCTTCCGGCACAGGCCGAGCTTCCAAAGCATTCCGTAGACCCCACGCAGCGTGAACCGGCCAGTCACCAGGAAGACCGTCGCCAGAATGAACCAGATCACCGTCAAGTAGAAGGAGATCGGCTCCGATTTGAACATCGTGAAATCGAGAAGCACCAGCCCAAGAAAACTCGCCGCCACTACCTTGCAGCTTCGCTCGAGCTCCTGCTCCGGCCGTCCCAGCTCCAAAGACTTGTAACCGGCTATAAGCGATAGCATCAGAGCAAAGTACGGGATGTAATAGCGGTGATGGTGAAATCGGCTTTGGGCATCCATGCCGACGTGGAGGACACGCATCAAGATCCACAGGGCAACCGCATGCGACAGAGTCACCGCCCCAAGATCACTAAAAAAGGCAACGGCCTTTTGAACAGTCGGACCCGTCAAAATCCCTGTGAAGCCCTTCCTTCTGCGCGCTAGAACAGGGAGCGCTACAACCTGCGTCCGATGCGACATCACCTGGTCGTGAGCGGACATGGTTCTCTTCAGTTTCCTCCGTCCTTGTGCCCCGCGGACTTCATTTATCGCCCCGCCGAAGCGCCCAGTCCCGACTTAGCTTCGCGGATCAGGTCTAGAGTCTTCTCCGCGTCCTGCACGAATTGGCGCACCGTCTCCCGCGTATACCGGTGGTCCACCATTTTCGGCAGGAATTGCGGCGGGACCGTGATTATGTGCGCTCCGGCAAGGGCGCCGTTTTGGATATCTATCGCCGTCCGAATGCTTCCCACAATGATCCGCGCCGGATACTCCCAAGCGTCCAGCCACTGCCGCACGTTGCGGATCACAACGGACGGGTCGTTTCCCTCATCGGCCACTCGCCCCGAAAAAATGCTTACGTAGGTGGCTCCCGCTTTTGTTGCTAGCATCGCCTGGTTGAAGGAAAGAATTGCCGTGGCGTTCACGCCAATACCTTCCTGGGTTAGCTCGTGAATCACGCCAAGGCACGATTCTCCGAACTCGTTGATGATCGGTATTTTGATGACGATATTTCGCGCCCAAGTCGCGAAAATGCGTGCTTGTTCCAACATGGTCGCTCGGTCATTCGAAGTGACCTCCACGCTTAACGGTCTGTCCCCTAATAGCGTTGCCAGCCCCCGGGCACCTTCTTCAAGGTCTTTTACTCCGTCTTTAAACATAATGGACGGGTTCGTGGTCACCCCATCCACCACCCCTTGGACCAACCATGTCTCAATTTCCTTGACGTCTGCCGAATCTACGAAAATTTGCATGGTCTCTCCTTTTTCCTGCGAAAGAAAATTGCTCCTGCAGGACAACTCGCCCTGCCGCCTAGCCGCCTCTGAATTATTTTGGGATTCATGTCAGAAAATCTGAATGAGCTCCGACTTCCCGGTAAAGTTCCAATGTCTTTACCGCCGCTGTCTTCCGTGAGAAGGTCTTCACGCGCTCTAATCCGCGCCTCGCCAAGTCTGCTCGGAGCGCTGGATTGCCTTCCACAGCCCGAATCGCGGCCGTTATCGAATCTTGGCTCTCAGGATCAATCAGGATAGCTGCCTCCCCTACCACCTCAGGCAGAGAGCCGCGGTTAGAAACGACAACAGGACATCCGCACGCCATCGCTTCGATTGGAGGGAGGCCGAATCCTTCATAAAGCGACGGAAGAACAAGAACCTCAGCCAGGTTGTACAGGACAACCAAATCACCTTGGGGCACAAACCCTGTCACAACGATGCCGCTCGCATTCTCTCTCAAGTCCTCCTGTAAGGACCCCGTTTTCCACCCCGTTCGCCCGACGATAACCAACCCTAGCTTCGTCGCCTTCACCCTTTGCATTTGGCGATACGCCTGGATAAGGGCTGGCAAGTTCTTTCGCGGCTCAAGCGTCCCCACTGCCAAAATAAATCGCTCAGGCAAACCGTAACGCGCGCGAACCGCGCTCATCAGCTCGGGGTCACTCAGCTTTGTAAATGCCGCATCGACTGCTCTGTACACCACCCTCACTTTGGTTTCCGCAATTCGCAAAGCTCTCGTGATGTCTTTCTTCGCTTCATTCGAAATCGTGATGATCAGTCGGCTCATGCGCGCCGCATGCGCTCCGATCCACCGGTAGTAAGATCTCCCTTTGAGGTCCATTGTGTTTGGGTATAGCCATGGTGTCGCGTCGTGAAGAGTCCAGATAAAAGGCCGGAAGCAGAACAACGGCGGCGGAAGGGCGGGAAAATGTATCAAATCCAACGCATCCATGTTGCAAAGCACAGCCATGAGTACTTGCTTGCTTATGACCTCCTCACGGACCGGAATCACAACCGCACGGAATCTTCCGTCCATTTCGCGGAATTCTGGATGGATCGCTCGGCCGAAAAACAACGTGTACTGATTGTCGCAGTCGAGAAGCAGCAGTTCGCGCGCTATCTCTTTCGCGTAAACCCAAATCCCCGTGCTGGGCCTCCAGAGCCCCGTCAGATCGATGCCGATCTTCAGCTTTCGCTCTCCAGACATACAGTAGCTAGTACTTCTTTTGACCCGGCAAAATCCTTCATTGCCTCTGCATAGCTGTCTAGCAACTTCTCCACAGAATGGTCCCAGTTCACGTGCTGCTCCACGTACTTCCGTGCTGCCTCGACCAAGCTGGCTCTTAGAGTGTGATTGTCTAAAAGCAATTCCACGGCAGAAGCAATCTCTTCGGGCTGATCCGCAACCAAAACATGCTTTCCAGGTTCCACGCCAAGTCCTGGAACGCAGGTGCGCGTAGCCACGACGGGCACACCTAGGGCCATTGCTTCCAATATCTTGTTTTGAATCCCGGCCTGAAGCCGAATCGGGCACAGAGCAACCCATGCGCACCCAAGATGAGGTCTCACATCGGGAACGGATGCCACAACACGGACATTGTCTATCCCACTAAGCCTTCTTACGCTCCACGGTGGCCTACTCCCAACAATCTCGAATCGCAATTCAGGTCTTCGGGACCGCAGGATAGGCCACACCGATCGCGCAAAATACAAGACGGCATCTCGGTTCGGGAAATAATCGAGGTTCCCACAAAAGATAATCAGATTCTTTTCAGGCTCATACTGCTTAAACCCAAAGTGGCCGAGGTCAACTCCATTTGGGACTACGTCGATCTTTTCCAGCATCCGCTCACGGACGGGATAGTATCCTTTGTCGACGGGCGAAGTGATCACTGTGCGATTGAATAGCTGGCAGGCCTTGGCCTCCCAATGCGCCATCTTCTTCCACTCCATCCAGAAGAATACCTTCAGGAAAGGATTCTGGATCACTCTCCGTCGCCTCGCTTCAAACATCGACACGCAGTCTACAGCGTCAAATACCATCGGCACTTTTCCAACGACATCCTGAACCATCGGGACAGACTTCAAGTGCTCCGCGTGGACCAGATCAACTTCTCCTCTGCTCACTTTTTCCACGACGCGGCGGCGGAGCGACGGAGCATAAAAGTAGGCGAATCGCAAGGCTTTGGAGGAGAACAGCGCCGCGAAGCAATTCCACACGGACCTCCAGCGCGGAAGCCAGATTATTTCCACGTTTGGACAGTGCTTTGGCAACTCAGCAGCGAACCGACGATCCTCTTCGTTCGTTGCCAGGCACAGCACTGACACCTCGTGGTTTTGTGTCAGCCTCCGAATCAAATTGAACGGACGCACGCGGACACGCGATGGAACATTCGGGACAATATACAGTATTTTCATTGGACAGAGGAATTCCCTAGGCAGGCAGCAAACTTGGAGCCTGCCTCCTTTGCTCAACCGCGCCCCCCGCCAGCTCCTTCCTTGGGACCAAGTAGTTGCCCAGACAGAGGCCCACGATGTACCAGATGGATCCGAAGAACGACGGCGCAAACGGGTAATACCAGAAGTGCATGACTATGAGAATTCCCAGTGGCACCCCCTGGGCCAGCGTTGAAAGCCCGTCAGCCCCTGGACAGGCTCTGCGTAGCTGCCGATACAGCGAAACGCAGAACCAGAGGAAGCTCGCGTAGGCGATCAATCCAAAGTGTTCTAGCAGGTAAGCATAGCCGCTCTCGTAGATCGTCTGCGCCTCGGTGGCCATGCCTTTTCCAACAATATTTTCCAGGTTTAGAAGTTCGCGGGTGTAAAACCACACTATCCCTTCCGCGTGGCCGGTCTGTGGTCCACCGGACAGCTCGGAAACTGAGTCTGAAGCGAAGTTGGCCAACGGAGGCCACGCGAGGAATAGGGTGAGTACAACACACGCGCCCACCAATAAGGGACGGAAGCGGCGCCTTCTTATCAGCACGTAGACCGCAACCACGGCGCAAAAAATCCACGCAGACCTCGTCAGACTCAGTAACAGGGCGCCTACAGTGAAGGTGAGCGAAAGTACAGAGAGCAGACTCTTCTTGAAATAGAAGAGTAGCAAAAGGACCGCGGCTGCCACCGAAAACGCGAGCGCAAGGGCCTCCCCGAATGTGCCGCTCGCGCGAAAATTCAACAGGACACCAAACTCGTCGCTCCTGTCTCCCAGCATCGTATCGGTTGAAAGTCCGGCGGTCATGGCCGAGGAATTTGATGCGTGTTCGGATTCACCCTTAACGTCGACCTGGAGTTCCGCAATATTCGCATTTTCCAGCCAGAAGTCACGCGGAGCAAAGATCAGAATTCCGATCGCTACGACCGCGAGGCCGGACAGAATATATGTCATATCTCGAAGAAATCGACGGCCGAACCCTGGGTACAGCGCCGTCAACACCATAACGACGAGGAGAATCTCTAGGGGGTACCAAACATATCTGACCAGTGTGACGCCTTGCCACCAGTCGTCGCCTAGAAAGAAAACACCGACTACGAAACGGAAGGTACAATAACCCGTGAGAAACAGCAACGGTACCAAGGGACGCGGCAAAGGAGGACGGAATCGCTTGAACAAAAGAATAACAGACCATACAAAGAGTTCGAGCAAGACGAGATCCTTGGTCACGATAAGAGCGCGCGCCAGCTCCAGGCCTATGTAGCCGTGCGTATGCAGGAACGCTACGATGAAGTTCTGTGAATACGCCGCCAAAAAGAGCAAGTAAAGGGAACGTTCTTGATATCTGTACACCAAGAATATCGTCAACAGAAGAACTAGTAAGAAAGCAAAATAGATCATAAGACGAGTCCCGGATTCCAGTGAGTTAAGCTGATCAATTGCATCGAGCATTCGGTCAGCTATTCACTAGCGAATTGCGATATACGCCTTCGTCATTCCCAGGAACCGTTCGCGGCGTATGCTGCAATCCGGGAAGAGCTGTCGCATCTCGGAACGATTCAGCAGGCGAAGGTGCGATTGAAAATCGTTTACTTGTTCTCGGGAGGGCTTCCACTTTAAACCGTAGTACGTAAAGTACCGAACGAACCAATACCGTTTGAGGAGCCAAGGAGACCAGTTAACGAAAGGCGTGAAATAGTGCGGCTCGAAGAAGAAGTTGCGTGCCGGAGTTTGACAGTAAACCCGCTTGCCTACACGGCGCAGCTCTTGAGCGAACGCCTTCTGATCCTCCCAGGTCCCAACATGCTCTATGGTTGAATTCGAAAATGCCAAGCCGAATGAATGATCAGGAAAATCAGTCTTGCGTGCATCACCCTTAAGCGCGACGAATCCGGGTGGGACCGACTGATCGTCAATGTTCAGAAGTGTTACACCACGGAAGCCCATGGCTACCCAAATCGATGGAGTACCGCCGAAATCAATGATGTTATCAAGGCCTGAAAACATCCGAGCAAAGTTGGCGAATCTCTTTCGGCGGAAATATGCCCCAAAGCTCCACAAAATGCGGTCTGCGAAGCAGTCCCGTTTCGCCGGCGAAGCATTTAGCAAGAACGGCACATTACGTTCAGGCATAACTCAATGTCAGCGAACTGGCCAACTGCGATCCCAGTCTGCGAGCATGTGGTTCGTCCGGCGTGCGTGAAGCGCGAGGAGCAACAGCCTGTCGAACAGAACCATGAGCTTTCTACTCAGCCGGTGTGGTGGAGCCGAGAAGCATCCTGCTATCGCAGGACAAATACCTCGAACCTCGTCAAATTCCGAGTAGATTTGGTACCCAAGGTCAATATGCCCGTAGTGGCATAGGAGTATTACATACTTCGCTATCTTCTCCGCAGAGAAACCGTCAAGTCGCGACGGGCTCTTCGCATATAGCCCGTCGCCAAATAGCAGTTGTCCTCTTGAGAGTCCTTTGTAAATATTTCCGCGTTGCTCAAAAACCCTGTTTAGGTATAGCAACTCGAAGCCATAAGACCGCAGCAATGTATCGACATCTGCGAAGAGCGGCTGCCCTTCATACATTTGGTAAAACTCCACCTCGACTTCGACGAGGGACGTGTGTGCTAGCGTGTCACTTGCACCTCGTAGGATATCTAGTTCTGAACCTTGCGTGTCCAGCTTGAGAAAGTCGGGAAAATCTAGAGCTTCCCTTTTCATCACGCAATCCAACGTCGTGCTTTGCACTTCCAAGACGCGCGTAAGTTGCGGCGGTGGATCGAGGAACGCCTCGGAATACAGCCTGCTCATTCGGTACGTGGAGGATGTGCCCCGATCGGCATAAATGTGGAACTTGGAACTGCCGCCATTGCCAATGAAATATGGAAAGACTCTATGCGACGCATGATCAGACCGCGACTCGGTCATCAAGCGGTGGCATTCTTCATCGTCAGCATCAAAGCCGACATACCGCAAGTACCTTGACAGGCCCGCAAGCTCTCCCGGAGCGCCACCCCTAGCCCCGACGTCAATCACCGATATGGCATTCCGGCAAAGAAAATCATGAAGAGGGGCAGTCTTGACTCCCCAGTTGAGATTGTAAGGCAAGGGCTTTGAATGACCCTTAACCCGCCCGAGAGCAGCTCCTAGCAAAGAATCCATGGCGTACCTCACGGTATACGCGCCACAGATATGGTGGGGGAGGTATGTAGGTCCCTCATTTTACGACTCACGACTGGACTCTATGCCCTTGCAGCGTTGGGGAATGTGACGCAGGCATGTCAGCAATTTGCGACGCCCATCTGAAGCAAACCAACAAAGCCGCCGCATAGATAGTCCAGTATACCGATGTCCCGGCAGCTAGACCTGCCAAGCCGAAAATCCGTGCGCCCAGGAATTTCGAAATGATGCCCACCGGAAACACGATGAGGCTTGCTATCATAAACATCCGCTCCCGCCGCAGGACATAGAGGCTGTTGGAATAACCTACGTACCCGAGTGCCCCAATGAGAAATCCCAACAGAAGAAGGAAAGCCGTAAGGTTTTGGCTGAACATCAAGAGATACGGGTGCAGGACCGCGATACTGGCACTACTTAGAACAAGCAACGCAACGAGACCAAGGCCCAAAACGCCCAGACCTAGCAAAGCTCCGTTTACAACTACCTTCGTTGTTTGTCGGCGCAGTTCCCACAACGAGTCCGTTGCAGCGAGCTCAGCTAGGTGCTTCGTAACGGGTTGCACATAGCCCGAGAAAATCGAGCTTACGGTATATAGCATCATTCTCGAAAAGACGTAATAAATTGTGAGGCTGCCTTCCTTCAGGGCCGAGGCAATGATGCCGTCAACAGCAGGTTCGACCCAGCTCACCGAACAGCCCGCCGCGACTGGCAACGTCCGCCTGAACAGCAAGGTCGCGTGTCCCTTCAGCAAACCGCCGCGGTAGAAGAACGCCTCTCGCCCTAAGCCGGGGAATAGAAGCGCTACCGTGTTGCCCGCAACCAAGCAAAACGGGATCCGCCACAGGCTCTGGGTTGGATGAATCCGCCACAACAAAGCGAGGCTGACTACCCAACCGCAGAAAACACTCATCTGCGCGAATAAGGGTCGCCCCTTCGCGAACAAAAAGCAGTTCTTCGCCATAACCGCAAGGAAGAGTAGCTGATAGAGCGAGTACGCGAGAAAGATATACCCAACCTGCCGTAGATCAATCCATGCCAGCTTCCGAAACATAGACGGAAAGGCGAGACGCAACGGGTAGTACAGCAGGATCGACAGCAACGACACACCAACGGACGTGACGAACACGCAATTCCAGAGCAGTACGATTTCTTCGCGGCCGCTCTTGGCCTTGGCCTCTACGAACATGGGAACCAGGACATTATTCAAGGCCCCGAACGCCAATGTGTATGCAACCAAAGGCGCGACAATGGAAGCGAAATACAGGTCGGATCGCGCCCCAATTCCCAGCTTGGACAGAATCGCGAACTGGAAAACAACGCTGCAGAGGGTGTTTGCCCCGGAGAAGAGAAGCGTCGGAGAGTACTTCCATTTCAGCACCCAACCAAGATTCCTTCTTACGGCGTTTGCGGCTTTAGTTTGTGACATCGTCACCATGTTTTCCGGTCAACTCGAACTGTCCCAACCCCGAATACATTTCTTTGACGAATACTATTTCGGACGGCGGACATCCCTCCGCAATGCATGCCAACGACCGCAACAGCGTTGCGGCGTTCCAGTCTTGCTTCAAGACGCCGTTGGTGCGAACGAAGGAACAGAATGTCATTTCCGCTCGTCCTTAGACCAGTTCCAAATCCGCCTCGTCCATCTCCACCGCCATTGCTCGCTGGATCAACTCTAGAGACACGACCAGCCGCGTCTGGTTCTTCCTCTTCTTCAAAATCCCTTGCAACCCCGCCAGCGGTCCGTTCTTCACTCGCACTCTCCTCCCAATCGTCAAGAACGGATGCGGCAGCGCACACATTCCTTGCGCGAGGCCGGTCCTCAGGCCTTCAATTTCCCATTCAGGAAGAGCCGTCGGTAACCCCCCAAACCCCACTAGCTTGGCCACACCAGGGACCTGTAAAACGCGTAGCCGATCCCGCAATGCTATCCGGACGAATACGTACCCCGGGAAGAGAGGGAGCTCCAGTTTTACTCGTCGGTCCTTCCATCTGCGGACAGAGTTGTACGTCGGCAGGAACTGATCTACGAACCTTTGGGATAACTGCTCCGCAACCCGTTTCTCATGGTTCGCGCTGGTGTATGCCGCGTACCAACGCGGCTCCAAATAATCAGTCCACTGAGACGTTACGCCTCGTGCGTCCAATTCAAGATCCCGCGATTCCTGTTGCCCGGACCCCTCTAGCGTCATTGACAGCTCCGCCCCGTCACTTACACGGGCACGTGTGACCTAACCCTTTTATAACAAAAACGATACAAACCAAACGGAGCTATTTGCGCTCTTCGTTCTCGTCCGGCCGAAGGGGAATCTCAGTTGGGGCGGTCCCTTCGAGCGTTTGACTTCCCGAGCCGTTTCGCGCGAATTTCGGAAGACTTGCCCTGAGCGTGGTAAGCACTTCCTGCGCGAAGACCTTGCTTGGCTCGGTCGAATCCGTTTGCTCCCAAGACGTTCTTCCTAATACCCACGCACTTGCTGCGCACAGTCCCAGGATCATTCCGAGTGAAGTCATTAATAAGTAAGGAGGGAATGACTTCTTGTCTGGAACGTTAGGGGAATCGAGAACCTTTACAACGGGAATCTCTTTGACTTCCTGGACTTTAGCTAACTCGTACTCTTTAGTCAGGGTCTCGAAAACAGCTTCTTGTACCCGAGTACGACGATAGAGGTCGGCATAGGTGACGCCGAGAAGAGGTAGCGTGCGGATCGACGGATACATCGGATCCGCTTGTCGTCCCGTCGGCGCCGACAGCTGTTCACCTTTACCTGCCATCTTTTCGAGTTGGTTCTTCAGCTCGTCAATCCGTGCTCGGACGGCACGGACTCGTACGTTGTTGTCCGAGTAGATTTCTCTCAGACCCTCCAACTGGGACTCTGCGGCAATAAGTTGCCCTTGAAGGACCGCCGCTGCCTCGACCATGGCCTTGCCTTGCTCTTTGATGTCGATCGCCGTGTTCTTGCTGGCGAACTGACTGAATTCTTTCTCCGCACTTTCCAAGTCCTTGCTGACGGATTGCAACCGCTCTTCGAGGAAGATGCGTTCGCGGCGAGCGGAAGAAGTGCTCAGCTCCGCGACAAGACGATTGAGTTCTTCAACATACGCCTGGCCCATGGCTGCGGCGCGTTTTGGGTCGTGGTCCGTTACGACAAACTTGATGATCTGGCTTTTGCGATCGATAGTTATGTCGGTGTGTTTGGCTAGCTGCTTTCGCGCATCCTCCATACGACGTACGCCATAAAGCTTCTTCAGATCGAATTGTTGGATCAGCTTGTCTTGAACAGTGCGACTCGAGAGTATGCCCACAAAGACTTCACTATTGCTCTTGATACCGAGGATATCACCCGCGATTCCTCCCGGTCCGGCCAATCCTCCGAGCGCAGCGCTTCCAGTAAGCCCCGCGACTGCAGTGGCGAGTCCTGCTGCTGCAGACGGACTGTCGGGCGGCATCAAACGCGTGGTAGATTCATAGCTTGCAGGGATAAGAGCAGCAATGAGCGTGCTGGCCACCAGGGCAAAAATCCCTGTTTGCAAGACAAAGTTTCGGTTATTCCAGAGTAGGCGAAGGTGCGCAACGAAGTTCTCGTCAGTATTGTGAGACTCCGGTGATGTCGGCGCTATGGAAAGCTCGCTCTGTGGTACATCTGGAAGAGGCTGTCGGACCGGTACGCCGCCACCGTAGTTCACGGTTGCTCTCCTCTTCGCGAAATGACTGGAGGTCCTTCCAAATCTACGACTGAATAACGGAGCTTACTGGGTGTGAGTCGGAGCATAAGTGCAGTTGTGAAGTTTCGGGTGACCCCTGGCTGAATCGCTGGAAACAGCCATCGCTCGTACTGCAAGGAAAGGGACAAATCCAAGTCCTTCCGGACTGAATAATCTCCTTGCCCCCCAAAATCGGTGATAGTTCCGCCACCCGGAATGAACTGTGCACTGACTTTCTCGTGCCGGAAATTGAGTTGAATTTTGTTCTTGGGCGTCAACCAGTAATTCGACCAGGCCTGCACACCCTGCCCACCTCGACCGATCCAGCTTCCCATAAAGTTGCCATCGTTTGTGAAGCCGTTGCGGTAAGTCTCATTCCAGTACCAGTAACCCGGCCCCACATGCCCGCCAATTGGAAGGTCTGTATACACGCCCTCCATTCGCAAATCTAGCTTCGGAATTTTGGGGAAGTGGGAGATATACATTCCACCAATCCATGCCGAACGGTCCCAATAAGCTACCGGACTGAACTGGTCTTCGCTAAAACCGTCCGCATAAAACGTCGCCCAATTGCGCAGCAGCGGCAGGCGATACGTGAGATCGAAGGCAGAACGGCGATCCCCGGGCTTCCCTTGAGCTCCAGGAACGGTGTTTCCCGTACTGAAAATACCTTTGAGATAGCTATGAATTGTAAAGGGCGTATCCTGACCGGCGAAGATGGTGGTGAGCGAAAATCCGAATTCCACATTTGGCGTAGGCTTAAAGCTGAATCGTTCACCGGAAAGCATAGGCTGGGGAGAAAGAGGCGATGTCCAGCTCCCCACTATGCCAGCGCTTTGACTCAAGACGAAGTGTTGACCAGAAAGTTGGCCCAGGAAGAATTCAATCCGCATCGGCCCAAGGTAACCAAGAACGCTGGGCAATTTGAAAGGTGAGACCCGATCGACACGGAACATTGGTAGCGGCTGCGCATTATCGCTGAAAGCCATTGGTCCGCCCGCTGCAGGTCCCCACCAGAGGCTCTGGTAGCCAAATGTGAATTGCCAGTTTGCAAAGTTCGCACCAACGTAGGTATCCAGCAGCTGGAAACGGTTTATCTGACTGATGGGCGTGCCGGGTGGCTCTGGAATGGGAACTCCGAAAAAATTCTGGGCGCCGTCCTGGGCGATCGTCTGGCGCGCAGACTCTGTCAGCGGCGGTGCCGATGGCGCATGCTGATACTCCCCGTTTACATATAAAACGAACCGCGATTCCGTCGCCCAAGCCGAAAAACCCGTTAGGTTGTTGAATCCTTCCTCATACGGGCGCCCAAAATTGTTGATGATCGTCTGGCCGAAGTCATACGTGTATCCGTCGGACAAGGGTTGGCCGGAGATTCCCGTGATGCGCGTATAGATCGATTCTACCCGCGCTCGGGTATTATCGCCGCCCTCCATCAGATTTAGCTCCTCTCGAAACTCATCTGTCAAAGATCTGTAGATTTTGGCGGGCTGCGACGCGCTCGCGTCCACATCTTCAAGCTGCTCGCCAGCCTCGCTTACGAGTCTCGCGCATTCAAATCGCGTCCACGGGCGCATGTCGAGAATCGCAGATTTGACAAAACCCTGAGCGATCAATCGCTCCATCGCTGGATAGATCCAGCTATCCAGGGGCACGTACGGTGAGCCCATGTTGGCGCTTGAAGTGGCGTGCGTCTGACGCAGGTAACTGCGAAAGGACTCCCAGGGCGCTCCGCCAAGTTCCGGATCGTGATGCCGATTGTAGATATCGCCGGCGACCATGTTACCGATGACACTACCGATAAACACATCCGACGGGAAGTGCTGCCTGGCGCGGTAGCGCGAGTAATCGACAAAAGTAGCCAGACCGTAAGCTAGTATCTTTGTCAGCGGACCCGGGTACTCATGCGCAACAACGCTAGCAGCAGCCCACGCGGCGGCTGCGTGTTCCGACGGAAAGGAAGTCCCTCCGTTAAAGAAACTCCCGTTGCCGTTGTCTTGATACGGACGCTCACGGCCCAAGGGGTATTTCATCGCTTCGACCACCAGAAAACTGTTCAGGACGGCTTCGCCAGCCAGAAACCCTGTCTCGCGCCAGTGCTGGTTGTGTGTGGGATAACTGAGCAACCACATGGCTCCCGCTCCACCAAGCAAGGCCGCCACACCGGCGTTCGACGCGGTGTTGTAATGGCTGACCGTTGTCGGATTGTGCGAGATGTGTCTGCTCATATCCGCGTCTGTCACAAACATGCCGGCCGTAATGCCACTCAATGGCAGCAGCCAGTTGGCATCCGGCCAACGCAGTTGTGCGGGACTTGTCCAGATTTGTTTCTGATCGATCAAAAATCGCTCTCCCAGACCCTTCCAGTTTCCCTTTATCGTAGTTGACGTGTCCGTTTTCTCGTCATTCGTATTCTCGATCCCGTCGCTATCTTTATCTTTCTTGTCTACGCTGTCTCCCTTCTTTTCAGCCTTGGCCGTCGTTAGCTGCCCCTGAGAATCCTGGGGACATGCTGCCCAAATCGGCCTATCCACGAACGTGCTGACTGCCAACCATGCTGCAAGTATCAACCCAGGTCTCATTCAAAAATCTCTGCGCTACGGATGGATATACGCCACAGCAAGTGCGACCGACGATAAGACCTGCGCCGTTTGCATAATTGCAGTCCAGTTCACTCCGGTAATCTTCGGAGCCTTCTCCGGGACAACTACCGTGTCTCCGGGTCTCAGCGAAGCGTCTAGTGGGTCGCCCGACCACCATCCTGAACTGTTGTTTTTTGCCGAGATTACTGAGCCGTCGGCACGAATCACAAAGACCGCCTTCTTGTCGGCAACAGGCGTCATACCACCCGCCTGGCTCAGGTACCACTTTGCCGAACGCCCCGGCTGCGCATTGATCGCCGTCGGATTGAAGACCTGTCCATTGACCGTTACGACGCTCGGTTTCTTGGGAACGACGAGTTCGTCTCCCTCTCGCAAAGGAATATCCGCCGCCGTGTTCTTCCAATCCTTCACGTTCGACGTAATGTGAATTACAACCCTCCCGATCGGCTCGTTCGAGGCCAACTGGGTGAGTGTCGCATCAACCTGAGCCAAGGCTGTAGACTTGGCTTGCGCCTGGTCCTTATCCGCTTCCGGAAGTGCTTTGATGTGCACCCGCTCTTCTTTAATCCTCTCGATTAGCTCCAGACGGTTCTTCGATTCCAGTTCCCGAACGTCTCTCCTCATCAACACGGCGCCGTAAGGATAGGCCTGCTTCGAGAATCCACCCGCCCGCTCCAGCACGGAACTCAGACGCTCTCCGGGCTCGATTCCATAAGTCGACGGATGCATCACCTCTCCGCGAACCGTCACGGATGCACCAATATCTTTCCAGCCGGGAACCTGCCGGATGGCGAGCACATCGCCGGCGCGCAATGGCACGTCTTCACTGGCATTTCCGTTTTGCAGAGACGCCAGGGACACCTGCAACTGTTCCGCAGGGCCCCCGGCCGCCGCGTACCTTGTCAGATCCGCCGAGTTCGTGTCCGCGCTCCGCTTCAAACCGCCGGCCGCGCGAATCAGATCTTCGACATGCATGTTTTCCATGTAGGGGTAACGCCCTGGTTTCGCCACTTCGCCGGTGATTTCGACGATGCTGGGCTCCACGAGCGAAGTGTGCCTGTGAATCAACAATCGATCTCGCGGCTGGAGCAGGATGTTGTCGGCTGCATTGCCGTTCAGGGCCTCCCCAAGATTAACGCTGAAGATCTTGGAGCTTCCATCCAGATTCACTCGGAAGACCTGAGCAGAGTCCACGGCCGCTTCCGTCGTAAGTCCTCCGGCCAGATAAACCGCGTCTTTCAACGTTGCTTGTCCGGAAGTTTTGTAAGTGCCGGGCGAACGCACTTCCCCATCCACCGTCACCGTCGGTATCGGCTCGAAATCGAAGCGGCTGAAAATCCGGACTGTATCGAGCGGCTGGAGCTTAGGTGAAGCCGAACCGTCCTTCATTGCCGCTGCTAGGTCGAAGCTGACCACGCTTGGGCGAAAGTCAGGCGCGTTCAAGCGGATGATCTCGCCATAGTGCGCGGCAGGTTCAGGCAAAATATCGTTGTACGACTGGAGAATATCTGTGAGCTTCATGCCTTCGTGGTAGGAGTAGCGCCCCGGCCGCAGAACATGGCCCTGCAGATAAATCGTGTCCTGATTGTATTGCGCGATCGGGAAAATATGGATTTCGTCTCCGTCGTGGATCTTGAAGGTGGACAACTGCGGAGCGGTACTGCTGTCTGGCGATAGATCGAGACTCAGCATCGAGCGCTTTTCATGAGCTTCCAAGCGCTGTACTTCGACGTGCCGCAATGCCGCCGCAGGCAGGATTCCTCCCGCCAAGTCCAGAACGTCGGCCAATGTTTTCTCATCATTCAACTCGTAAATTGCCGGACGGCGAACCATGCCTGTTACCGTCACCTGTGGCCCAATCGGCGGCACCATCAGCGTGTCGCCATTCTCCAGCTTGCTGGCGTCCGGCGTGACCCCGCGCAACAAGAGGTCATATGTATCGATTCTCTCGATTTCCTGGCGCCCGCGGAAATGCTTCAGCGCGCGCAGCGATCCCTTCCCTGTGACTCCACCCGCAGCAACCAGAGCATTCAGCGGCGTAGAGAGGGAGCTGATATCGTACGCGCCAGGCTCTTCCACTTCTCCCACGACGTACACCCGAACGGTGCGCAACTTGGCGACCGAAACGTCGGCCGATGTGTCGCGGTATTGCGTTGTGATCGCCTTCTGTACCGCTTGTTGAACCTCGCCCAAGCTCCGGCCGCTTACCTGCAGTGGCCCGGCCTCCGGCAGGTTGACCCTTCCCTGTCTGTCCACCACCCTCACGATCTTTGTAGAAATTCCGCCCCAAAGGTCAATCGTAAGGCTGTCACCGGGACCTACGACATAGTCAGGCCCCACGGGCAGGTCCATCGGAAGATTCCGCCGATTTCGAATGCCGTCGTGGAAAACCGCTGTCCCGAATCTCTGTGGCGCCCGGTCGAGCGAGGGAGCCTGCACGTAGAGGTCGTACAGAGAAGGAATATCTGCATAAGGGCTCGGCCTGTGCACCATCGTCGGCGAGGCCACGTCTCGAGGCTTTGCCAGCCGCGACGGCCTCCGAATCTCGGTCCCAAGGCTCGTCTCGGGCCCGACACCGCTCGTGGCCGCCATGTCCGACAACTGGCTGCTCATGAGGTCAGCAGCAGCCCCACTTCCCAGAGTTTCCAAAGTCGATGCTCCCCCCATCGCTTGGGACGGTGCGCCGCCTCTTAGCGTCCCGTCACCCGACTGGCTCATCATGCTCGAAACACTCTGGAGAGAGACGCCACTGTCACTCGATCCATCCAGCGAACTCGTGCCACCCAGCCCGCTCAATCCGCTCATTCCACCCAGTCCGCCTGTTCCGCTCATCTCCGGACTCGCAAGTCCAGCTTCAGCCTGCAGAATCGGAGCGGTAGCGCCCAAGGGCAGGTTCTCTTGAGGGTTTTGGGGCAACGTTTCGCGTTGAGGCCCGTTGTATCCGGGACTTGTGACATTCCGCCCTGGCGGAATCAAATCGCGGTTATCGCAGTCCGGGTCATCGAACTCCTCGCAGTACCTTCTCATTCTCTCCAGTGCGGTTTCGGCCGCATTTCCCGTTTCTGCCTTTGGCGGTTGCAAGGCTGCTGCTTCTTCTTGCGCTTCGATCTGCTCCAACCGCCTGACTCGCTCCTTGAGCAAAAGATCTTGCTGCTTGCCCATTTCCGACTCCGGGTTGACGATCGGCTTCAAGTATCCGTAGCGCTGTACCAGCCTCGTTGCCACAGCTCGAAATTTCACGTCCCGCGTTAACCGGTCGAATACGGCCACGTCGGTCAGCTCGTCGTCACTCACAAACTGCCCGTTATCGCTGGCCTCCTTGGCTATCCACGTTTTCAGTTCCACAAGCAAACCGGGATCGCGCAGCAAAACCTCCTTGATCTGCGGAGCGGAGGCAGCGACACGGTCATAATTCGCTTTCGCCAATTCCGACTCCAGACGCCGTGGGGGCGAGGGCACATCAGCCTGTGCGCCGCTCGTGGTCTTCTTCTGCGGCTGTTGCTGCGCGGCCGTACCTGCCGTCACACCGAAGGCCAAGGCCATCGCAAATACAAAAGATTTTCCAATACGCAGCCCGGAGAGCTCTTTCATGACACTTCCCCCGCCAATGAGGCTTTTTGGCGCATCACTCCCAGAATCGCCTCTTCCGATGCTTCTATGACGTCGGAATGAATGCTAAAGGAGGCCCAATAGCGAACGCTGCTGTTCGTATGCGCGGAGACCGCAATGATACTCACTTCGGGATAGAGTCGAAGGACCGTATCGCAAACAGCAGGACGTTCATTCGGATCATCCATCGCAATAAAAAGAAAATCCGGCTGAGTCTCTTTTACGCGACCGATAAGTTCTACATCATCTGCCACTTCGCCGACGATCGTGATGTCGGGCTGGTCGGCAAAAGTCTCGATGATGATCTCGCGCATCAGCTTTGGGCGGTTGGCCACCAGGACTCGAATTTGACGTCCCATGGTTCCCTCCTTCTGGGAAGTGGGCATTATCCTGCCCGCCAAGCAAAGGCGATAAGGACCAAAAATGGCGTGATGTGCGTTACTAGAGACCTTCGCTCTCGAGGCTCAATTATGGACTAGTGATAGGCACTAAGAATGGACTACCAGATCGTCACAGTTTTGGCCGGCCCGACGACAGCCAGCGTGCGCGTGGAAAAATTACTCGAAGCCGGCTCTTCAGTCCCGTTACAATCCCTCTTTGCAGATAAACGTAACTGGCACCAAACAGAATCCGGCTTGGTTTGCTCGGGAGAACACGATGCGCCTGGTTAGTTACGCTGCAGACGGAGGTTCCCACCTCGGTGCGCTCACCGAGCATGGTGTTGTTGAATTGTCTGCGGCAGCGCACGAACTCAGCCTGCCGCGCGAGATCTTTGCCAGTATGTCGTCGTGGCTCGAAGCAGGAGCACCTCGGTTGGTTGATGCGGCCAAGCTGACAGCGGCTTCCCTAGCAGGCGCCCGCCCGCTATCTGACGTTCGGCTTCTGCCACCCGTCCCGCGTCCCGGAAAAATCGTCGCGATCGGTTTGAACTACAGAGATCACTCCATCGAGTCCGGCGCCGCAGCCCCGCCGAAGTCTCCGATCATCTTCGCAAAATTCCCCAATAGCATCGCGGGCCCGGAAGACTCGATCGTGATCCCCGTTGGCAATCCGAATGTCGACTATGAAGCGGAGTTGGCCGTCGTTATCGCCCGCCGCGGAAAAGCCATCCCTGCTGCGCGCGCGTTCGAATACATTGCGGGCTATATGCCGCTCAATGATGTCTCCGCCCGGGTCTGGCAGTTCGCCGACAAGCAGTGGGTCCGCGGCAAATCGTGTGACACGTTCTGCCCAACCGGGCCCCATCTCACGACCAGCGATGAAGTCCCTGACCCTCATGCCCTCGCGATTCGCGCGCGCGTGAACGGCGTTACGATGCAGGACTCTCACACCAGCAAAATGATTTTCCGTGTTCCCGAGCTGATTGAATTCACTTCCGCGAGCATTACCTTGGAACCCGGAGACATCATCGCTACGGGAACGCCTGAAGGGGTCGGCGCCTTCCGTAAACCACCCGTCTTCTTGAAATCTGGTGATGTGGTCGAGGTTGAAATCGAAGGACTGGGTATACTTCGAAATCCCGTCGTGGCTGCCGCCGGATGACAACGACGACCTCGAGGCACGACCGGCCGCAGCTAACTGCAATCCAACAATCGGTGTTGCGCCGGATTTCCCGGCTGAACCTGCCCGCCCACGCCCGTGTTCTGGACGCGCCGTGCGGCGCTCCCGCCGGGTTAAGTCTCGCGCTAAAGGACAAGGGTTTCAGCGTAACCGGTGCCGACCTGGATGAAACCGCAGCGTCAGCCCTGGGAGACGCATTCGCGCGGATAGACCTAAACGCTCCCTTGCCGTGGGCGGACGGTAGCTTTGACCTCGCCATTTCTACCGAAGGAATCGAGCACCTGGAAAATCACCTTGCTTTCTTCCGGGAATTTCGCCGCGTGCTGCGGCCAAATGGCATACTGATCGTGACAACGCCGAACATCACCGCTTTACGCTCACGAGTGCGCTTCTTTGGAAGCGGTTTCTTCGGCCGCGATGCACGCCCGTTGAATGAGTCCGCTCGCCACCCGCTCCACCACATCAGCCTCGCAACATTTCCCGAGTTGCGCTACGAGCTCCGCGTGTCCGGTTTTCAGTTGCTTGAAGTTCGGCATACACACATCAAGCCGATTAGTTACCTGTATCTGGTCTACGCCCCTTGGATGTGGCTTTACACGCGCATCGCTTTTCGTAAGGAAAAAGATACCGCCCAGCGGCAACGTAACCGCGAGATTCTCCGCTCCCTGCTTTCTGCTTCACTGCTCCTTGGCGAATGCCTCATGCTCATCGCCAGGAAACATAGTTAGGTTTGACCCCACCCGAGCGACGGTTCTGGTTCTCTTTGTACTTGAATATTCGCTAGGCATTCCGCTACTATCTCTGCAATCCGGGTCCTGATTCTCGGACGGATTAGCTACGCGATGTAATCTCTCTCCGGTTTTCCTTACGCGAACAGATTTTCGTCCTGAAGGATGTCCCCATGCCCGCGAGCCAGAGAACTCAACTCTTCCAGACTCTCTCGGTCCTACTATTGATTGTGATCTCACTCTTGTTTGCCTACGAGGGCTGGCTGCCTCGTCCCTGGAGCTGGCTCGTCGTATTTGGGGCTTTGCTCGTTTTCTTCCTTGTGCTTGGCATCTGGATCACGCATGAGCCGCTCGGCGTGTTGATAAATGAGCGCAATCTCATGAGCTTGTCACGCTTGCAGATCGTAAGCTGGTCTCTTGTGATCTTCTCGGCGTACATCGTTGTTGTCATGCAGCGCATTGCCGGGCATGTTCCGAACCCATGGGCTGTCAGTGTGGACAATCACCTTTGGGCGATTCTCGGGATTAGTACCGCGTCCTTTGTGGGCACTCCCCTTATCCTAAGCACGAAGACAGACAAATCCCCCAGTGGCACCGCTCTACGTGCCGCCAGCAATGCCTTGGGAGAGGCCCCCGCGAGTATTCAGCAGAACGCGCAGGGTACTCTGTACTCGAATACTGATCCGAACGACGCAACTTTCTCCGACATCTTCGAAGGGGACGAAGTTCGGAATACAGCTTACGTCGACATTTCCAAGGTCCAGATGTTTCTCATCACTGTCCTGTTGATTGGTGCGTTTTGTTCGGACCTTTGGAGTCGCTTCTCCGGGCCTCTCTCCGACCTTACGCAACTCCCGCCCCCTAACGCGGATATTCTAAAGCTCTTCGCGTTAAGCCACGCTGGCTATCTCACGTTTAAGACCGTCAATCACACCGATTCCGCGAATCAGTAACGAACTTCAGGAGAATCGAATATGGCAACTCCGGCTCAGCCCGTAACCTCGAAGACGACGCTTCCCTCGTTGGATGATCTAAAGCCCTCGATTGACGTTTCCGGCGACTCGGGGACTATCCAAGCGATCGTCACTAACGCTACGTTTCCAGACTCGCCCGCGAACATAACCGTCGGCCAGTTGAAAGCGCAGTCTTCCGCTGGCGGGCAGTTCAACCTGCCAGGTGTCAACAACGTGCCGGTGGGCTTTTCAGTGTCAGCCTCGGTCAACGCCGCACTGGCCGCCTACCAGAATCCGAGCACCCTGGTGTCGGACCTGGGCCTCACTGACCCTTCTGGAAACCAGTTGAACGTTGCGTTCCCGACGGATGGCAAGAGCCGATTTCTTGCGGTGTGCTGGGGGTTCGATATCTCCGGCGAAGCCTCCGGGAAAATGGCCTTGGATCCCGGGGTCGACATCACCTTCGGCGCAAGCGGTAGCTCGGACGGTCTTTTCGCCTTCATCACGAGCGTGGACCCGGCTATGCATGTGCGAGATGCTTTTCTCGCGCTCTTGAAGGCATGGTGCACGCCGGCCGCGGTCGCCGATGGCTCCAGGCCCCTGCCTCCGGGGTCTTGGATCATCACTGAAGTCACGGGCCAACTCAATGCAAGCCTCGGGTTCGATGCCGGTTATGATTTCAACTGGGTCAAGCAGGTTTCTCTCAATGATCTCGAAGGCGACATCGGACTTCGCATTTCGCTTGGCCTTCAGGCGACACTGAGCGCTCAACTCGCCAGCAGATTCTATCTCGCCATCAGTCGTGACACGGCCACCTCGGGCGTGCGGCTCCGTTTGTTCCGCGCGAGGACCAAGGGATGGGGCTTCGCGCTGCACACAGGCGCAAGCGTGACCCCGTCGACTGGTTCATTTCTGCCTCAGAATTTGGACGATTTCATCCGCGCGATCCTCGGGATTCATGACGCACAGCTGATTAAGTTCCTCGAAGCTTCTAATCTTCAGGACATCACGAACGCCCTCGGAGCCGAATTCCTTCAAAAGCTTCGCCTCGATGGAGATGTGAACCAGGCGTTCACGGATTTACAAAACCTCCTGCAAAAATGGGAGGATCTGCCGAACGAAGTCACTACCATTATCTGGAACGCGGCAGCTAAAATTCCGGATCTTTCTGCGATCCAGAAAGTGGTCCAACAAATCTCTCAGATGAGTGACAGTTCCATACGTTCGCTGCTCGATTCCTTCCTTCACGATGTGTCTTTCTTCAACAATCCGATTTGCCAATACCTTGAGGCCGCCGCTGCCGGAAAGCTTTTTGATCTCTACGAAAGCAGCGACTTAACATCTTTCCGACTGGCCGTCACGAAGGTAGCTGGTATTTTGGACGGCTCGACGCTGCAGACTACATTGACAAACTTGAAGTCGCAGGTCGACAAGGTTTTGAATCTTCCTGCGCTCGAGACAGCGCTCCACAGCGGCGATCTGACAGGTGTGGCGGTGTGGGTCACGCAACAGCTGGCGAAGTTTCTTGGCGTAGACCTTTCAAATCTCAAAAACAACATCGCGAAAATCAACGCGGCGATTGCAACGATTCGCGGTAAATCCCAAGAGATCTATCAGGCTACGGTCAAGGCACTGAATAACACCTATGCCTTTTCCCTTGACTACGCGTACAGCGTCTCGGATACGCAGTCTGCCCTCATTGATGTGCAATTCTCCGACGCGGCTAGAAGTTTTTTGGCTTCCGCGATCAAGGGAGATTTCACGCAAATCCTCGCCGGACCGATTCCCGGCGTCACGTTGAATGTGTGCACGCTGGCCCATGCGATCGAACGCCACGCCCACATCGAAACGCACCTGCCCTGGTTTACCGGGATTGCGGATGATCTGGCGACCGGCTACGCCAAGCAGACGCTAACGGATAGCGATGGCGGCCGCCTGCAGTTTTTCGAAGCCGGGGCTACTGACACTCTAACCATGCAGCGCAATGCGAGCTTGAAGAGGTTTGCGAGTTGCTCCATCGGAATTTCCGCTCAGGCCAGCGGAGTTCGCAAGTTCAACGTTAGAGCTGTTGACTTCGGCTATTCCTTCATTACGTCGAACGCTAAGATGACGCGCTCGAATTTTGTATATGATTTCGGCCCCGCCGCCGAAGAATATTTCCCGAATCAATTCGGTAATTCCAACTCCGATCCATCGCATGCTCCGTTTGAGTCTTGGGTAGCCGACTGGGACAAGTTTACAGATCCCGTGCCGACAGACGGCTTGATCGGAAACACCTGGGTCAACCTACAGGTCCGCAGCCGTGCCACGAGCGGCATCGATTGGGTCTCCGCTCTGCTCAACGGGACTCGCGCACCGGATTACATGGCGATGTCGCGTGCGATGCAAGAAAGCATCCGTGAGTACCTTCTCGCCGCCTACGGCGACAACCCGGCGCAGTTTGCCAATATTCCCGGGAGCAACATGATTAGCGCCTTTCTGGTCTATACCGCGCTTCCGGGGCTCAATGATTTTACGTACGACGGCACCACACTCACACCCAATCCCAAGGGAGATATAGTTTGGGACGTCCTCGATCCTGAACTTGCCACGGCGGTCACGACAGTTTATTCGCAAGCGACCCAGGGTGGCCACTTGCAGGAAAATCTATCGGACATCGCAGCCTTGCTCACCGGAATACCGGAACTGAAAGGCTCAGCCCAGTTCTATCAGAACGCGTACACAACGATCTTAGGCGCCGTGCTCCAGAATCTCAGCAGCGCGGATCCCTTGATCATGCTTTTGCAGAACGAGAAAACGGTTATCGACGGAGCCAAGAAGGCCTTCGAGGGTCTTCGCCAAGCCGGTGCCAAACAACTGCAACAAGCGTTGCCTCAATTCTCCGCTGCTCTCGTCAATCTGGTTACCGGTTTCAATAGTTCGTTGATGTCTTTGAGCCTGGGCGCGCCGCAGGTCATGCGGCTGTTTGCCCCTCTCGTGTTCCAGGCTGCTATTCAATCCATGTTTGCGGGCGCCGCGGCGCTGCCCTACGACGCGGTGCTGGATGTTGCAGTGGTTGATCAAGGCGTATCGGTTGCAGACCCCACGCAGCCCCCGCCGCAAAACCAGATCCGGCTTCGACAGCGAATCCCTAATTTCGCTTGATGGAAAGATAGGAGAACACCATGACACCTCAAGACACCAGGTACCGGCTTCCCCATAGTGAACGTGCGTCGATGGCGGGCGCGAAGTTAATTGGCCCCGCCGAACCACAGGAAAAAATCGAGGTCACGATCTTCCTTAGACGCGGATCGAAACCGGGTGTATACCCGGACGTGGCTCGATTGGGGGCCCTTCCGCCAAAGGGCCGGCGTCACCTCAGTCGGGAAGAATTCGCGAGAGCCCACGGAGCGGCTGCGGACGATCTAGATAAAGTGCGGCGGTTCGCAGCGGAATTTGGACTTCAGGTCAAGGAGGAAAATCCGGCGCGCCGTTCCGTGGTTCTGGTAGGAACAGTCGAAGCGTTCAGCCGCGCGTTTGAAGTCAAACTCGACCGCTATGAACATCCAACCAAGGGCTCCTATCGTGGTCGCACGGGATCGCTCACCATTCCGTCAGAGCTTTCAACGGCGGTTGAAGGAGTCTTCGGTTTGGACAACCGGCCCCAGGCCAAGCCTCACTTCCGTGTTCGCAAGGCGGGCAGCAAGCAACTGCAGCCTCAAGGGCAGCCCCAAGCACAATCAGGAGGCTACGATCCGACGCAAGTTGCCCAAGCGTACAGTTTTCCGACGGGTGTGACTGGAACGGGAGAATCCATCGCCATCCTCGAATTGGGAGGAGGATACTCGCCAGCGGACCTAAGCGCTTTCTTCGGTAAATTGCAACTGCCCACTCCCCAAGTCACCGCAATTGGAGTCGATGGAGCGTCGAACGCTCCAACGGGCGATCCCTCGGGAAACGATGGCGAAGTCGAGCTCGACATTGAAGTGGCTGGAGCCATCGCTCCGGGATCGCAAATCGGCGTCTACTTTGCCCAGAACACAGATCAAGGGTTCCTGGATGCCCTGACGACCGCCATTCACGACACAACCCTGAAGCCGAGCGTGATCTCAATCAGCTGGGGCGGACCGGAAAATACGTGGACCCAACAGGCGATGAACGCCTTCGACTCCGCCTGCCAAGATGCAGCCACCATGGGCATCACCATTTTCGCTGCCTCGGGGGACAACGGCGCCACCGATGGCGACCCGAACGGCAATTTGACGGTCGACTTTCCTGCCTCCTGTCCACATATCACTGGCTGTGGCGGCACCAAACTTGTCCTGACTGCAGGCGCAATCACGGATGAGGAAGCCTGGAACGAACTAGCCCAGGGAGAAGGCGCGACCGGTGGCGGCGTGAGCCAAGCTTTCCCTCCGCCTACCTGGCAACAAAATGCAAACGTACCAAACTCGCCGAATGGCCAGCCGGGCCGTGGTGTCCCTGATGTCGCTGGAGACGCAGATCCGACAACCGGCTACAACGTGCTGGTAGATGGATCCGCAGCAGTCATCGGAGGCACTAGCGCCGTCGCACCGCTCTGGGCTGGTTTGACTGCGCTCATCAACCAATCCTTAAGTCAATCAGTGGGTTTTCTCAATCCCCTGTTGTACTCGCAGCGTTTCGCGGCGGCCTTGAATGACATTTCAATCGGCGGTAACGGAGGGTACAACTCCGCACCGGGATGGGACCCCTGTACCGGTCTCGGAAGCCCTAATGGCGCGAATCTATTGGTTGCCTTGGGAGGGCAGGCGTCGGCAGAACAAATTGGACAGACCGCCGCAGGGTGAACGCCTCCAGGGGGAACGTAGTGCAGACTTGCTGTTCGCTCGCCCTTCAAGGAAGTCGCGCAGCGGTTTGATATCGGTGTCATCCTGCTTTTCATGGGTGCAGCGCGGCTGAAAGAACGCGGACCCGCAGCCCTTACCATGACCGCAGCTGACGGTATCGAAACCGCACGCGCTTTCCCATCCGCAACCATCGTTCCCGTCCACTATCACGGCTGGGCGCACTTCAGCGAAAATCGAGACGACATCTCCAACGCCTTCGCAAAGGCCGGTTTGTCGGACCGCTTGCGATGGCTTGACCCTAGTCAGAGCGTTACTCTGAGCGTTTTCAGTCCCGAAGCACTTGGGACGCGTCCTTAGCGTTCTTTGCCAATCCCGACGAATCGGACGCCGCGGCTGCAGAGGCCGCGACCTCGCCTCGCAACGAATCCGCGACCGTTTGAATGGCCTGGATAACAGGCTCCGGCTCGTCCCACATGATCCAATGGTTGCTCTTTTCCGCGATTACATGCCGGCCCTGCGGCAACCGGCTCGCGATTGCAGCGTGCTCCTCGCGCCGGCGCTGAGGTGAAGTGCGCGCCGATAAAATGACTACCGGTTTGCTGCAGTAACTGCGTAGTTCGCTGACACGCGCCGCGCTCACGGGCAGGTTCTCCAACTGGCTCGCGATGGTGACCGCAAATTTCTCCTGAATCCAGAAAATGGATGCCATCTTTCTTTCGTTTGCGGGAAGGGCCCAAAACCAGGGACTCGACACCGACCCGGATTCGGCCGGTGTTCCGCGGCTGATCAACCGGACCAGCCGCCCCGCCGGCCCTTTCGCTCCCGTAGTCAGCAGAAATGCAACGAAACGAATCAGCCCGATGCGGGAGAGAAATGCGGCGCGGCGGCACACCTTTGCACCAATTTCTGTAAGCCTCCGGTCATGCGCCGAGGGCGGATTCCACTCGACTGGCGCTACCGGGTCCACAAGAACGACGCCGGCCGTCTCGTCCGGATAGCGTGCTGCAAACAGCGGCACGGTCAACCCTCCGAACGAATGCCCCACCAGGATGTACGGTGGAGGAATGCTTGCGCGCTCCAAAACCGAATGAAGTTCGTCCACGATGCGGTCAGCCGTCCGCGGCATCGGACCCTGCTCGCTCCAGCCGAGGCCGGCCTTGTCATAACTGACAACGCGATACTTGCGCGCAAGCTCACCTTGCAGCGCACTCCAGCTCAGCACCGTCGACATCAGTCCCGCTTCCAGAACCACTGTCGGGCCATCGCGACCCGATTCGAGGAGGTGCAGCCGATGGGTTCCGAGGTCAATCAGCTTTCCGGGAGGTGGATGCACTCTCCAATCTCTGCGGGTACCGAGTTTCTGATACACCACACCCAGCAAAATCCCCATCAGTACGATCGCCGCAATCCACATGAGCGCTTGGATCAACTGTTTGCTCCCTTGACATCCTCCCCCGCCGAAAGGCTGGGGATTCCTGCTGGCTCGCCTGCTAAGCAGCGATGCCTTCGGTGGGTTCCTGACACGACGGGCTTACTTCACCCGAAGGATGCGACCGGGCTAACGAGGCGAGCCCCGCCTCTTTGATGTTCCAGGCTGCTACCAAGTCTGCTGGC
>Ga0306920_100000895_pt1 | contig 36300 bp, 28 predicted proteins | sample flu12Cox44000170_FD_204666 | JGI IMG/M metagenome (GOLD analysis project Ga0306920, IMG submission 204666) | Lab enrichment of tropical soil microbial communities from Luquillo Experimental Forest, Puerto Rico - flux4day.12C.oxic.44.000.170 (v2)... | ecosystem: Environmental > Terrestrial >...
ATTCTCGCCGTGGCCAAAACTGATGCCCAGTAGCCGCGAACGGTAGTTCCCGGAGCGACGACCATGGTGGCGATGCTCATCCATTACATGGCGCCGATCATGTTCGCGTCGCTCGTGATATTTCTCCTGCTCGGCTATCCGGTCGCATTTTCACTTGCCGCCAACGGCCTCATCTTCGGGTTGCTCGGTATCGAGCTTGGCTTGTTCCGCCCCGATTTTTTGCAGGCGCTGCCCGAGCGCGTCTACGGGATCATGAACAATGACGTCCTGCTCGCGATTCCGTTCTTTACTTTCATGGGCCTCATTCTCGAGCGGTCGGGCATGGCGGAAGACCTGCTCGACACGATCGGGCAGCTGTTCGGAACGATCCGCGGCGGGCTCGCCTATGCGGTGATCTTCGTCGGCGCGCTGCTGGCGGCAACCACGGGCGTGGTCGCAGCTTCGGTGATCTCGATGGGGCTGATATCGCTGCCAATCATGTTGCGCTATGGCTATGACCGGCGCCTGGCGTCGGGGGTAATCGCCGCGTCCGGAACGCTCGCGCAGATCATTCCGCCCTCGCTGGTGCTCATCGTGATGGCGGATCAGCTCGGCCGCTCGGTCGGCGACATGTACGAGGGCGCATTCCTGCCCGGCCTCATGCTGGCGGGCCTTTATGCCGGTTATGTGCTGCTGGTGACGCAGTTGTTCCCCAAATTCGCTCCGGGCCTGCCGATGGATGCGATCGGATACCGTGAAGATGACGGAAAACGCGGCCTCACCTCGCTCGCGGCGCTGTTCGTCGTCAGCGGCAGCGTGGGCGTGCTTGCGATGCGAAATTCGACCACGCGCGGTGCGGATTACGTCGTGCTCACTATGTTCATCGGCATCGTCTTCGCCTTTTGCGTCGCGGTGGTGAATTGGGCCTGCGACAGGATGTTGAAGATCCGTTTCCTGTCGCGCCTTGCACAACAAGTCACTTTCGTAATGGTGCCGCCGCTGTTCCTGATCTTCCTGGTGCTCGGGACCATCTTCATCGGGCTTGCAACCCCGACCGAAGGCGGGGCCATGGGTGCGAGCGGTGCCCTCATTCTCGCGCTCATCAAGCGGCGACTGACCTGGGACCTGACGCGCCAAGCCGCGGAGATCACCGCCAAGCTGTCGGCCTTCGTCGTATTCATCCTGATCGGCGCACGCGTGTTCTCTCTGACCTTCTACGGCGTTGACGGCCACAGATGGGTGGAGGAGCTTCTGGTCTCCCTGCCAGGCGGAGTCGTCGGCTTTCTCATCTTCGTCAATGTCTTCATTTTTTTTCTCGCATTCTTCCTCGATTTCTTCGAGATCGCCTTCATCGTAATCCCTCTGCTTGGGCCGGCAGCCGAGCGGCTCGGCATCGATCTCATCTGGTTCGGCGTGGTCCTCGGGGTCAATATGCAGACCTCGTTCATGCACCCGCCTTTCGGCTTTGCGTTGTTCTATTTGCGCTCCGTCGCGCCGCGGGAGTCGTATATCGACCGCATTTCAAGCAAACGGATGGCCCCGGTGACGACCGGCGAAATCTACTGGGGCGCGGTGCCGTTCGTGGTGGTTCAATGCATCGCGGTCGGGCTCGTCATAGCGTTCCCGGCCTTGGTCATGCACTACAAGGGGACGGGACCGCGCATCGATCCGTCGAAGATTCAGATCGAAATCCCCCAGCTTGATTTCCCTCCGCCGCCGCTCGATTTCGGCCCGTCGCCCAAGTCGCAATGAAGTCGGCATGAAAATCGAAAGCCCCGGAGCCGAGGCTCCGGGGCCAGCTGTCAATTGCGATCAATGCGAGCGCGTCAGGTCCGTGTGCGCATACGCATCATGAAGCTGTCGTAGCTGAGCTCGGCCACCTGTAGCCACTGATAGGAATCGCTGCGATACGCGGTCAGGCTGTCCAGCATCTTCTTGAAATGGGGATTGCTCTGCGCCAGCTCGGCATAAGTTTCGTTGGCCGCATTGTAGCAAGCCTCCATGACCGGCTGCGGGAATGGACGCAGCTGGGCGCCCGAGGCGACGAGCCGCTTCACCGCCTGTGGATTGAGCACGTCGTATTTGGTCGTCATCCATGCGCCGGCCTCGCGCGCGCAGGCTTGTACCATCGCCTGATAAGTCTTCGGCAGGTCGTTCCATTTGGTGAGATTGACCAGAAGATGCGGTTGCGCGCCGCCCTCCCACCAACCGGGGTAGCAGTAGTACTTGGCGATCTTGACGAAGCCGAGCTTCTCGTCGTCGTAGGGGCCGACCCATTCGGCGGCGTCAATGGTGCCTTTCTCCAACGCCGGGTAAATGTCCCCAGCGGCGAGCTGTTGCGGCACGACGCCGAGCTTGGCCAGAATCCGCCCGGCAAAGCCGCCGACGCGAAACTTCAAGCCTTTCATGTCGTCGAGGGTTTTGATCTCCTTGCGGAACCAGCCGCCCATTTGGCACGTCGTGTTGCCCGTCGGCATGCCCCAGCAGTTATAGGTTTTGAAGAAGTCGTTGAGCAGCTCCATGCCGCCGCCTTGGAACTGCCAGGCTTCTTGCTGACGGGTATTGAGGCCGAACGGCAAAGCCGTGCCGAAGGTGAAGGCCGGGTCCTTGCCGAAATAGTAATAGCTCGCGGTGTGGCCCATCTCGACCGTGCCGTTCTGCACGGCGTCGAGCACCTGCAGGCCCGGCACGATTTCGCCGGCCGCGAACACTTGGATCTGAAACTTGTTATCGCTGAGCTCGGCGATCCGCTTGGCCATGTATTCGGGTGCGCCATAGAGCGTGTCGAGCGACTTGGGCCAGCTTGCCGTCAACCGCCATTTCAACTCGGGCATCGATTGGGCGATGGCCGGCGCAGCGATTGTAGACGTCGCGAGCCCAACGCCCGCGGCTTTAAGAAATTCCCGTCGTTTCATAGCGCTCCTCCCTGTCCGTTAGTGAGTTTTTTCGACGCCGGACACCGGCGTAAGAATTCAATATTTATAGACGGGCGAAAACGAAACGTATAGCGCCATCTCCAGCACTATCGCGCATTCACCGAAAAATCGCGGGGACTCTAGGACACCGAGGGATGATCGTCCGCTCGACGGCGATCAGGTGCGGCTGCGGTTGCGAACGAGATAGGTGTCGTAGGTCAGCTCGGCGACCTGCCACCACAGATATTGGTCGTTGCGGAAGGCAAGCATCGCCTCCCAGACCCTCTTGAAGTCGGCATTGCTTTTAGACACGTCGGCATAGAGATCGAGTGCCGCTCGCAGCGAAGCGTCCATCACCGGCTGCGTGAACGGCCGTAGCTGCGCGCCACCCGCCACCAGCCGCTTGAGCGCCGCCGGATTGGCGGCGTCATATTTTGCCTGCATCCACTCGTTCGCCATCGAAGACGCGGTCCGCACCAGTGATTTGTAGGCCGGCGGCAGCGCGTTCCACTTATCGAGGTTGATGAAATTGTGCAGCATGGGCCCGCCCTCCCACCAGCCAGGGTAGTAGTAGTATTGGGCCACTTTCTGGAAGCCGAGCTTCTCGTCGTCATAGGGCCCGACCCACTCGCAGGCGTCGAGCGTGCCCTTCTCGAGCGCCGGATAGATGTCGCCGCCGGCGATCTGCTGCGGCACCACGCCGAGCTTCGAAATGACGCGCCCGGCAAAGCCGCCGATGCGCATTTTGAGTCCGTTGAGATCGGAGACCTCCTTGATCTCCTTGCGGAACCAGCCTCCCATTTGGGCCCCGGTATTGCCGGCCGGAATCCCGTAGATATTGAACTTCTTGTAGAAGTCGTTCATCAGCTCCATGCCGCCGCCGAAATACATCCAGGCGGTTTGCATGCGGCTGTTGAGACCGAACGGCACGGCGGTGCCGAACGCGAAAGTGGGATCCTTGCCGAAATAATAGTAGGACGCGGTGTGGCACATCTCGACCGTGCCGCTCTGCACCGCGTCGGCCGCCTGCAGGCCCGGCACGATCTCGCCCGCGGCAAAGACTTGAATCTGGAACTTGTTGTCGGTCGCTTCGGCGACCGCCTTGGCGAAGGCTTCCGACGCGCCATAGATGGTATCGAGCGATTTTGGATAGCTCGATGTCAGCCGCCACTTGAGCTCCGGCATGGACTGCGCGATGGCGGGCTTGGCGACTGCGGTCGCCGCGGCGGCTAGGCCGGCTGCCCGCAGGAATTGACGACGTTTCATGAGTCCTCCCCTGGCTTGGTCAGCCATCGGCGTAGCCCGCGCGAAGCATGTTAGATTATCTTCGCTCAAGCTGGAAACGTTGGCATCGATCGCCGACCGTGAAGCAACTCGGCCACTCGCTTTGACAAAAGGCGGCGCCCGCGAAGCGAGGCGCCGCCGTTCGCAGGGCCGCCTCGCTTTACGTGCGCGTTCGGGTGCGGATCATGAAGCTGTCGTAGGTGTATTCCGCGACTTGCCACCACAGAACCTCGTCGTTGCGGAATGCCTGCATCGAATCCAGGACCTTTTTGTAGTCGGCGTTCGTCGCCGCAGTCTCGGCATTGACCTCGTTCGACGCCTTCAAGCACGCTTCCATGACCGGCTGCGGGAACGGACGCAACTGCGTGCCGGCCGCAATGAGACGCTTCAAGGCGGCCGGGTTGCGCGCATCGTACCTGGCCGTCACTTCAACGTTGGCGAAACCCGCAGCTGCGATGACGATCGCCTGATAATTCTTCGGCAATTCGTTCCATTTTGCCTGATTGATCAGGAAGTGCAGCGCGGTGCCGCCCTCCCACCAACCGGGGTAATAATAGTAGGGCGCGACCTTATAGAAGCCGAGCTTCTCGTCGTCGTAGGGGCCGACCCACTCGGCCGCGTCGATGGTGCCTTTCTCCAATGCCGGATAGATATCGCCGCCGGCGATCTGCTGGGGCACGACGCCGAGCCTCTGCAGCGTCTTGCCGGCCCAGCCGCCGATGCGAAACTTGAGACCCTTGAGATCGTCGACAGTCTTGATTTCTTTGCGAAACCAGCCGCCCATCTGCGCGCCGGTATTGCCGCCGACCAGGGGGTAGACATTGAACTTCTTGCCGAATTCGTCCATCAGCTTCGTGCCGTCGCCGTCGTAGAACCAGGCGTTCTGCTGGCGGCCGTTGAGGCCGAACGGGACGGCGCAGAACAGCGCCCAGGTCGGGTCCTTGCCGATATAGTAGTACATGGCCGAATGGCCGATCTCGACGGTGCCGTTTTGAACCGCGTCGAGAACCTGCAAAGCAGGCACGATCTCGCCCGCGGCGAAAGGCTGAACCTGAAACTTGTTGTCGGTGGCCTCGGCCACGTGCTTGGCAAAGGTCTCGCAAGCGCCGTAGAGGGTGTCGAGCGACTTTGGCCAGCTTGCCGTCAGCCGCCATTTGACCTCCGGCATCGATTGCGCAACGGCAGGCGCAGCCAGCGCCGATGCGGCCATTCCGGCGGCGCCAACCTTGAGAAATTCGCGACGTTTCATGGACATGTTCCTCCTGATTCACGGCCCCCCGGTGGCGGGATAATCCCGGCCCGTGCGGGTGATGCTCGGATTTGCAGCCCCGGCGGTCCGCAAGTTGGCGGCTAGATAGTCTGCCCGCCGCGACCGACGCAAGGGGGAAGGCCCGCGACACACTGGTCACCTAGCGTGCGACGTCGACGTAAAGCTCCATCTTCGGATGGATGCCGCAGAACACGAGAAATGAGCCGGCGGCGGGGAAGGCGATTTCGACCGTCTCGCCCGGCTCCTGGGCGCCGGAATCGAAGTCGAGGCCGGGATCGAATATGCGGACGTTGTGGGTGCGGGTGTCGTTGTTGAGAATCCATAATCGCCCGCCGCGCGGGAGCGCAATGTGCGTGGGGTGGAAAGCCTTGTCGTCCTGGGACACCGTGCTGACCTGTTCCGCCGGTCCCGAGGGGCCAATTTTCACCGCTGCGATCTTGTCCGGCAACACGGGCTCTCCTTCGCTCGTCAGCGTGCCGAGAAATGCGATGAGGTCTGCGCGCTCCGCATTCGACAGCTTGAGCCCGCGCGTGAGATCCTTGGAAAGGGTTGGTCGATCGGCCACGCCGCTCACATAGTGACGGAGCACGTCTTCGAGCGTGGCGAGCGAGCCATCATGCATGTAGGGAGCGGAACGGGCGATCTCGCGCAGTCCGGGCGTCTTGAACGCGTGCTCCGCCGCTGCAAGCCGCAGCACCGCTCCGCGGCCGCGGTCTTCGCCCGGCAGACCGATGTCGTGGAATGCATAATCGGTAAAGGCAAAGCCGCTGTGGCATTTCACGCATCCCGCCTTGCCGGTAAAGAGCCTGAATCCGGCGACCTCATTTTGGGTCAACGCGTGCTCGTCGCCGGCGATCCAGCGGTCGAAACGCGTATCAGGCGACACGAAGGTGCGCTCGTAGGTCGCGATCGCCTTGGCGAGATTTGAACCGTCGACCCGCGGCGCCTCGGGAAATGCTTGCGTAAATGCACGCACCATGGCGGGATCGGCGGCAAGACGCGCGACAACCGCGGCGAGCGGCTGCGCCATTTCGTCGGGCGACTCGATCGGCCCCGCGACCTGCTCTTCGAGGCTGTGCGCGCGCCCGTCCCAAAACACCGGGGAGGACCAGGCGAGATTCCACAAAGTCGGGGTATGACGTTTGAGCGGACGACCGGGCACGCCGCGTCCCTGCATTTTGCCGTCGGCGAAGCCTTTGCCACGCTCGTGGCAACTTGCGCACGCCAGGCTGCCGTCGATCGACAGGCGCTTGTCGTGGAACAGCGCTTCGCCGAGTGCGCGCTTTTGCTCCGAGAACGGGTTGTCGGCCGGAAACGGCACGGCCGGCGGTCGGCGGAACGATGCCTTGAGCGCGGCAAGCTCATCCGTCGAGCGCGCCGCCGTCGCCGCTTGCAGGATCGGGGAATGAAGGAGCGTCGCCGCTGCCGCACCAATCACTCCGCCCGCCAGAAACGCCGCGGCGGCAAGGCGCATCCTGACCGGCGCGCCCATCGCCGTCACATCAGCTTGCCGGCGGCAAGCTCGATGCGCGAAACGTCACCGAGGACGGCGGCGTGGTCCTTGACCGGCGTTCGAGGCGGCATGGGCGCGGGAAACGTCTTCTTCAGCTCGGCTAATCCCGCGCGCATCTCGCTCAGCGCTGGGGCGTTTTTCTTTTGCAGGTCCGGGGCGACGCCTTCGATCATGCGCTCTGCCTGCCAGACGAAGCCGCGCGCGTCCTGATATTCGACCGGCTTGGCGATCCTGCCGCCGATGATGGCCTGTTGGTATTCACCGGTCGCGGCCTTGAGCGCCTCTACCGCCGCCTCCACGACGAAGCCCGGCCAGTCGGCCTGCTTTGCTTTCATGCCGGCGTCGGCAGCGGCAAGCGCGTCGTTCACCGCTTTGAGCGCCTTGGCGTAGTCGTTGCCGCCCTTCTTGGCCTTGACCACATCGGACAGCGCTTTGAGCTCCGCGTCGAACGGTGGCACCTTGTACTCGGCAAGCTCGCCCTTGATATCGCCGTAAATCTCCTCGGTCGGGTGAAGGAAATGCGGCAGTGCCGCGTTCCATTGCTGCTGCTTGACGAGTTCGTCTCCCACCAGGAGATGGCCGCGGAGCAATGCGATCCTCGCAGCGAAGGCGAGCTCGGGCGGCAGAGCGGCGAAGTTCTTTGTTTCGCCGGCTTCGCCCGCCTCCGGACCGTGGCCGGCGTGTTGAACGACGACGGTACGGTCGGTGGATGAGATCGCAGCGTCGGTCGGCCGATCGGGCCGCGCGCTGCGGCCAAAAGCGGTTTCAGCAGCAAGCAGCCCCGTGGCGCTTGTTGCCCCAGTCCCGACGACCACGAAGGCGCCGACACCGAGCCAGATCTTGCTTCTGGTTTTCATGTCGAATCTCGACGACGATTTCCAAGATTTCGCCGTCCCGTACCTCACACCAGGCCCGCGGCGGGCGATGCTTATAATCGTGCCCGGCATCCGTCCAGTAACGTCCTTGTTTTTAATCATTCTAACGACAAAAACTAGACGGGCGCCGCAGAGCGCTTGCCAGGCGACCACAACCGCGTGTTCGATCGTTGGCAGACCGCCGAGGAACTCTGATGCAAATCGTCATCGGCAACGTGCTCTCGGCCGAGGAGATCAAGCTCGTGCGCGCCGCGCTCAAGCGCGCGCGCTTCATCGACGGCCGGGCAACCGCGGGCTTTGCGGCGCGCATGGTCAAGAACAACCGGCAGGCAGAGCGCGCCCGTTCGCTCGACACGATCCGCAAGCTTGTGGCCGAACGCGTGCTCGGCAACGAGGTCTTTCGCCTCGCGGTGCGGCCAAAGGCGCTCTCGCCGCTCCTTTTCTCGCGCTACGAGAAAAACATGCACTATGGCAGTCATGTCGACGACGCGCTGATGGAGGGCATGCGCACCGACGTCGCGTTCACGCTCTTTCTGTCCGAACCGACGAGCTACGACGGCGGCGAGCTCACGATCGAAAGCGCGGGGGGCGAGGAAACGTTCAAGCTCGCTGCCGGCGCGCTGGTCGCCTATTCCGCCACCTCGCTCCACCGCGTCACCGCCGTGACGCGCGGAGCGCGCCTGGCCGCGGTCGGCTGGGCGAGGAGTTTCATTCGCGACCCGGCGCAGCGGGAGCTTCTCTTCGACTTGGACACCGCGCGGCGGCAGATATTTGCGCGCGAAGGCAAATCGACGGAGTTCGACCTCATCTCGAAGTCATTCGCCAATCTGCTACGCATGTGGGTGGAGGATTGACGCGCTGCGCTCGCGATCCCCCTCCTCTCCCGCGAGTGGCACCGGGCATCTAGTTGGCTCGGCGAAGAAGACGGGGTGAGGCGCCGCTTAAGCCTCGATCACAATCTTCGGCGCCGCACGTGCGGCGCTCACGCCCTTGAGTTGCTCGCGCACCTTCACGGCGATGTCGCGATAGATTTGCGCGTGGGGGCCGTCCGGTTCGGTCGCGACCACCGGCAAGCCGGCATCGGATTTTTCGCGAATCGCCATATGCAGCGGCACTTCCCCGAGGAACGGGACGCCGAGACGTTCCGCCTCGTGCCGCGCGCCGCCATGGCCGAAGATATCGGATCGCGTGCCGCAGCTCGGGCAGAGAAAATAGCTCATGTTCTCGACCACACCGAGCACCGGCACATTCACCCGCTTGAACATGGACACGCCGCGCCGGGCATCGATCAGCGCGAGGTCCTGCGGCGTGGAGACGATGACTGCGCCCTTGAGCGGCACTTGCTGCGCCATGGTGAGCTGCGCATCGCCGGTGCCGGGCGGCATATCGACCACCATCACGTCGAGCGTGCCCCACTCGACCTCGCGCAGCATCTGGGTGAGCGCCGAGATCACCATCGGCCCGCGCCAGATCATCGGCGTCTCCTCGTCGATGAGGAACCCGATCGACATGACGGTGAGCCCGTAGCGCGTGATCGGCTTGAGCCGCGTGCCGCCGATGGTCTGCGGCCGCTCCTTGATGGCGAGGAGCTTGGGCAGAGATGGACCGTAGATATCGGCGTCGAGGATCCCGACCTTGAGGCCGAGCGCGCCCAAGCCGAGCGCGAGATTGACCGCCGTGGTCGATTTGCCTACTCCGCCCTTGCCCGACGCGACCGCAATGATCGCCTCGACCCCCGGCACGCCCTGGATGGATTCGCCGCGCGGGGGCGCGGGTCTCGCGCTCTGCGGCGGCGGACGAGCCGACGGCGCGCCCGCCTTGCGCTCTGCCGTCAACGCGACGAGGGCCGATCGCACGCCCGGCAACGCGCGCACGACCTCTTCCGCGCGCTTGCGCACGGGCTCCCAGGCTTTGACATCGGCGGCATCGACGCTGATGGAAAAGAACACCTTGCCGTCGCCGGCGACCACCTCCGAAAGCGCGCCGGTCTCGGGCAGCGGGATTCCCCGGGGGCTCTCGACGCCTCCGAGGGTTGCGAGCACCTGCTCCTTGGTCACCGCCATCGCACCGTTCTCCGCCGGATCATTGCGAACCGACACCATAAGGGGCGCGCGGGCCTGGTCAACGCAATGACGGTTGACGTCAGGGCCGCGCCGTCGCAATCACTCCCGCATATAGGCATCCGCGCGGTCGCATGGCAGTGCTCGAGGGAGGACGGTATGGCGAAGGTGGCTTTTCTCGGTCTCGGCGTCATGGGGTACCCCATGGCGGGGCACCTCAAGAACAAGGGCGGCCACGACGTCACCGTGTATAACCGCACCGCGGCCAAGGCGGAGAAGTGGGTGGCGCAACACGGCGGGCGCAGCGCGGCGACGCCGAAAGCGGCAGCCGAGGGCCAGGACTTCGTCATGTGCTGCGTCGGCAACGACAACGACCTGCGCGAGGTAACGCTGGGGCCCAACGGCGCCTTTCACGGGGTGAAGAAAGGCACCGTGTTCATCGACCACACCACCGCCTCAGCCGAGATCGCGCGCGAACTTTACGGAGAGGCGAAGCAGCGCGGCTTCGGCAGCATCGACGCGCCCGTCTCCGGCGGCCAGGCCGGCGCCGAGAACGGCGTGCTCACCGTCATGTGCGGCGGCGACGCCGAGCCGTATTCCCGCGCGGAGAAGGTGATCGGATCTTACGCCCGCATGTGCAAGCTGCTCGGCCCCGCCGGGGCCGGGCAACTCACCAAGATGGTCAACCAGATCTGCATCGCCGGATTGGTGCAGGGGCTGGCCGAAGGCATTCATTTCGCCAAAAAGGCGGGACTCGACGTCGATGCTGTGATCGAGACCATTTCCAAGGGCGCGGCGCAGTCCTGGCAGATGGAGAACCGCTACAAGACCATGGCGGCGGGCAAGTTCGATTTCGGCTTCGCAGTCGACTGGATGCGCAAGGATCTCGCCATTTGCTTGGGCGAAGCGCGCAAGAACGGCGCCACGTTGCCGGTCAGCGCGCTGGTCGACCAGTTCTACGCGGAAGTGCAGAAGATGGGCGGCCGGCGCTGGGATACGTCGAGCCTCATCGCAAGGTTGGAGCGGTGAACGCGCGGCTCGACCTGCGCGCCGCCGTGTCCGAACGCGCCACTGAGTTCAAAGCTCGATGACCGCGCCGTCCTCGGCAACGAGAGCACCCGCGGCTCTGACCTCGTCGAGATGGGCGAGCATGATCGGGTTCATGTGGGTGAGCATGATCCGCCGCGCGCGCAGGTCGGGCAGCCGCCGCTTGAGGACATCCCAGGTGATGTGGCCGGGCAATTTGCCGGAATAGGCGAAGCATTCGATCACCAAGAGATCGGCGCCGGCGGCGACGGAGACGAGCGCGTCGATCCACTCGGTGTCGCCGGAATAGGCGAAGCGCTTGTCGCCGTCGGAGAGCACAATCGCAGTCGAGGGCGCGCCGGAGTAGTGCACCACCTCGGTGGTGGTGACACAATGCCCCAGCACCTCGGTCGGGCGAGCGACCTCGATCTCCGTCACGTTCCAGGAAAACCGCCACTTGTTCGTGCTGGATCTCGGAAAGAACACTTCGAGCGCCTGATCGAGGCGTGCGCGTGTGCCGGGCGGTCCTGCGATCAACAGCGGTCGCTCGCGCTGCGCAAGGAACTGGGCGTCCAGCAGGAGGAAGGGGAGCGCGCCGAAATGGTCGCCGTGCAGATGCGAAAGCACGATGCCGTCGATCCCGTTCGGATCGAGTCCGCGCGCCTTGAGCGCGACGAGCGATGACGCCCCGCAGTCGACGAGCAGCGTGCCTTTCGCCGTTTCGAGATAGAAACAGGTGTTGAACCGGCCGCCGGAGCCGAAAGCATCACCCGATCCGACGATCGTCAGGCGCATGATCAAGCCGATGCACTGGGCCGGACAGCAACGTCGGCGTGCCAGCGCTTGAGGTTCTTGAACTCGTCCGGCACCGCGAGCTTTGCCGGCTTCATGAAATCGACGGCGACGAGACCGGTGATGTCGGCCACCGTGAATGCGTCGCCCGCGACGAACGGGCGATCATGCAGCTCGCTGTCGAGCAAGGCGATGAACTCCAGAATGCGCGGCTTGTTGGCCTCGGCCCACGCGGGCACCTGCGGCACTTCCATCTCCTTCATTGCCGGATGCGAGTTGCGAAAGACATGGGAGACCGGAAACAGCAAATGTAGTTCGACGCGCCGATTCCACATCTCGATACGCGCCAGCTCCAAGGCGCCACGCCCGAACAGCGGCGGATCGGGCTTAAGCGCCTCAAAGTACCGGCAGATCGCGATCGATTCCGTGATCACCGTGCCGTCGTCGAGCACCAGCGCCGGGACCCGCTTGAGTGGATTGATCGCGGCATAGGCCGGGGACTTCTGTGCCATGGCGCCGAGATCGACTTGCTCCATGGGCAAGGTGATCCCTTTTTCGGCCAAGAAGATCCGCGTGCGCCTGGGATTGGGCGCGCGACCTCCATCGTAAAGCTTCATGTCGGCTCCCGTGCTCCGCGCCGGCTACATTGGATCAACCACGTGATCGGTTGTATATTCCATTGTCTGCACCCCATCACGTCGATCGGGCTCTGGTCAAGCGCTTGCCGAAGCGCCAAACATGTCGAAGCCCAGGGCCCTCCAACCCATGACGTAAAAGGAACCGGCTGTCTCTAACGCAGTGTGGGCTGAAGGACACCATCGTGCGCCGCCTGCTCTGGATCCTGCTTGCCGTTCTGACCATCGTGCTGCTGGTGCTCGTGCTGCAGCAGAATGAAGCGGCGCTGGAGGAGCTCTCCCGGTTCGATAGCTCTTCGCTCGAAACGAAGATCATGGCGCTCGCGCTGGTCGGCCTGATCGCGCTGACGCTGTTTCGGCAGCGTTTTTCCCACGCGCTCGAATCCGTCCTCATCTGGGTGATGGTCGCGGCGCTCTTAGCGCTCGGATACACCTATCGTTTCGAGCTGCGCGAGGTCAGCGAGCGGGTGCTCGCCGAACTCATCCCGGGTCGTGCCGCAACGAGGGGACGGACGGTCGAAATTGCGCGTGCGAGCGGCGGAGGATTCTCGGTGGCCGCGCAAGTCAACGGCGCGCACGTTCCCATGGTGCTCGACACCGGCGCGAGCGCCGTCGTCCTCACCCACGAAGCCGCCAAGGCCGCGGGCCTCCCGCTCGAAGTCCTCAACTATTCCGTCAATGTCGAGACCGCGAACGGCCGCGCCCGCGCCGCGCCGGTCACGCTCGACCGATTGTCGATCGGCGGCATCAGCGAGCGCTCGGTCCCGGCGCTCATCGCCCAGCCCGGGCAACTGCGCACGAGCCTGCTCGGCATGACCTTCCTCAATCGGCTGGAGAGCTGGGAGGTGCGCGGCGACAAGCTCCTGATGCGCGGCTATCCGTAACCGATCAGGCTCGCCGCAAAGCGAAGGCACGCAGCCAGCAAGAAGCAGCCGAAAGCAACCTCGAGTCGGCGCTTCGAGAGCGCATGGGCCAAGCGCGCGCCGTAGGGAGCGGTGAAACTCGAGACCGGCGCCATCAGCGCAAAACCGATCAGCGATACGAAGCCGAGCGACAGTGGCGGCATCAGCGACTGCTGTGGCAAGCCCGCGAGGACGTAACCGATCGTGCCAACGATCGTGATCGGCACACCGAGTCCGGCCGAGGTCGCGACCGCCTTGTGGATCGGTTTGCCGTAGAGCGTCAGAATCATGTTGGACACCGAACCGCCGCTGATGCCCATCAGCGAGGAGGCAAGCCCGACGCAGACGCCATAGGCCGTCATGCCGGCCGGACCCGGCAGATCGTCGGCGAGCCGCCAAGTATCGCGGCCGACCAGCAGCTTGAAAGCGATCACGCTTGCGATCAGCACGAAGGCGAGCTTGAGCGCCGCGGCGGGTGCGAAGGCCGCAATGGCCGAGCCGGCAGCAACGCCAACCACCGCAGGCACCGCCCATGCCCGCACCACATCCATCATCACCGCGCCCTTGCCGCGATGGGTGAGGTAGGACAGCACATTGGTCGGAACGATGATCGCAATCGAGGTGCCGACGCATAGCTGGAAGCGAACCTCGTCCGGCACGTGGAGCACACGAAAGACTTCGTACAGAACCGGAACGATGAGCGCGCCGCCGCCGATTCCGAAAAGCCCCGCGAGAATGCCCGTGATGAATCCGGCGATAATGATCAAAGTCGCGAGCAGCAGGAGCTCGCTCACGGGCACACCCAAGACCATATCCTGCTCCGAAGGCAACGAAGGATGGATCAAGCCGCGGCGCTGTGCAGCATTTGGGCGTCCATATCCACGACGAGAGCGAGCGCTTGGCGGAACGCAGCCACGCCCGCGGCCGGTTTTGATGCCTCGGTCGCAAGATGGCGGCGAAAGGCGCGTGCCCCGGGTACGCCACGGAACAGGCCGAGGACGTGCCGCGTCACGGCGTTGAGCCGCGTGCCGCGTGCAAGTTCGCGCTCGATATAGGGGATAAGGGCCTCGGCCGCCGCCTTCGGCGATGCAAAGGGCGCAGCCTCGCCGAACAGCACGGGATCGACCGCCAGCAGACGCCACGGGTCTTGGTAGGCGGCACGTCCCATCATCACGCCATCGAGGCGCCCCAGGTGCTTTCGCGCTTGATCGATGCCCGCGATGCCGCCATTGAGCACGATGCAAAGACCGGGATGCGCCGCTTTGAGCCGGTAGACGCGCGCGTAATCGAGCGGCGGGATGTCGCGATTCTCCCGCGGCGAGAGACCGTCGAGCCAGGCCTTGCGCGCGTGCACGATCAGTGCGGCGACGCCGGCCTGCTCGACCGCACGGGCGAGCGCTTCAAGTGCCTCCTCCGGATCCTGATCGTCGATGCCGATACGGCACTTGACCGTGACGGGCAGCTTGACCGCGCCGGTCATGGCGGCGACGCAGTCGCCGACGAGCGCAGGCTCCGCCATCAGACAGGCGCCGAAGCGGCCTACCTGCACACGATCCGAGGGACAACCGACATTGAGGTTGACCTCGTCATAGCCGAACTCTTCGGCGATACGCGCGCACTCGGCAAGTTGCCGCAGATCGCAGCCGCCGAGCTGGAGCGCAATCGGATGCTCGGCCGGATCGTGCGCCAGGAGCCGCGCGCGCTCGCCGTGAAGCACCGCGCCGGTGGTGATCATCTCGGTGTAGATCAGGGCGCGGCGGGTGAGCAGGCGATGGAAGAACCGGCAGTGCCGGTCGGTCCACTCCATCATCGGGGCGATACAGAATTTTCGATCTAAGCCATTCATTTTATTAGCAGTTTTCGCTCGGTCCTCGGGCTTGGAACGGCTGCCCAATCGGGCGGACGCGCTTCCTCCATGCGCTTCTGTTCTTCTAGGATCATCTTGGCGCGAATGGGAAGGCGTCTGCCGGCATCGACGCCCTGCGCGCGCACGGTGCGCCCACGGGCGGAGGTGCCGAAGCAACGTTCACGCTGTTCGATCGCGGAAGGTGTGGCCTCTCGGGTGAAAGGAATTGGAAATGAAAGCGTCTCGCGCCGCGTAACGATCACGCTCACATGCAAATCGTTTGCATTCCCATGACGCAGAAGACCGCAAGGGACGACAGGCAGCGGACGTGGTTGCGCTGCATTGACGCCCGCAGCCGTCATCGCTACCGGTCGCAGCGCGGAGACGCGTGATGGCGGACGTCAAGCAGAAGGTTGCACTGTCTTCGATCGCCGCGTCGGCGGGCTTGACGACGGCCAAGGCCGTCGTCGGGGTCATGAGCGGCTCGCTCGCGCTCCTCTCGGAGGCGGCCCATTCTCTGATCGACCTCGGCGCCACCGTGATGACCTATTTCGCGGTGCGCATTTCGGGCAAGCCCGCCGATGCCGAGCATCATTACGGCCATGGCAAAGTCGAGAGCGTTTCCGCGCTGATCGAGACGGCGCTGCTGTTCGTTCTCGCCGGCGCGGTGATTTGGGAGGCGGCTAAACGGCTCATGAGCGCCCAGCCGCCGGAGGTGGAGGCGACGCCATGGGCCTTCGCCGTGATCGCGCTCTCCATCGTCGTCGATTTCCTGCGCGCACGCGTGCTCTATCGAACGGCGGAAAAGACGTCGAGCCATGCGCTCGCAGCGGACGCGCTCCATTTCGATTCCGACATGTGGTCGTCGCTGGCAGTGCTTGTCGGCCTGTTCGGGATCGCGCTCGGCTATACCTGGGCCGACTCGGTGGCGGCGATGGCCGTGTCGGTGATGATTTGCATCGCGGGCTGGCGGCTCGGTCGGCGCACCATCGATACGCTGACCGATACCGCCCCGGCCGGCGCCGCCGACAAAATCAGCACCGCCATCATGCGCATTCCCGGCGTCGTCGGGGTCGAAGGGCTGCGCGTGCGGCAGGTGGGCGAGGTGCTGTTCGTCGACCTTGTCGTTGCAGTCAGCCGCACGCTGCCCCTCGATCGCGTGGCGGCGCTCAAGGATCGCATCGTCGAGACGGTGCGCGCCGATAGTCCCGCCGCCGAGGTGACGGTGACCACCGAGCCGCGCGCACTCGACGACGAGACCATACTCGAGCGGGTCATGGTGATCGCGCGCAACCGCGCACTCGCGGCTCACCATGTCACCGTGCACGCGCTCGAGGGACGACTTGCGGTCTCGCTCGATCTCGAAGTCGACGGTGGCCTTTCGCTCGCGGCGGCGCACGATATCGCGACCGGGCTCGAAGACGCCATCCGCGACGAGCTGGGGCCGGGGGTGGAGGTCGAGACGCATATCGAGCCCCTGCAATCGGTCGATGAGCCCGGCCACGACGCCTCGGCGAAGCGCATCGCGGCGGTGCGCGACGCATTGACCGAGATCGCGACCAAGGTCGATTTGGTCGGCGCGATCCACGACGTGCGCGTGCGGGCAGCCGATGACGGCGAGATCGTCAATTTCCATTGCCTCGTCGATCCCGCGCTGAAAGTGGCGGACGTGCACGACAAGGTCGACGAGGTGGAGCGCGCGCTGCGCCTGCGCTTTCCCTCGATCAAGCGCGCGATCGGTCATGCCGAGCCGGCGCTGCCGTCGCCGTAGTCAGCGTCGGCGAAAACGGCATGACGACCACCCGCGCTGGCGGGCGGCCACGCCGCTCTTCGCCGCTATCGCGACGTTTCGGACATCCGCAACTATGGTATCAGCACGGCCGCGCCTTGCAGGCGACCTTCGCGCAGATCGGCAAGCGCCTCGTTGGCTGCCTCGAGCGGATAACGCATCACCTCGCTCTTCACGCCCGCCTGCGGCGCCAGCGTCAAGAATTCGCGCGCGTCCGCCCGTGTGAGGTTGGCGACCGAAACGACCTGCCGTTCCTCCCAGAGCAGCCGATAGGGAAAGCTCGGAATGTCGGTCATGTGGATACCGCCGCAGACGACCCGGCCGCCCTTCTTCACCGCCTTAAGCGCCATTGGAACAAGCGCGCCGACCGGCGCAAAAATGATCGCGGCATCGAGCGGCTCAGGCGGCATCTCGTCTGAGCCGCCGGCCCAGAGCGCGCCGAGAGATTTTGCAAAGGCCTGCGCCGCGTCATCGCCGCTGCGAGTAAAAGCGTAGACGCGCCGGCCTTGCCAGGCCGCGACCTGGGCCAGAATGTGCGCGGCGGCGCCGAACCCGTAGAGGCCGAGCGCCTGTGGGCCCGTCCCCTTCGCGTCCGTCCCCTCCCCTACGCCCGCCATGCGGTAGCTGCGCCAACCGATCAGGCCGGCGCACAGCAATGGCGCGACCTCGGCGTCATCCCGCCGCTCCGGAAGGGGGAAGCAGTAGCGCGCATCGGCGAGCGCATGCGTGGCATAGCCGCCGTCGCGCGTGTAGCCGGTAAATATCGGCCGATCGCACAGGTTCTCCCGGCCGCTGCGGCAATATGGGCAGACGCCGCAGGTCGAGCCGAGCCAAGGGACCCCGACGCGCTCGCTTACGGCCAGTCCCGCGACTTTCGCCCCCATGGCGGCGACGCGCCCCACGATCTCGTGGCCGGGCACGATCGGAAGCTTAGGGTTTGGTAACTCGCCATCGACCACGTGCAGATCGGTCCGGCAGACACCGCAGGCCGTGACCTCGATGAGAATTTCGCCGGGCGCAGGAGCTGGCGCTGGCCGCTCGCGCATGACGAGCGACGTGCGCGGTTTCTCCAGCGTCATGGCGCGCATGACCCATCTCCAGTCACGCGAAAGGCGGCGACGTCCGCGGCAGCAGTACTATTCAGAGCCGCACGTTCTTCACGTTGGCATTGGAATAGAGGCGGTCGCGGGCCTCGTCGCCGAGCCGGACCAAACGGCCGAAATCGACGCCGACCAGCTGGCCGTTACGCTTCATCACCTTGCCCGCGATCAGCACGCTATCCACATTCTGCGGGCCCATGCTGGTGACCACCGCGCCGACCGCGTTGTTCATCGGCATCACGTTGAGCCGGTCGGTCCGCAACAGGATGAGGTCCGCATCCTTGCCGGGCGTGAGGGTGCCGATCTTACGTTCGAGGCCGTTCGCCCGCGCGCCCTCGATCGTGGCGAATTCGAGCACCTCGCGCACGGTGAGGAACTTCGGCGGATCCTTGTCGCCGGCGAGCCGCCGCGCCCAGACCTCGTTTTTCTGCAGCGAGAAGATCGTGCGCATCTGCTGGAAGAAATCGTTGGGGACCGAGGTTTCGACGTCGACGCTCAGCGAGGGACGGATGCCGGTATCGATCGCCTTTTGGATCGGCGGATTGCCGTGCCCCATCAGCGTCTCGACATAGCCGGCGATGGAGATGGTGCCCCCGGTATCCCTGATCAGCTTCCACTCGGTGTCATTGAGCGTGCAGCAGTGGATGTAGGTGGTGTCCGCTGCCAGCGCCTTTTCCGCGTTCAATTTCTCCAACAGGCCGGATCTGCCGCGCTCGCCGACGCCGACATGGATGGTGATGCGCGCGCCGACGTCACGCGCAGCCTTGAACGTCGGCAGAATCTGCTCGGGCGAGCCCGACGGCGCCGCCAGATAAAGCGTTGCCAGCTGATTATCGCTGGAGAAATACTGCTTGCGCAGACGCGCGATGTCGCTCGGGAACTTGGACCCCTTCGCCTCCCACCAGCGTCCGTCGACGGTCTGCGCATTGCCGTAGGCGAACACCGCGCGCACGCCGGAATCGCCGAGCGCCTTGACCGCGGCGTCGGTGTGCTCCGGCGTGTTGTGGATGTGCGACCAGTCGAGAATGCAGGTCACGCCGCTGTCGATGGCGCCGAGCGCGCTGAAATAATCGCCGGCATAGACGTCGTCCGGCACGTATTTGGCGCCGAACGTCTTCTGCACGGTTGCGATGTAATCGTCGAGCGACCCGTCGGGCAGCACGTTGCGCAGGATACCCTGCCACATGTGGCGGTGGGTATCGACCAAGCCGGGCATCACGATCATGCGCGAGGCATCGATCACCTCGGCGTTGGGCGCGCTGATGCTCGCCCGCACGGCGGAAATCTTGCCGCCCTCGATCAGCACGTCGGCCTGCTCGAAGTCTCCCACCGTGCGGTCGAGGGTGAGCACGCAGCCGCCCTTGATCAGGATCGCCCGCCCCGGTGCGGTTGCCCCGCTCGGCTGCTGCGCATGGGCCGTCCCGCCGACCGTGGCGGCCACCCCCGAGACGGCAGCGACGGTCGCCGCGGTCGTGCAGAGGAATTGTCGCCGCGATAACGCGGGCCGCGAATGGCACGCGCCGCAGGCGCAGCGCGAGGACCTGACCGAATCGTGCAGGTTCATCATGGAATCCTCCCCGATGCATGCTGTTGTTGTGAGCGGCATGCTAGCCCTATCGCGGGCGCGCCGCCAGCGAGACGGCATTTGGCGATGACGCGAAGTGGGTCGCTGCCCACGCGGGTGCAATTGCCGAAACGCAAATCCGTATGCGCGCGTCTGGTGGGCGGCAAAACAAAGGAGCACATGACCGACGTCATGCGCTCCTCTCCATTGCGTCGCCTGGTCGTCGCCAATGCGACTAGTTGGTGATTTCCTTGAACACCTCGGTCAGGTTTGCGGTTTCGTCGTGGATGATCTTGTCGAATTGTTGCGGTGTGTCGGTCACCCCGATGACGAACTGCGCCGCGAGCTTGGCCTTCGCCTCGGGTGATTGGATGATCTGCACCACGTCATGATTGATCTTTTCGATGATCGGACGCGGTACTCCTGCCGGCGCCATCAGCCCAAACCAGGAATCGTAGACGTAGTCCAATCCCGCCTCTCGGAACGACGGGACGTTCGGCATCTCCGGAATCCGTTGCGGGGTCACGGCCGCAAGCGCGCGCACCTTGCCGGCCTCGGCCATTTCTTTGGAAAGATTGACCGGCGCAAAATACATTTGCGCGTCGCCACGCACGACGGCTGTCACCGCATCGGGCGCGCTCTTGAACGGCACATGCACTATGTTGATGCCTGCCGCTTTCCGAAACAGCGCCCCGGCGATGAAGGTCGTGCTGGCAAGCCCGGGAGACGAGAAATTGAGTGTGCCCGGCTTCGCCTTTGCCAGGTCGATCAGTTCCTTGAGCGTCTTTGCCGGCACTTCGGGGTTGATGATCAGATAGAGCGGCGCCGAGCTGACACGGGTGATGCCGGCAAAGTCTTTCACCGGATCGAACGGCAAATTCTTGTTCACGAGCGCCGCGACTGTGTGCCCGTTCGAGGTCAGCATGAGGGTGTAGCCATCGGGTGCAGCCTTCGCGACGCCCACCGTCCCCGCGAGCCCGGGGCGGTTCTCGACGACGACCTGTTGGTTCCAGCGCTTGGCCAGTTCGTCGGCGAGGATACGCGCCATGATGTCGGTCACACTGCCGGCGCCGAACGGGACGACAATGGTAACCCGCTGGTTCGGATAATCTTGGGCGACCGCCGGTGCGGGAGCGCCGAAAGTTGCGGCAAGCAGTGCCGCCATCCCAACCCAAAGCATGCGAACCACGGTCATCACATTCCTCCCAATATTATCGGCGCAGCCATACAATGGGTTGCGGCTTCCTGGGAAGCGATTAAAGCAGGAAGCGATTTGACGGTATATGAGTAAAAACGTCCCTGCTTGCTCTTCACCCACGGAACCGACATGCGCACTGAAGAGGCCCGCCCCGTCCATCTTGAGGATTACCGCCCGCCCGACTGGCTGGTCGAGACTGTGGAACTCGACGTCTCCCTCGACCCCACGGCGACGCAGGTGCGCGCCGCGCTCACGCTGCGGCCCAACGGCAACGGCGCGGCGCCCGCGCCCCTCATGCTCGATGGCGAGTCGCTGAAGCTGCGCGCGCTGAAGCTCGACGGCGCCGCGCTCCCGCCGGAACAGTTCGTCGCGACGCCGGAGCGGCTGACCATTGCGCAGCCGCCGCAGCGCCGATTCCGGCTGGAGATCGAGACCGTCGTCGACCCATCGGCCAACACGCAGTTGTTGGGCCTCTATCGCTCGGGCGCGATCTATTGCACGCAATGCGAGGCCGAGGGCTTTCGCCGCATCACCTATTTCCCGGATCGCCCCGACGTCATGGCGGTCTATACCACCCGCATCGAGGCTGAGAAGGCCGACGCACCGGCGCTGCTCGCCAACGGCAATCTCGTCGCATCAGGCGACGTGCCGGGCACAACGCGGCACTTCGCGGTCTGGCACGATCCGTTCCCGAAGCCGTCGTATCTGTTCGCGCTGGTGGGCGGGAAGCTTGCCTGCGTCGAGGACCGCTTCCGCACCATGTCGGGCCGCGAGGTCGCGCTGCGGATCTATGTCGAGCCGGGCAAGGAAACGCGCTGCGTGTACGCCATGGACTCGCTCAAGCGCGCCATGCGCTGGGACGAAACCGCGTTCGGCCGCGAATACGATCTCGACATTTTCATGATCGTCGCGGTCTCGGACTTCAACATGGGCGCGATGGAGAACAAGGGTCTCAACGTCTTCAACGACAAATACGTGCTTGCCTCGCCCGAGACCGCGACCGACAACGATTTCGAGCGGATCGAGGCGATCATCGCCCACGAATACTTTCATAATTGGACCGGCAACCGCATCACCTGCCGCGATTGGTTTCAGCTATGCCTCAAGGAAGGTCTCACGGTTTTTCGCGATCAGGAGTTTTCAGCCGATCAGCGCTCGCGCGCCGTCGAGCGCATCAGCGACGTGCGCGGCTTGCGCGCGCATCAATTCGTCGAGGACGCAGGTCCGCTCGCGCATCCCGTGCGACCTACCGTCTACCGCGAGATCAACAATTTCTATACGGCGACCGTCTACGAGAAGGGCGCCGAGGTCGTGCGCATGCTCACGCGGCTGCTCGGTCCGGAGAATTTCCGCAAAGGCATGGACCTCTATTTCGCCCGCCACGACGGCGAGGCGGCGACTATCGAGCAGTTCGTGCAATGCTTCGCCGACGTGTCAGGCGCGGACCTCACGCAATTCATGCTCTGGTACTCCCAGGCCGGCACGCCAGAGGTGGTCGCCACTGGCAGCTACGATGCACACGCGCAGAGCTATCGCCTCGACCTCGCCCAGAGCGTACCCGCAACACCCGGCCAGCCGAGCAAGGAGCCGATGGTCGTTCCGCTCGCCATCGGACTCGTCGGGCGCAATGGGCGCGACCTGCCGCTCAAGCTCGGCGATGGGCGCGCGATCGAGCACGGCGTCCTGACTCTGACCAAGCCCGCCGAAACCTTCGTGTTCGCCGATATCGGCGAACCGCCGGTGCTTTCGCTCAATCGCGGATTTTCCGCGCCAATCAAGCTCGTCGCCCATCTTGGCGCCGATGATCTGCGGTTCCTCGCCGCCCACGATGCCGATCCGTTCAATCGCTGGCAGGCGCTGCAGACGCTGGCCACTCGCCTGCTCGTCGACAATACCGCTGCTGTGCGTGCGAACGGCGCGGCGCGGCAAGATCCGGGCCTCCTCGCTGCGCTGGGCGCAATTCTCGCCGACGGGGCGCTCGAACCTGCCTTTGTCGCCCTTGCGCTGACGCTTCCCGGCGAGGCGGATATTGCGCGCGAGATCGCTCGCGATGTCGATCCCGATGCGGTGTTCGCGGCGCACTCCGCTTTGCGCGCGGCGGTCGGCGAGCACCTCGCTGAGCCCCTCTTCGATCGCTATCGCCTGCTGTCCGAAAGCGCGCCCTACCAGCCCGACGCCGCCAGCGCCGGACGGCGCACGCTGCGCAATACTTGTCTCGACCTTCTTGTTGCAACACGCCGGGCGGACGCCAGCATGCTCGCCGTGCGACAGTACCGGGCGGCCGACAACATGACCGATCGCATGGCCGCGCTCTCGACGTTGTCGCTGTGCGACGTGCCCGAGCGCGCCGCCGCGCTCGACGATTTCTACTCCCGCTACGCCGACGATCCGCTGATCGTCGACAAATGGCTCACGCTGCAGGCCACTGTTCCGGAACCGGCGACGCTCGACCGCGTCAAGGCGCTCACCAGCCATCCCGCCTTCTCGTTTGCCAATCCCAATCGCATACGCGCCTTGATCCACACGTTTGCGCTGGCGAACCAGAAGGAGTTCAACCGCGCCGACGGCGCTGGCTACGACTTCGTCGCGGACACGGTGCTGGCGCTCGATCCCAAGAATCCTCAGGTCGCGGCGCGGCTGTTGTCGGCGTTCAAGAGCTGGCGCATGCTCGAGCCGACACGGCGCGCGCGGGCGCAAGCGGCCTTGCGGCGGGTAGCGGCGGCGCCTTCGCTTTCACCCGACGTGAGCGACATCGTGCAACGCGCGCTGGCCAAGGACTGACGCGCGCACGCCTTGGCGGCACGAAACAAGAACGCAAACGGCGCGGGTTTTGGGCCAAAAGCCATTGCCGATCAAGGACAAAGCGCCGATTCATCAATCTTGCAAATTCGTTAACGGACCTCTCGACAAATCGCCATCTTTCGATTCCAATCAAAAGTGATTCGGAGAGATGCGGCACATCCTTCCGATGAAGGTGATGGGGACCCGAACGGAGGCGAGGCATGGCGCGCGCCGAAGTCGCGAGCGCGTCCGTAAGTTCTGATTCAATCAAGGGACTAGCTCAGTCGATCGCCAAACCCGCCTATCGGCGGCTGCTCACCGCCGAGCCGGCGTTGCGACGTGCCGTCCCCGCGCTGATCATCGCATTCCTCCTCACGATCTGCGTCGGTGCGATCGTGCAGGTGCTGGACCATCGTCGCCAGGCGATCAGCGAGATCGTCAAGCAGATCGAAGGCAGCGCCGATTTCCTCGTCGATCGGCTCGAACGGCTGGAGCAGCCGAAAGCCGGCTCGGAGCGTCGGCTGCAGAGCGAGCTCGAACGCGTGATGCCGAGCTGGGCGCGCGCGCCCGGCCGCCAAGTGCTGATCGCCAACGGCGACGGCGTCATCGTCGCCGGCATCCGCCATGAGGTCGTCACCAATGTCGACGGCACGATCAGCACGACCGCGCCGCTCGAGGCCGGGATGGTCGGACGTCGGCTGATCGACGTGCTCGGCCCCACTCAGCCGCTGACCACGTTCGGTGCCGCCGCCGGCGTCCTGGAAATTCCGCTTGCCGACGGTAGCCCGGCCTATGGGACGGTGCGCAGCTTTCACGGGTCGAACGGCGAGCTTGCGATCATCCATGGGCGAGCCGAAGCGCTGGCGGCGTGGGCGTCGGACACGGCGTTGACGGTCACGCTCTCGGCCACCACCGGATTCGTCGTCCTGATCCTCGGCTTTGCCTTCCATTGGCAGGCGACCCGCGCGCGGGAAGCCGACGTGATCTATGAGACGGTTCGCTCGCGCATTGATACGGCGCTCAACCGCGGCCGTTGCGGATTGTGGGACTGGGATCTCGCCCGCGGACGCGTGTTCTGGTCGCATTCCATGTTTGCGATTTTAGGCCTCAAGCCGCGGGACACGCTGTTGAGCTTTGGGGAGGTCGACGCCCTCGTCCATCCCGAGGATATCCATCTCTATGAGCTCGCCGCGCAGCTCGCCGACGCTACCGCCACGCTGGTCGACCACGCCTTCCGTATGCGCCATGCCAACGGCAACTGGGTGTGGCTGCGCGCGCGCTGCGAGCTGGTCCAGCAGTCTGGCGAAGGCGGACCACATCTGATCGGGATCGCCGTCGACATCACCGAGCAGAAGACCTTGGTGGAGCGCACCGTCGAAGCGGATTTGCGGCTGCGCGACGCCATCGAGACCATCCCCGAGGCATTCGTGGTTTGGGACGCGCAGAATCGCCTCGTCTTGTGCAACTCGAACTTCCAGGAGCTTCACAACCTGCCGGACGCCGCGATCGAGGCCGGCGCCTCCTACGAGTCGGTGGTGGCGGCCGGACGCAAGCCGGTCGTGCGCTCGAAAGTCACGAGCGAAGGTCAGATCCCGGGCGCCCGCACCTTCGAGGCTCAACTCGACGACGGCCGCTGGCTGCATATCAGCGAGCGCCGCACCAAGGATGGCGGTTATGTCTCGGTTGGCACCGACATCACGAACATCAAGCTGCACGAAGAGAAACTGATGGAGAGCGAGAAGCGCCTGATGGCAACGGTCGCCGATCTGCGTCACTCGCAACAGAAGCTGGAGCGGCAGGCCGAGGAGGTCGCCGATCTCGCCGAAAAATACGCCGAGGAGAAAACCCGCGCCGAGGAGGCGAACCAGGCCAAGTCAAAATTCCTCGCCAACATGAGTCACGAGTTGCGCACGCCGCTCAATGCCATCATCGGGTTCTCCGAGATCATGGAGTCCGGCATGTTCGGGCCGTTGGGCTCGGACAAGTATCGCGAATATTGCCGGGATATCCATCAGAGCGGCCAGTACCTGCTCGAAGTGATCAACGACATTCTCGACATGTCGAAGATCGAGGCGGGACGCATCCGGCTCGACGCCGAGCAGATCGAGCTCGATCCCTTCCTCAACGACGCGATGCGCGTGGTGTCCGGACGCGCCGACGACAAACGGCTCAAGCTCACCGCCCGGATCGGCCGCGGCATCCGCTTGACTGCCGACCACCGTCTGCTCAAGCAGATCGTGTTGAACCTGCTGTCCAATGCGGTGAAGTTCACGCCGGAAGGCGGCCGCGTCACCATTCGCGCGCGGGCGACCAGCGGCTGGGTCAGCGTCTCGATCGCGGATACCGGCATCGGCATTCCGGAGGATGCGCTGGCGCGGCTGGGCCGGCCGTTCGAGCAGGTCGAGAGCCAGCTCACCAAGAGCCATCAGGGCTCGGGCTTGGGGCTTGCGATCGCAAAGTCGCTCACCGAATTGCACCATGGCGCGATGCGCATCCGCTCGACGCCGGGGATCGGCACGATGGTGCTGCTGCGGCTGCCGATCAGCCGAACAGCCGCGCAGAAGGAGGACCTCGCCGAGGCCGCGGCCTAGTCGCATCGCGCGCCGTTATTGCACGCTGATATTGCCGTCGCGAATGACCTTGCGCCACTTGGCGATGTCCGCCCTGATCCATTCGGCGAAATGGTCCGCCGCCGGCGCCTGGCAGATTTTCCACGTAGAACTGTTGCCCCAAGCTTTCCCAAAGTTTCTGCGCAAACAGCCGCGCGGTCGTGTCGTTCGCACCGTCGGCTGCGACCGGCCCGATGGTAATTCGGCAGGAACCTGGTCCTGTTCGACGCTGCTAGACCAATTGTCCTCGGAGAGTGAAACGGTTCACACATGTGCATTCAAAGGCCGGTTACAAATCCAAGGCCAACTTATTTAGCTTTGCGGAAGGGCTCAAATTACGGAGGCTGAAATGAAAGTGGTCCTCACAGCAATGCTTTTTGTCGCAGTCGTCATCGGCGCCGCGAAGGAGGCAGCGACCGAACCCCTCGATCCCCCCTCGGACGGTCAAATGATCGTAGCGCAAAGATTCTGTCCCAACGGCCGATGCTAGCCGCGGAGTGGCGCCATGTGGGCCACGTTGCAGGACCAGTCCTTTCTGCTTGGAGCCGTGCTCGTCATCCTTGTTCATGCAACCAAGTTCGGTGAGTTGAACCTCGCTAACCCGGTGACCGGCCGCTATCTCGCGCTGCTGCCCGGCGCGAAAGTCAGAGATTTCGTCGGGCCCTACGCGTACCACGTCGCACTTTTGGCGTTTCTGAGCGTGAGCCTCGTCGCCTATTACTTGGCCTGTCAAATTTCTCCCGACATCCTCAAGGGGGCGATAAAGCTGTTTAGCGATGCAGATCCAGAGACGGCAATTCGGGGGGTGCCGTACCGGCTCTACATCGCCGCGTTATTCATCGGGCTCACGCAACCGGTCATTCCGGTATTTTCGCGTTTCGGAGAGGCCCAACGGGATTTTTTCCACGATCAGATCGAAGTACCTAAACGCCTCATCGATCTCGCCGAGAGATTGGCAAGCGCCATCGAGGCGCGCGCGGGGGCGGACAAACGGCTTCTGGCAAAAGAAGTGCGAAACCTCGTCAGCGGCGATGTCTACTCGACTGTGCAAACCTACGGCGACATCGCTTTTTACAAGCTGCAGCTCGAGCGGCTCGATCTCGCCGACCCGGTCGCTCTCGAGAACGCCATCAAGGAGAGCTCAGCGAAGGAGTTACGGGGACTCATTGAGCGAATTACTTTTTGTACGCTGGTCGCGGTGATGCGCCAGTCGGGGACGCGAGCTCTGGTCAAGGTCGCCGACGCTATTGGAATTTCCTCCTCAAGACCTCGCTTCAATAACCTCGGTTATTTTCTTACGGGCCTCGCGGCAAGTGGCATGCTGTTCTCCATCTGCATCTTGACCGTCGCGCTCGTTTTCGCGTTGCTTGCCGACCCGATTGCGCGCGTGTTCGGCAAGCCGCTCGATCAGAGCCTTTGGCCCAACGATCTCGACAACGTTGGCAGCGAGCTCTGGACAATCGTTCCTCCAATCTTCGTTTGCCTGATGATGGCCGTCAGCTTGCTGGGACCACACGGAGCCAGGCAGACGCGGAACCCAAGGCCATCCCCGTCCGCCATATCGAACGGCGAACTGATCGGGTTCTTTCGATCCGGTGCTTCCGTATTCGGTCTATGCATTGGCGTCACCATTGTGTTCAAGAGTGCAGGGTTGCTCTACGAGTATGGAAGCACCTTCAACGTGTCGAAAGAGGCCCTGTCAGCTGCCAGATTGATGCTCCCGATGATACAGTCATTCATTCCGGTTGCAGTCTGCCTATTCACCACATGGTATCTTGCATCCTGCGACGCCGAGACTCCGCAGCGCGGCCTCTCCTTCACGAGAACACTGATCGCAATTGCAGGCGCGGTCGGTTTTCTCGCGGTGCTGTACGACATGACTTTTTTATACGAATACCGGCGCGTACATCCGCAACAAGGCCTCGCTTGGGAGCATCTGCTGTTTAGCGTCGTCGCCAACGTGTTGATTTCCATCTGCGCGTTCGTATCGGTCGTATTATTCTTCAAGAGCCGAATAGTCCTTCAAGAACCCGTAGGCGTGCTCCAGCGTACGCAAGGATCCATAGCCAATGGAGCCGCGTCACCGAGGCAGAATATCAATCGAGCGCAACGGTCGTTGCGTACAAACGCGCGGTCCAAGGCAGAACCGCAAGTGGCCGCGACGGTCACCCAGCAACGTAGCCCCCTGAGCCGGCAGACCGAGGAAGTAAAACAGCCCGATGTGCCCCTCGACCTGCATCTCGCCGACGGGCATGTCGAACCTGCGTAGTGGGGCGGCCCTACCGCATCACGCAGTCAGGATCGCGCGCCGAGGATGCGATTGAAGCTTGCACGCACCTTGGCCTGCGTCTCGCCCAGGAACGCATCGAGCGTGGCAAAATCAGGCACATCCGCGGCGCGCGCCAACAGCCCAATGAGGCCTGACGCCGCCGCCTTGGAATCGAACTCGCCCGGCAGGCATAGGCGCAGAATCTGCGTGAGATCATGATAAAGTCGCACCGCTCGGCGCAGCACCTCGGCATCCTCGGCCTTGAGCAGCCCGAGCCGCCACGCCTTGTCGAGCACCTGCGTGGTCGACGTGTCGAGAATATCGGGTGTCTGCGCCGCATGAATAAGTTGCAGATATTGGGCGATGAATTCGATGTCGATAAGCCCGCCGGCGACGTATTTGAGATTCCAGCGGTCGCTGTCGCCTTTCTCGGCCGCGATGGCGTTGCGCATTTCCACAACGTCGCCGGCGACCGTCTCCACGTCACGCGCTCGGCATAGCACGGAGCGGATGACCCCCTCGACCCGCGCCGCGAATTGCGGCGTCGCCGACACGATGCGCGCGCGCGTGAGCGCGAGGTGCTCCCAGGTCCAAGCCTCGTTCTCCTGATAAGCCGCAAAACCGTCGATCTGGGTCGCGACCGGCCCGGAGCGTCCGGAGGGCCGCAGCCGCATATCGACCTTATAGAGCAAGCCGTGATTGGTCTGCGCGGTGAGCGCGCTGATCAGGCGCTGCGTCAGCCGCGAGAAATATTGCGCGCCATAGAGCCGGCGCGGACCCACCGATTCCGGATGCTCGGGATCGAAGTCATAGACGACGATGAGGTCGAGATCCGAGCTTGCCGTCATCTCGTGCCCACCGAGCTTCCCGAGCGCCAGGATCGCGGTCTGCTGCCCTGCGATGCGGCCGTGCAAGTGCGCGAAATGCTCTTCGATCGCGCGGTGAAGCGGGCGAATGAGCGCATCCGCCAGCCGGGCGAAGGCCTCGCCCGCCTGCTCCGCCGACACGGTTCCCGAGAGAATGCGCGTCCCGATCAGGAACATCTGCTCCTGCGCGAAGATGCGGATGCGATCGAGGAAGTCCTCATACGACCCGGCTTGGCGCAGCGAGCGCTCGAGGGCGGCCGCGAGCTCGGTTTCTTCCGGCAGCGCGCCGAAGAAGCTCGGGTCGATCACCGCATCCATGACCTCCGGAAACTGAGCGAGGCCGTCGGCGAGTCGTGGCGCGGCGCCAAGCACGAGCGCGATCAGGGCGGTCAGATCGGGATTCTGTCGCAACAGCGAAAACAGCCGCCCGCCGCCGTGCAACCCGGCGAGGAAGCGGTCGAACGCCACGACCGCCGCATCGGGGTTTGCCGAGCGGGCAAAATGTTGAAGCAGCATGGGCACGATTTCGGCGAGCTGGGCGCGCGCGAACGCGCCCTTGAGTGTGCCGTAGCTTCCCGTGCCCCAGCGCCGCACCAGAGCGGAGGTCTCCAGCGGGCGACGAAAGCCCATTTCGGTCAATCGGTCGAGAGTTTCGCGATCGTCCGCCTCAGATGGAAAGAGCAATGTCCGGCGACCGACCTCGATGACGGGCGCATTCTCGAACAGCGTCGCATAGTGGCGTTGCACATTGCGCAGATGAACGAGCAAGGCATGCGCAAAGGCGTCCCGGTCGGAGAAGCCGGCGAAGCGGGCAAAGCGTTCGAGCCCGTCCCGATCGCCCGGCAAGGTGTGGGTCTGCTCGTCGGCCACCATCTGGAGACGGTTTTCGACCACACGCAGGAAACGGTAAGCGGCGGCGAGATCATCGCGCACCTCGTTGTCGATCCAGCCGCCGGCGGCCAGGGCCGCGAGCGTTTGCAGCGTCTCTTTGACGCGCAGCTCGGGATATCGGCCGCCGGCGATGAGTTGCTGCGTCTGGACGAAGAATTCGATCTCGCGGATACCCCCGCGGCCGAGCTTGATGTTGTGCCCTTCGACCGCGATCTTATCGTGGCCGCGATAGGCGTGGATCTGCCGCTTCATCGCGTGCACGTCGGCAACCGCCGCGAAGTCGAGATATTTGCGCCAGATGAAGGGCGCAAGTCCCGCGAGGAACGCCTCCCCGGCCGCGATGTCGCCCGCGCATGGCCGCGCTTTGATCAGCGCGGCACGCTCCCAATTCTGTCCGCGGCTCTCGTAGTAGTCGAGCGCCGCCGTGGTGGAGATGGCGATTTGAGTAGAGGCAGGATCGGGACGCAGCCGCAGATCGGTGCGGAATACGTAGCCGTCGGGGGTACGCTCCTGCAAGAGCCTCACCAGCATGCGCGTGAGCCGCACATAAAATGCCGCTGGCTCCGTGGCCGCGACGAACGCTGCGGGGTCGTAGAAGACGATGAGGTCGACATCGCTCGAATAATTGAGCTCGCCCGCTCCCATCTTGCCCATGGCGAGCACGATATAGCCCGAGCCTTGCCCAGGACGCCCGGACCCGGAGACTTTGAGCTTGCCGCGGCGCTGTGCATCGACGAGCAGATAGTCAACCGCGGCGCCAACGGCCGCATCGGCCAGCGTGGTCTGCCGCTCGACGACCTGCGTCACCGGCCAAACGCCGCCAATATCGGCGAGTGCGATCAACAGCGCCGCCTCGGCCTTCATGCGGCGAAGCAGGCGCATCGCTTCGGCTTCATCGCGCGTTGCCGCGATCGCGCGTCTTGCGTCAGCGAGCATGTCCCCGAAGCGGCGTTCGGGCTCGGCTTCGAGAAGCGCGACGAATCGCTCCGGCGAATCGCGTACGAGATCCCAGAGATAGGGCGAGCCGCCCGCCAGTCCCGTTATCAGCGCGTCAAGCCTCGGGTGAGCGGCAGCGAGCCGGGTCAGCGTCTTGCCGGCCGACACACCGGCGATTTCAACGCGCCAGTTGGCGACGCGCGCACGCGCCTCGTCCGTGGCTTGAAGGTGCGGCGCCGCTGCGATCCGTCGCACGAGCGAGCTGTCGCCTAAGCTCTCCACCGACGTCATTCTCCGAATGCGGTCATGCCCGCACGGTCCGGGCATCCCCTCTTAGCAGACGCGCAGCATCAAATAGGTGAATGGCGGCGCATCTGCGGTTTGCCCGCAGCTGCGGTATATCGTGCCGCAAGCTGTCCACGCCGGTTTTGCGGGGACGACAAGCCCGGCCATGACGTCGGTATCGTAACGGTTCATGCCGCCGGTTGGGCCGATCCGGCGCGCGGCAGCGAGATGACGGTCTTGAGGCCGGGGTGATTATCCTCGAGCTTGAGCTCGCCGCCATGGAGGCGGGCCACCGCCGAGGCCAGGCTTAGCCCCAGCCCCGAGCCCGGCTGCGAACGGCTCTGTTCGAGCCGCACGAAGCGCTCGACCGCGCGGCCGCGGTCGGCCGCGGGAATGCCGCGGCCGCTATCGGCGACCGCAAGCAGGATTCGGTCGCTCTCTCCCACCGCCGTGACCACGATTTCACCGTCGGCCCCGTTCACTCGGCCGCCGTCGGGCGCGCCATATTTGATGGCGTTGTCGACCAGATTGGCGAGCGCCTGGCTGACGAGCTCCCGGTTGCCGTGAACCGGCGCCGCCGCCGGCGCCTCGACCTTGAGGAGGATGCCCTTGTCATCGGCGAGCGGCTCGTACAGCTCGCCCACCCCGCGCGCGATCTCGGCCGCATCAAACTCGGTCATGCCGTCGCGCGCCTGGCCCGACTCCGCGCGCGCGATCATGAGCAGCGCATTGAAAGTGCGGATCAGCGCCTCCGATTCCTCAATCGTGCTCTCGAGCGCCGCTCGATACTGAGATTCGTCCTCGGCGAGACGCAACGCTTCCTCGCACCGGTTGCGCAACCTGGTCAGCGGCGTCTTGAGATCATGCGCGATATTGTCGGAGACCTCCTTGAGGCCGTGCATGAGCGCCTCGATGCGCTCGAGCATGGCATTGAGGTTGGTGGCGAGGCGATCGAGCTCATCGCCGGTGCCCGCAATCGGGAGGCGCCCGGTCAGATCTCCGTCCATGATCTGCCGCGTCGTCTCCGTCATCGCGTCCACGCGCTTGAGCACCCGCCGCGTCACGAAGAATCCGCCGGCAACACCGAGCACGATGACGACTGCCAACGACCAGCGGCCGGCCGCGAGCACGATGTCGTGCAAGCGTTCGCGCTCTTCGAGATCGCGTCCGACCAGGAGCCGGAAGCCGGCCGGCAATTGAAACACGCGGATCAGGGCGTGATGCTCGGCGCCGTCGGGATCGTCTAAACGCCGATAGGCGGTTTCCGTCCAGCCGGATGTTTCGAGAATGCCGGTCGAGAGCGATCCGACATTGCCGGCGAGCCCTTCCCCCGCGCGCGTGGTCACGAGATAGAGGCTCGAGCCGGGCCGACGCGACCGCGCATCGACGACGAACACGAGCCGGCGGATACCGCCCTGGCGATATTGCTCGGCCAAGCCGGTGATCTCCGCATCGACCGTCTGCGTGATTTGTTCGGTGATCAGCCGACGCGTGTTCCAGGCGAAATAGCCGAGCAGGAAAGCGGCAAACAGCGCAAACACCGTGAGATAGACCAGCGTCAGCTTGAACGCCGTCGTGCGCAGAAGCTTGCCGAGCGCGGTCATCCGTCACCCCCGCACGTCGTCCTGCGCGCCGCAGGCAATGACGACGTCATTTGCTGTCGCGGATCATGTAGCCTGCGCCGCGAACCGTATGCAGCAAAGCCTGGGTAAAACCCTTATCAATCTTCGAGCGCAGCCGCGAGATGTGCACGTCGATGACGTTGGTTTGCGGGTCGAAATGGTAATCCCACACGTTCTCGAGCAGCATGGTGCGAGTCACGACTTGACCCGCGTGCTTCATGAGATATTCGAGCAGGCGGAACTCCCGCGGTTGCAGGACAATCTCGTCGCCGGCGCGGGTCACCTGATGCGATAGCCGGTCGAGCTCGAGATCGCCGACGCGGTAGACCGTCTCCTCGCGGCCCCCGCGCCGACGCGCCAACACCTCCGTGCGCGCGAGCAGCTCCGAAAACGAATATGGCTTGGGGAGATAGTCGTCGCCGCCCGCCCGCAATCCCTTGACCCGATCGTCGACCTGGCCGAGCGCCGAAAGGATGAGCGCAGGCGTCTCGATGCCTTTGCTGCGCAGGGTGCCGATGACCGCCAACCCGTCGAGCTTGGGCAGCATGCGATCGACGATCAGCACGTCGTATTGGCCGTCGAGCGCGTGGGCGAGTCCTTCCTCGCCGTCGGCTGCCAAATCGGCGACATGTCCGACCTCGCGGAATGCCTTCGCCAGATAGTCGGCGGCGTCGCGGTCGTCTTCGATGATCAGGAGACGCATGACGAACCCGCCGTCTCTTGGATAAGCGATGTCCCTCGCAGAGGAACCGTACTGGACTGCACTAATCATAGCGGCACTATTTCAAAGTGTCCTGGCGTGGGGCCGAAGCGAGAACGCCGGCCCGAGAAATGCGAGGGGCGGCGGTTTGACCCGCCGCCCCTCAACCAACTCCGCACCGGCGGGGGCGACGGATGCCGGGACGAAGTTAGACGGGATGGGGACGGGCGCCGGGCCCGTCCCCCTGGTTCGAACCGCCGGCGGGGGCGACGGATGCCGACGGTGCGCCCCATTCGGTCAAGCCTTGCCGAGCCGTAGCGCAACGAACTTCGTCGCGTCGCCCGACTTCACCCGCATGAGGATCGTACGCTTACCGTCCTTCTGCGCGTCCTTGAGCGCACTGCGGATGTCGGCCGGATTGGCAACCTTCTTGCCGCCGACCTCGAGAATGACGTCGCCGGTCTTGACGCCTTGGTCGGAGGCAATTCCGTTGGGATCGACCTCGGTAACCACCACGCCTTCCGAGCCGCTGCCGGCGACTTGGCCGGCGGGTACGACCGTGAGGCCGAGCCGCGGCACGTCGGTGCCCTCCGCGCCGGAGGAGTCGGGCATCGTCGTCGCGCGCGCCTCACGCTGGTTCGGCAGTTCACCGAGTGCGATGGAGAAGGTCTTCTCCTCGCCCTTGCGCCATACCGTCAGTTTCGCGGTGGCGCCTGGCGCCATGCTGCCGATCTGCCTGGCGAGGTCTCTGGCGTCTTTGACCGAGGTGCCGTTGACCGCCGTGATCACGTCACCGGCCATGATGCCGGCTTTGGCGGCCGGGCCATTCGCCTGCGGCTCGGCGACCAGCGCGCCCTCCGAGGCCTTGAGACCGAGATTGTCGGCGATTTCGGCGGTGACGGGCTGGATCTGCACGCCGATCCAGCCGCGGCTGACCTTGCCGTTGTCCTTGAGCTGAGCAACGACCGACTTCACGGTCGGAGCGGGGATGGCAAAGGCGATGCCTACCGAGCCGCCCGAGGGGGAGAAGATGGCGGTATTGATACCGATCACGTTGCCGTCGACGTCGAAGGTCGGGCCGCCGGAATTGCCTTTATTGACCGGCGCATCGATCTGAATGAAGTCGTCGTAAGGACCGGCCCCAATGTCGCGACCTCGAGCCGAGACGATGCCGGCGGTCACGGTGCCGCCGAGGCCGAACGGATTGCCGACCGCGAGCACCCAGTCGCCGACGCGCGGGGGCTTGTCCGCGAGGTGGACGTAGGGGAAGTCGCTGCGGCCATCGACCTTGATCAGGGCGATGTCGGTGCGCGGGTCGGTGCCGATCACTTTGGCGGTGTAGGTCTTGCCGTCATCGGCCGTGACCTCGACGGTGTCGGCCTTATCGACCACGTGGTTATTGGTCACCGCGTAGCCATCAGCAGTGATGAAGAAGCCGGAGCCCTGGCCGGTCACGAGGCGGTTGCGCGGCGCGCGCGGTTCCTCAGGAGTGGCTCCTTCCGGCAAGCCAAAGCGACGGAAGAACCGCTCCATCTGCGAGTTCGGCGGGAACGGCAAATCGCCCTCGAAGCCCATCATCTTGGCGCCGCCAGCGCTCTTGACGCGGACCGACATGACGGCGGGCTTCACCTTGTCGACGATATCGGCAAATCCCATCGGGCGCTGGACACCCTGGGCATAAGCGATCGCGGTCAGAGCCGGGCTGGTCGGCTGCGGGAGAAGTCCAGCACCACCGAGCAGCACGGTCACGCCAAGGCCGGCGACGCTGGCAAGCAGAACGAGACGACGCGCCGAGAGGATGCGCGATTTTTGAGCGGGAACGCTCGCAGTCATAACGGTCACTCCATCGTTGGTGCGACGGGGGCCGAGCGGCACCCGTTGCACAGCAAGATGGGCAACGCTTCCTTACCGCGCGCTGTCGGAGAAATTAAAGTTTGGTAAGGTCGGGGGGCTTCGAAAAATTATGGAATCTCAATCGCTTGCTTTTAAGTCGACACGCCTCATTGCTCGCCCTGGCGCAAAATCTCCGCTAGCCGCGCCGCTTCGGCCGGCGTGAGCTTTTCCCGCGCTGGGGTTACGCGATCCGAATCGGCGCGGCCTCGGCGGGCGAGGAGGAGGACGCCGCACGCGCCGATGAGCAACACCGCCGCCGGACCAAGCCACAGTAGCGCGGTGTGCCATGAAAATCGCGGCTTCAGCAGCACGAACTCGCCGTAACGTGCGACCAGAAAATTGATCACCTGCTGGTCGCTCTCGCCCGCCTGCAATCGTTCACGCACAAGGATACGCAAATCGCGCGCGAGCGGCGCGTCGGAATCGTCGATCGACTGGTTCTGGCAGACCATGCAGCGCAGCTCCTTCGAGAGCGCGCGGGCGCGTGCTTCCAATGCAGCGTCCGAAAGGAATTCGTCGGGCCCGATCGCAACCGCGGGCGATAGCACCATCAGCCAGAGCACCGCGACGACGAGACAAAGCCGCTTCATATGGGCCTACTCCGCTGGCGAGAGGGCGGCCTTGCTCCGCGCCGGCTTGGGCGCGCCCACGCGCAAACGCCGGTCCGAGAGCGAGAGCGCGCCGCCGATCACCATCACCA
>Ga0306920_100000896_pt1 | contig 36283 bp, 24 predicted proteins | sample flu12Cox44000170_FD_204666 | JGI IMG/M metagenome (GOLD analysis project Ga0306920, IMG submission 204666) | Lab enrichment of tropical soil microbial communities from Luquillo Experimental Forest, Puerto Rico - flux4day.12C.oxic.44.000.170 (v2)... | ecosystem: Environmental > Terrestrial >...
GTGGCTCGGGAGATCTACCTGGGCGAGCGGTTCGCGCTCTAGGCGAGGCGAAGACCCCCATGGCCATGGAGGCGCGCCTCTCGTTACGCCAGAGTCAGCGGGTCGTCATGACGCCGCTCTTGCAGCAGGCGATCCAGCTGCTGCAGCTGTCCACGCTCGAGCTGCAGGATGTCGTGCAGAAGGAACTCCTCGAGAACCCGCTGCTCGAAGAGGTCACACCCGACACGTCCGAGACGCCGCCCGCCGACGCGCCGGTGACCGCCGACACGCCGCCGGCGCCGACGGTGGAACAGCTGTCGACGGAGGCGCCGCCGACCACCGAGCGCCAGACCGACGAGCTGCCGTTCGATTTCAACGCCGTGATCTCGCACGACGACGACCACGAGGAGCGGTCGCTCGTCTCGCAGGAGGACCGCGAGGACCTGCCGTTCGAGAACGTCGTCCGAAATCAGGTGTCGCTGACGGACCACCTCGACGAGCAGCTGCGCTTCGCCACCGAGGATTCGGTCGCCCGCCGGATCGGGACCGAGATCATCGGCAACCTCGACGAGGACGGCTACCTGCGCGCTGAGCTCGAGGAGCTCGCGCAGCGGTGCTCGGTCACCGCCGAGGAGGTCGGGAAGGTCCTCACGCTCGTGCAGGGCTTCGACCCGCCGGGCGTCGCGGCGCGGAACATCCAGGAGTGCCTGCTGCTCCAGCTCCGGCGCGACCCGCTCCCGGATCCGGTCTCGGTCGAGATCATCGAGGTCTACTTCGACGACCTGAGCCGCCGCCGCTACACGGACATCGCGCGAGCCATGAAGCTCCCGGTCGACCGGATCATGGAGTCGGTCGAGGAGATCATGGGGCTCGAGCCCAAGCCGGGGCGGCGCTTCGGCGGCAACGACTCGCGGTACATCGTGCCCGACGTCTACGTCTACAAGCTCGGCAACGAGTACACGATCGTCCTCAACGAGGACGGCGTCCCGCGCCTGCGGGTGAACTCGCTCTACCGCTCGCTGTTGAAGAGCTCCGGCGTCGACGACGCGAAGCAGTACGTGGAGCAGAAACTGCGCTCGGCCCTCTGGCTCATCAAGAGCGTCGACCAGCGGCAGCGCACCCTGCGCAAGGTCACGCAGTCGATCGTCAAGTTCCAGCGCGATTTCCTCGACCGCGGCCTGCCGTACCTCAGGCCCCTGTCCCTGCGGGACGTCGGCGAGGACATCGGCATGCACGAGTCGACGATCAGCCGCGTAACGACCAACAAGTACGTCGAGACGCCGCAGGGGCTCTTCGAGCTGAAGTTCTTCTTCCACAGCGGAATCGCGTCCGGCGACGGCGAGATGGTCTCGTCGGTCTCGGTCAAGAAGATGATCCAGGATCTCCTGGCGGCCGAGGAGCCGGCCAAGCCGCAATCCGACCAGGAGGTCGCGCAGGCGCTGCAGAAGCGCGGGCTCACCATCGCCCGGCGCACCGTCGCCAAGTACCGCGAGGAGCTCGGCATCCTGCCCTCGCACCAGCGCCGGCTCGCGCCGCGGAAGCGGTAAGCCGCCGGTGCCCGCTCCGCTCTCGTTCGTCGTCATCACGGGGCTCAGCGGGGCGGGCAAGAGCTACGCGATCAAGTGCTTCGAGGACATGGGATTCTTCTGCGTCGACAACCTCCCCACGACGCTCATCCCGACCTTCGCCGACCTGATCATGCGCTCGGAGCAGCCGATCCACCGGGTGGCTCTCGGCGTCGATGTGCGGGAGGGCGCCTACCTCTCGCGGCTGCTCGACACGATCCGCGAGCTGCGGGCGCGGGGCCACGCGGTGGAGGTGCTCTTCCTCGAGGCGAGCGAGGAGGCGCTGGTCCGCCGCTATCACGAGACGCGGCGGCGCCATCCGCTGGCCGGCGAGGGCAACGCGCTCGACGGGATCCGCGCCGAGCGCCGGACGCTCTCGGACCTGCGCGAGATCGCCGACCGAATCCTCGACACCTCCGCGCTCACCGTGCATCAGCTGAAGGACCGGCTCGTCGAGCTCTACGTGGCGCCCAAGGCGCGGCCCGGGCTGGCCACCTCGCTCGTCTCGTTCGGCTTCAAGCACGGCGTCCCGTTCGACGCCGATCTGCTCTTCGACGTCCGGTTCCTGCCCAACCCGCACTTCGTCGAGTCGCTGCGCCCGCTCGACGGCCGGCACGAGCGCGTGCGCGCCTTCGTGCTGGACCATCCGGAGAGCAAGGAGATGCTGCGCCGGCTCGAGGATTTCCTGAAGTTCGTGCTGCCCTGCTACGAGCGGGAGGGCAAGGCCTACCTGACCGTCGCGATCGGCTGCACCGGCGGCCGTCATCGATCGGTCACGCTCGCCGAGGAGCTCGGGCGGTTCCTCGCCGGCCTCGGCTACGCGCCGACCGTCGTCCATCGCGACCTCGAGCGCGAGTGAGCCCCGTGAGCGATGGATCGTCTGGCGTTCTGCTTCGGCGTCCACAACCATCAGCCGATCGGCAACTTCGACCACGTGATGGTCGAGGCGACCGAGCGGGCCTACCGGCCGCTCCTGGAGCGGCTCGACCTCCGGCCTGAGATCCGGCTGAGCGTCCACTGCACGGGCAGCCTGCTCGAGTGGCTGCGCGAGCATTCGCCCCGCACCTTCGATCTGCTCGGGACCGTCGCCGCGCGCGGCCAGGTGGAGCTCCTGACGGGCGGATTCTACGAGCCGATCCTGGCCGTGCTGCCCGATCACGACAAGATCGGCCAGATCGAGCGGCTGACGGCGTTCCTCAAGTCGCACTTCGGCGTCCGGCCGCGCGGGATGTGGCTCGCCGAGCGCGTCTGGGAGCCGCACCTGCCGCGCGCCCTGAGCGAGGCCGGCGTGGAGTACGTGCTGGTCGACGACCGCCACTTCGCGCTGGCCGGGCTCGACGTCGACACGCTCGGCGGCTACTACCTGACGGACGAGCAGGGCCAGAGTGTCCGCGTCTTTCCGATCAACCGGCGGCTGCGCTATCTGATCCCGTTCGCCCCGGTCGACGAGACGTTCGAGTATCTGCGCGGCTGGCGCGGCCGCGTGCCGGCGATCACGATGGTCGACGACGGCGAGAAGTTCGGCGTCTGGCCGGGCACCTACGCGCGCGTCTACGAGGAAGGGTGGCTCGATCGCTTCTTCGACCGCCTGCTGTCCACGCCCTGGCTCGTGTCGACGACGCTCGGCGAGGTCGTGGAGCGCACCCCGGCGAGCGGCCGCGTCTACCTGCCGACGGCCTCGTACGGCGAGATGGGGGAGTGGGCGCTGCCGGCCGAGGCCGCGCGCGCGCTCGAGGCGGCCAAGGCCGAGGTGAGCCCTCTGCCCGACGGCGAGCGCCTGGCGGGTCTCTTTCGCGGCGGCTTCTGGCGGAGCTTCCTCGTGAAGTACCCGGAGGTCGGCGACACGTACTGGAAGATGGTGCGGCTCTCGCGCGCCATCCACGGCGCGCTCGCAGGGCGCGCGGACGACGTGCGGCTGGCTCGCGCCCAGGTGGCGCTCTGGCGTGGCCAGGCCAACGACGCGTACTGGCACGGGGTATTCGGCGGCTGCTACCTGCCGCACCTGCGCCGGGCGGTGAAGAGCTCGCTCCTCGAGGCCGAGCGCCTGCTGGTCGACGCGGGCGGCGCGCCCGAGACCGGCTGGACGCGTGAGGACGGCGACGGTGACGGACGCGTCGAGGTCTACGTGCGCACGCGCGCGCTCGCCGTCACGCTCGAGCCCGAAGCAGGCGGGATGGTCACCGAGCTCGGCTACTTGCCGACCGGGCTCGACGTCGCCGACGTGTTGGCCCGGCGCGCCGAGGCGTACCACCACACGGTGCGTAGACGCGCGGACTTCGCGCCGGCCACGGCGCGCGCGATCCACGACGCCACGGCGTCGAAGGAGACCGGGCTCGACGCCCTGCTCGCCTACGACGAGCTCCGGCGCGGCTCGCTGATCGACGGGCTCTTTCCCGGCGGCCCGGCGCCGCTCGATCCGGTCGCGCCGTGGGCCCAGGCCCGCGCGACGCTCGGCGGCGAGCGCCTGGAGTGCGTCGTCCAGGACGAGGGCGGCACAGTCTCGGTCGTGCTCTCGCGCGCGGCGACGCCGGCGCTGCCGCTCGCGGTCGAGAAGCGGGTGGCGATCCGCGACGCGACGCTCGAGGTGCGCTATCGTCTGCGGCCCTCGCCCGGGCAGCGGCTCACCGGACGCTGGGCGGTGCAGTGGAATCTCGCCCTCACGGCCGGAAACGCGCGCGACCGCTACTTCGACCTCGCCGATCGGCCGCGCCTGGGGAGCTCGGGCCGCGCGACGGATCTAGAGAGCGTGAGGCTCGTCGACGAGTGGGTGAACGTCGAAGCGCGTCTTCGATGGAGCCCCACCGCGGAGCTCGCGTGGGGCCCGGTCGAGACGGTCTCGCTCTCCGAGGGCGGATTCGAGCGGATCTATCAGGGCACCGCACTGCTGCTGGTGTGGCGCCTCGACGTCGACGCCGGCGAGGAGGCCGTGCTCGAGGCGGCGTTGACGATGGCTCGCCGATGACGCTCGACGATCCCGCGCTGTTCGAACGGGCCGATCCGCACGGCGCGCGCGAGACCCTGGCGGCGTTTCCCGCCCAGTGCCGCGCCGCGCTCGCCCTCCGCGCGGCGCCGCCAATGGCGCTGCCGCGCCCGACGCTCGTGGTCCTCGTGGGGATGGGCGGCTCGGCCGCGGGCGCGGAGCTGATCGCGGGCTGCGCCGCCGAGCGGCTCGACGTGCCGATCGTCGTCCACCGCGGCTACGGGCTGCCGCCGACGGCGGGCCCGCACACCCTGGTCGTCGCGTCGTCCTACTCCGGCGACACGGCCGAAGTGATCTCGGCGGCCGAGGCGTCGCTCGAGCGGCGGGTGCCGCTGGTGGCGCTCACCGCGGGCGGCCGGCTGGCGGCGCTCGCCGCGGCGCGAGGGCTCTCGCGGGTGCGGCTGCCCGACGGTCTGATGCCGCGCATGGCGCTCGGCTATCTGTTCTTCCCGTCGCTCAGGATCCTGGCCGACGCTGGCCTGGCCATCGCGACCGACGCGGAGATCGCCGAGGCCATCGACGTCGTGACCGCGCTCGCCGCCGAGCTCGGGCCGGCGCGGCCCGCCGCGCAGAACGAAGCCAAGCGGCTCGCGCTCGCGATCGGCGCCCGCCTGCCCGCGTTCTACGGCGGGCCGGCGACCGGTGGCGTGGCCTATCGCTGGAAGACCGAGATCGAGGAGAACGCCAAGCGCTTCGCGATCGCCGGCACCATCCCCGAGATGAACCACAACGAGCTCGAGGCGTGGCGGGCGCCGGCCGCCGCGACGATGCACGCAGTCTTCCTGCGCGACCGCGACGAGCTGCCCGAGGTCGGCCGACGCTTCGCCGTGATGCGTGACGTGATCGCGGCCGCCGCCGGCAGCGTCAGCGAGTGCTCGACGCGCGGCGCGGGGCGGGCGGCGCGGCTTCTGGGGCTCGCCTACCTCGGCGCGTGGACGAGCTACTACCTCGCGGTCGGTGCCGGCACCGATCCGTGGCCGATCCCCGTGCTCGACGAGATGAAGCGCCGCCTGCGAGCCCCTTAGCCACGCGCGGTGCGCGCCGCAGGCCGTCGCGGGGCTGGGGGCCCGCCGGCCGAGGCGCGCGTCGCAGCTGATCCGCGCCGCAGGCCGTCGCGGGGCTGGCGCCCCGCCGGCCGGGGTGCGCCTCGCAATTTGGAATTCGTGTTACAGTTGCGGCGTTTGCATCGCACGACGCGATGCACGGGAGGATGTCGATGGCGCGGGACGAGTACCTGTTCACGTCGGAGTCGGTGACCGAGGGTCACCCCGACAAGATCGCCGACCAGATCTCCGATGCCGTGCTGGACGCGATCATCACCCAGGATCCCACCGGGCGCGTGGCCTGTGAGTCGCTCCTGACCACCGGGCTCGTGGTGGTCGCCGGCGAGATCACGACCTCGTGCTACGTCGACATCCCGCGCATCGCGCGCGACACCATCAAAGAGGTCGGCTACACGCGGGCGAAGTTCGGCTTCGACTACGAAACGTGCGGCGTGATCGCGGCCATCGACGAGCAGTCGTCCGACATCGCGCAGGGCGTCGACAAGCTCGGCGCAGGCGACCAGGGGCTCATGTTCGGCTACGCCTGCACGGAGACCGCCGAGCTCATGCCGATGCCGATCATGCTCGCGCACAAGCTCGTGATGCGGCTCTCGGAGCGGCGCAAGTCGGGGGCGCTCGACTACCTCCGACCCGACGGCAAATCCCAGGTGACCATCCGCTACGTCGACGGCGTGCCGCGCGCGGCCGAGACCGTCGTCATCTCCACGCAGCACAGTCCCGACGTCGGCGCCCAGAAGATCCGCGAGGACGTCATCGAGCAGGTGATCAAGCCGACGATCCCGGCCGAGCTGATCGACCTACAGCGGTGCGTGATCCACGTCAATCCGACCGGCCGTTTCGTGACCGGCGGGCCGATGGGGGACACCGGCCTCACCGGCCGCAAGATCATCGTCGACACGTACGGCGGCTCGTGCCCGCACGGCGGGGGCGCCTTCTCCGGCAAGGACCCGACGAAGGTCGACCGCTCGGCGTGCTACATGGCGCGGCACGTGGCCAAGAACGTCGTGGCGGCCGGTTTGGCCCAGCGGGCGCAGGTGCAGGTCGCCTACGCGATCGGCGTGGCCGAGCCGGTTTCGATCATGGTCGAGACGTTCGGGACCGGGAAGGTCCCGAACAACGTGCTCGAGGCGATGATCCGGCGCCACTTCGATTTCACGCCGGCCGGGATCATCAAGTACCTCGACCTGCGCCGGCCGATCTACAAGAAGACCGCCGCCTACGGCCACTTCGGGCGCTCGGAGCCCGAGTTCGCGTGGGAACGGACGAATCGCGTCAAGGACCTGCGCGACGACGCGGGCATGTAGCCCAGCACACCGATAGCCCGGGCTGGTTCGAGCGCGCTGCGACGCGCCGGGCCGCCCGGGCCGACTTCGAGACAAGGACGGCACTCCATGGTCGAGCACGACGTCAAGAATCTCTCGCTCGCCGCCGAAGGGCGGCTCAAGATCGAGTGGGCCGAGCAGTCGATGCCGGTCCTCCGGCAGGTCCGCGAGCGCTTCACGCGCGAGCAGCCGCTCAAGGGCATCCGGCTCGGCGCGTGTCTGCACGTGACCACCGAGACCGCGGTGCTGATGCTCACGCTCAAGGCGGGCGGCGCGCAGCTGGCGCTCTGCGCCTCGAATCCTCTGTCGACCCAGGACGACACGGCGGCGGCGCTGGTGGGTGAGTACGACATCGGCGTCTTCGCGCAGAAGGGCGAGGACAACGACCGCTACTACCGCCACATCGCCTCGGTCCTGGGGGCCAGGCCCCAGGTGACGATGGACGACGGCGCCGACCTGATCTCGCAGATCCACGGCGCGCGCAAGGACCTGATCGGCGACGTCATCGGAGGCACGGAGGAGACGACCACGGGCGTTATCCGCCTGCGGGCCATGGAGCGCGAAGGCGTGCTGGCGTTCCCGGTGATCGCCGTGAACGACGCGGACACCAAGCACCTGTTCGACAACCGCTACGGGACCGGCCAGTCGACGATCGACGGGATCCTGCGCGCCACGAACATCTTGCTGGCCGGCCGGACCGTCGTCGTGGCCGGCTACGGGATGTGCGGCCGCGGCGTCGCCGCGCGCGCCAAGGGCCTGGGCGCCAACGTCATCGTGACGGAGATCGAGCCGATGCGCGCCCTCGAGGCGGTGATGGACGGCTTTCAGGTGATGCCGATGACCAAGGCCGCCGCGCAGGGCGACGTGTTCGTGACGGTGACCGGCAACACCTCGGTCCTGTCGAGCGATCACTTCGGCCAGCTCAAGGACGGCGCGATCCTGTGCAACTCCGGCCACTTCAACGTCGAGATCGATCTGGAGACCCTCGGGGCCATGGCGCGCTCGCGGCGGACCGTGCGCCCGTTCGTCGAGGAGTTCGTGCTCGACCGCGGCCAGCGCGTCTACGTCCTGGGCGAGGGGAGGCTGATCAACCTGGCGGCGGCGGAGGGGCACCCCGCCTCGGTCATGGACATGAGCTTCGCCAACCAGGCGCTCTCCGCCGAGTACATGGTCAAGCACGGTCGCACCCTGGCCAAGAAGGTCTTCGTCGTGCCGCGCGAGATCGACCTCGAGATCGCGCGGCTCAAGCTCGGCTCGATGGGCGTCAAGATCGACGAGCTGACGAAGGCACAGCGCGAGTACCTGGCCTCCTGGACGCACGGCACCTGATCCGGGCGCTCGGAGGTCTATGAACCGGCCGCAGCCGATCTTGCTGCTGCTCCTCCTGCTCCTGGTCCTGGGCCTCCTGGCCCAGGTCGTGCCGCTCTACACCGACTGGCTCTGGTTCGGCGAGGTCGGCTACTCGGAGGTCTTCGTCAAGACGCTGTCCCTGCGCGGCTCGCTCTTCGCCGCGCTGGCGATCAGCGTGCTCGTCTTCCTCTACGCCAACCTGACGTTCGCCGCCCGCACCGCCGCGCCCGACGTCATCTGGGAGCTCGAGGATCAGCTGGGGCTCCCGAGCCGCGTGATGATCGAGCCGCTGATCCGCCGGTTCATGCCGATCGTGCTGCTCTTGATCGCCGTGGCCTCCGGCATGCGCGCCACCGTCCACTGGGAGACGGTGCTCGGCTATCTCAACGCCACGCCGTTCGGCATCGCCGACCCGCAGTTCAACTACGATCTGAGCTTCTTCGTGTTCGTCCTGCCGCTGTGGCGGCTCGTGCACGGCTGGGCGATCACGCTCGTCACCGCGACGATCGTCCTGACCCTGGCGGTCTACGTGCTGCAGCGGAGCCTCGTGCTGACGAGCCGCGGCCCGCGGCTGGCGGCCGGCGCCCGCTCGCACCTGCTCGTCCTCGGCGCCGTCGCGCTCGTGCTCAAGGCGATCGGGTTCTGGCTCGACCGCTTCGAGCTGGTCTTCTCGCCGCGCGGGATCGTGTTCGGCGCCGCCTATACCGACATCTACGCCTCCTTGCCCGTGCTCGGCGCCCTGGCGGTGTTCGCCGTCCTGTGCGCGGTCGCGTGCCTGGCGCAGATCGCGCGCCCGGGGCTCAGGCTGGTGGCCGGCGGCCTGATCGCGCTCGCGCTCGTGTGGGTGGTCGGCCTTGGCGTCTACCCGGCGCTCCTGCAGCGCTTCCGCGTCACGCCCAACGAGCTGGCCGCCGAGCGGCCCTTCATCAGCCGCAACATCCGCATGACTCGGCAGGCGTACGGGCTCGACCGCATCGTCGAGCGGGAGTTCCCGGCCGACGAGGCGCTGGACGCGCGGGCGCTCGACCGCAATGCGGCGACGATCAAGAACATCCGCCTGTGGGACTACCGCCCGCTCCTGCGCACGTTCGCGCAACTGCAGGAGATCCGGACGTACTACAAGTTCGTCGACGTCGACAACGACCGCTACGTCGTGAACGGCGAGTATCGCCAGCTCATGCTCTCGCCGCGGGAGCTCTCGTATCAGCACCTGCAGAGCCCCGGCTTCATCAACGAGCGCCTGACCTTCACGCACGGCTACGGCGCCGTGGTCGGGCCGGTCAACCGCGTCACGCCCGAGGGGTTGCCCGAGCTCATGGTGAAGGACATCCCCCCGCACTCCTCGGGCGGCTTCCCGAAGATCACGCGGCCGGAGATCTACTACGGGGAGGTCTCGAACGAGTACGTCCTGGTCCGGACGGCCTCGCAGGAGCTCGACTATCCCTCGGGCGACAAGAACGAGTACACGAGCTACCGCGGTGAGGGCGGCATCCCGCTCTCGTCGTTCGTCCGCAAGGTCGCGTTCGCGATGCGGTTCGGCGAGTTCAGGATCCTCTTCTCCAACGACCTGACCGAGCAGAGCCGGATCATGATGAACCGGACCATCGCCCAGCGCGTGCGGCAGATCGCGCCATTCTTCCGCTATGACCGCGATCCGTACATGGTCGTCGACGACGACGGGCGGATGGTCTGGATGCTGGACGGCTACACGACGACCGACCGCTATCCGTACTCGGAGCCCGTGCCCAACGTCGGCAACTACATCCGCAACTCGGTCAAAGTCACCGTCGACGCCTACGACGGCACGGTGACCTTCTATCGCGCCGACGACACGGACCCCATCGTGCGCGCGTACGGCGGCGCCTTCCCCGGGCTCCTCAAGCCACTCGACAAGATGCCGGAGGCGCTGCGCCGCCACATCCGCTACCCCGAGGACTTCTTCGCGATCCAGGCGCGGAAGTACGCGACGTACCACATGCTCGATCCCCAGGTGTTTTACAACAGGGAGGACCTCTGGGCGGTGCCGCGGCGGGCCATCGAGGGACGCGACCGCGACATGGAGCCCTACTACACGATCATGCGGCTGCCGGGCGAGCAGAAGGAGGAGTTCATCCTGCTGACGCTCTTCAACCCGGCGCGCCGCGACAACATGATCGCGTGGATGGCCGCGCGCTCGGATCCGCCGAACTACGGCCGGCTGATCGTCTTCAACTTCCCCAAGCAGAAGCTCGTCTACGGGCCGCGCCAGATTGACGCGCGGATCGACCAGGATCCGGTCATCTCGCAGCAGCTCGCCCTGTGGAACCAGCGCGGCTCGACGGTGATCCGCGGCTCCTTACTGGCGATCCCGATCGACCAGTCGCTGGTCTACGTCCAGCCGCTCTACCTCGCGGCCTCCGAGCAGGGCGCGCTCCCCGAGCTCCGCCGGGTAATCGTCGCATACGGCAACCAGATCTCGATGGAGCCGACGCTCGACCAGTCGCTCTCGCGGATCTTCGGCGGCCGGCCGGCCTCGGCGCCCACGACGGCCGCCGCGGCGCCGCACGCTGACGCGCCGGCCGACGTCGGCCCGCGTCAGCTCGGCCAGCGGGCCTGGGAGATCTGGGGCCGCGCCCAGGAGGCGCTGCGCCGCGGCGACTGGGCGACCTACGGCGTGGAGCAGAAGCGTCTGGAAGAGACCCTGCGCGCGTTGTCCCAGGCGAGATAACCGATGCCCAGCGTGCTCGTGACGACCGCCTTCGGCGCGGCGCAGCTCGAGCGTCTGCGCCGCGTCTCGCCGCGGCTGACGGTGGCGCGTGCCGATCCCGAGACGGCCGACTACTCGAGCGCGGAGGTCCTCTACGCCGGGACCCTGCCGCGCGATCGCTCGCGCGCGCCGCAGCTCAAGTGGGTCCAGGTGCACATGGCCGGCGTCAACGGCCTGCACGAGCATCCGCTCTACGCCGACGGCACGCTCGCCCTCACGACGGCCAGCGGGGTGCACGCAGCGACCGTCGCCGAGTACGCGATGACGGCTCTTCTGGCGCTGGCGCACCGCGTGCCACGCATGGTCGAGTGGCAGGGCCGCGGCGCCTGGCCGCCCGACGCACAGCGCTGGCCGCTGTTCGTCCCGACCGCGGTGCGGGGCGCGACCCTCGGCGTCATCGGCTACGGCAGCATCGGGCGCGAGCTCGCCCGCATCGCCAAGACCGCGTTCGCCATGCGCGTGCTGGCGTGCAAGCGGGATCCCGCGCGGCGCGCCGATCACGGCTACTGTCCGGCCGGCACGGGCGATCCCGAAGGCCGCCTGCCCGACGCGTGGTTCTCGCCGGGCGAGCTGACCGACCTGCTGGCCGGCTCTGACGTCGTCGTGATGTGCGCGCCGCTCACCCGCGAGACCCAACAGATGATCGGCGCGCGCGAGCTCTCCGCCATGAAGCCGACGGCCTACTTCATCAACGTGGGGCGCGGCGCCAGCGTGGACGAGGCGGCGCTCGCGCGGGCGCTCACCGAAGAGCGCATCGCCGGCGCCGCGGTCGACGTCTTCGCCCAGGAGCCGCCCCCGGCGGGGCATCCGCTCTACGGTGCGCCGAACGTGATCCTGTCGCCGCACGTCTCCGGCTTCGTCGCGAGCTACGACGACGACTGCTGCACGCTCTTCGCCGAAAACTTGCGGCGCTACCTGGACGGGGTACCGCTCCTGAACCTGGTCGACCGCGCGAAGGGATACTAGGCCAGGATCGCCGCGAGATTTCGCGCGGAGTCCAGCACCTCGACCGCGGTCCGGCGGGCCTGCCGCGAGAGATCCTCCCAGTCGCCCAGCACCCGGCCGACCGCGTCGCGGGCGCCGGCGAGATCGGCGATCCACTCGATGCCGCTCGCGTCCGGCAGATAGCGCGCGGCGCGCGTGTCCTCGGTGATCACCGGGCGGCCGGAGGCCAGGTAGGCCGCGGCGCGATCGCTGAGCCAGCCGGTCCGGAGGAGCACGTCGCCGCTCTTGCACACCGTGAACTCGGCCAGCGAGCCCGCGATGTAGGCGCGATAGCTCGCCGCCGTGGGCGTCACCTCGTGCGGCGCGGCCACGCTCCAGCCGTGCCGGCACAGCCGCTCGCGCTCGGGGTCGTCGGCACCGATGTTGACGGCCAGCTCGAGCTCGGCGGCCGGCGCCGCCGCCGGCAGGGTCAGGTAGCGCTCGAAGGCGGCCCGCTTCGAGAGATCCGGCCAGCGGCCGCCGACCTCGACCTGCTGCAGCGTGTACCACTGCGCGATGGTCGTGAAGCGCGGGCGCGCGGGCCGCGGCGCCGGCGTGTAGAGCTCGGTGTCGACGAGCGGATAGACCTGCAGGGCCGCCACCGCCGGATGACCCGCGCAGGCCTCCGCTGCCCGCGCGATCGTGCCGCGGATGTCGCGAGTGAGCTTTTTCGAATCGAGGAAGCACACGTGCTCGGCCCATGGCACGCCGACGAGCACCCTGAGCCCGCGCGCCGCCGCCAGATCGAGTAGCCAGCGCGGCGGGACGGTGAACGTCCGGAGGGTGGTGGCGCCGAGCCGGGTCATGAGCGCCAGATCGGCGTCGACCGTCTTTGGGTCTGGAAACTGGTCGCCCGACTCGGCCGGCGCGAACGGGCCGTAGGTGACACCCTTGAGAAGCACCTTCTCGGATCCGGCGAAGAAGAACTTGCCTCGTGCCTCGAGCCGCTCGCTGCTCAGCGAGCGGGCCTGGTTCCCGCCAGAGGGCGGGAATGCTACAGCTCGAGCCTGCACCGAACGCGCCTCCTTTGCATGACTGCCGACCGAACCGGAGTCCGGACCATGTTTCCGAGCAACTCGTGTGCCAGACGCCCGACCATAGCCGAGTCAGCGACGTGCGCCAACTCGAGTCATCAGTGCTGCGCGCTGTCAGGGCGCTGGAATGACACACGCGTAACAGTTACACGCTAGAGAGACGATCCGGCCGTCACGCTATTCAGGCGCGGCGAAGCGGAGGGCGCGGAGCGGGGATCGGAACGCGACGCTCCCACATCTGTCTCAGGAGGCGCCGTCGCTCGCTCTCGAGGCTCTCGATCGCCTCGACGGCCGACTCCGCCTCGGCGAAGCACCCGGGCAATTCCGGATATTCCGCGCGGCGCAGCCAGCGGCCGCCGCGCTCGACCGACTCGACCACGAGCAGATACGGCACGGCCTCGTAGTAGGCGAGGTCATGCACGCGGTCGCGCTCGGGTTCGCTGTACGTCACGGCGCGAACGGCACCCAGGCAATCGGCACGCCCGCGTCGGACTGCCGCGCCTTCTCGGTCGCCGAGATCCAGCTGTCGCCTTCGGGCAAGAGCACGGACGCCGGCCTGACGCGGCACATCGACGCGTCGTCGACGTTGGCCGGCGCGACATCCTGCTCGCGGAGCGCGCGCGCCGCCTCGAGGAGCCGGCGCCGGACGTAGATCACCATCGCGTCGGTCGTGCCGAGGTGCTCCCGCGTGCGATCGTAGATCTGTCCCATCGTCTCGGTCATCGCCCGATCTTGGAGATTGACCAGGAACGGGATCCCGATCATGAGCTCGTTCTTGGCGAGCTGGCGGTCGACCAGGTAGTCGTTGTGGATGTTCGCCTTCGTGTAGTAGCGCGTGTGCGGCTCGCTCGTCGCCTCGACGTAGCCGCCCCAGCCGGTGAAGGGGTTACGCGTCTGCTCGCGCTCCTGCTCGGTCACCGGCCGGTCCAGGCGGCCGCGCATCATGATCTGGAGGTTGTAGTTGTCGTCGAGCGGCACCCACGCGCGCGCCGAGACCATGTTGGGGTCGCTGGCGGCGATCATCGAGAAGAACGGCATGACGAACTGGGTGATGCGGTGCCAGTAGAGGCCGTCGACGTCCCAGCGGCGCCGGGCCGAGTAGCACGCGCCGTAGTCCGTCGGCAGGACTTCCAGGCGCGGCCGCTTGTCCTGATGGAACGTGCCGCGCTGCTTGCTGTCCGGCCGGAGCTTGGCGTGGACGTAGTCGATGTGCGAGGAGTCAATGTCGCCCTCGAGCGCCTGCACCCAGTTGCATTCCTCCAGCATCATCAGCGGCGGATACACGTGGTCGGCCGGCAGGGTGTTGACCTCGAAAGCGGGGAACGCCGGCGCCGGGGCACGCGGCCCCATGTACGTCCACAGGACGCCATTCACGTCGCGGCACGGATAGGCGTGGGCGCGCACCTTGTCCTTGAACGTGCTCTCGGCGGGCTCGTTCGGCATGTCGACGCACCGGCCGGTCACGTCGAATTTCCAGCCGTGATAGACGCACCGGATTCCGCACTCCTCGTTGCGGCCGAAGAAGAGCGACGCGCCGCGATGCGGGCAGTTGGCGGCCATCAGCCCCACGTCGCCGCACGTGTCGCGAAAGGCCACGAGGTCTTCGCCGAGCAGGCGGACCTTCTTCGGCGGGCCGTCGCGCTCCGGCAGCTCCGCGGACGGCAGGAACGGCAGCCAGTACTGGCGAAGCAGGTCACCCATCTCGGTCCCGCGTCCGACACGGCAGAGGAGCTCGTTGTCCTGTCTCGAGAGCATGGACTATCTCCCTTTCCCGTTCTCCACGGTCGCGCGCTCGATCGCCAGGAGCTTCTCGAGGTCGATGATCCGGAGCATGTCCGTCTCGACGGGGCTCCAGTCGGGCTTCGTCTTCACGTTGGCGCCGAACCCGTCGGCCAGCTCCTCGTAGACCTTCTTCCACGCGGCGTACGCCGCCAGCAGCGGCGTCGAGGGATCGGCGACGATCTTGTAGCCGAGCGCGCCGAGATCGGCCAGGGTGAGCCCGAGGCCCGCGAGACCGCCGCGCCCGGCGAGGTACATCAGCGGGCCGCCGAGCCGCTCGGAGATGGTCCTGAGCTGCTCGGGTTTGTGCGCCATCGAGAGCAGCACCAGATCGGCGCCCGCCCGGCGGTACGCCTCGCCGCGGCGGAGCGCGTCATCCATGGTGCCGGCGCGGACCGCGTTGGTCCGCGCGACGATCAGGAAGTCGGGATGGCGCCGCGCGGCCACAGCCTCTCGCACCTTGGCCGCCATCAGCTCCGTCGGGATCATGTGCTCGATCCCGGCGTGGTGGTGAGCACGCTTGGGCACCAGCTGGTCCTCGATCTCGATCGCCTGGAAGCCCGCCGCCTCGCTCATCCCGATCGTGCGGTGCATGTGCATCGGATCGCCGTAGCCGCACGCCCCATCGAGGATCAGCGGCAGCGAGCACACGGCGCCGATGTCGACCGCCGCCTGGCACATCTCGGTCACGTTCAGGTTGGCCTCGAGCGCGACCTTCTGGTAGCCGGTGGAGCCGCCCCCCAGATAGCCCGCCGGAAATCCCGCGGCCTCGGCCATGCGCGCCATCAGGGGATTGAGGACCAGCGGCGCGGTCACAGGTGTCGGGCGCTGGATCAGCTCACGGAGAGACGCGCGTTCCTTTGAGGCCGCCACCAACCACCTCCTGGGGGATCATACACCGACCGGCGCGCGTCCTCAGGCGCTCCCGCGCATCCTCGGGTCGAGCGCGTCGCGCAGGCCGTCGCCGACGAGATTGAAGGCCAGCACCGCGACCATGATCGCCACGCCCGGCACCGTCGCGACGTGCGGGGCCACGAGCAGGACGTCGCGGCCCGTCGAGACCATCAGCCCCCACGATGCGGTCGGCGGCTGAACGCCGAGGCCGAGGAAGGAGAGCGCGGCCTCCAGCAAGATCGCGTTGGCCATGAAGAGCGTCGCGTAGACGACCAGCCCGGGGACGACGTTGGGCAGGATGTGGCGCCGCAGGAGCGCGGGCGTCGCCGCCCCGAGCGCGCGGGCCGCGCCGACGTATTCGGTCTCGCGCAGCGCCAGCACCGACCCGCGCACCATGCGGGTCACCGTCGGGACTCCCCACACGCCGACCGCGATCGTCGTGTTCAGGGCGCCGGTGCCCATCGCCGCCACGATCGCGAGCGCCAGCAGGAGATAGGGAAAGGCCAGGAGGATCTCGATGGCACGCATCATCACCGCATCGGGCCAGCCGCCGACGAACCCGGAGATCGTGCCGAGCACGAGGCCGCCGGCCAGCGCGATCACCACGGACAGCACGCCGACCAGCAGGGCCACCCGCGAGCCGTAGATCACCCGCGAGAGAATGTCGCGCCCGAACTCGTCGGCGCCCAGCCAGTACTTCGCGCCGGGCTTCGCGCGCTTCTCGATCAAGCTCTGCCGCGTGGGATCGTACGGCGCGAGCCACGGCGCCAGCACCGCGCTCAGCGCGAGCACCGCGATGAGCGCCAGGCCGACCACGGCGAGCCGATTGCGGAGAAACCGCTTCCAGGCGGTCATTTATAGGCTCGCCTCGGCCGGCAGGGCCCCAGCCCCGCGACGGCCTACGGCTCGCAAACCTGATAGGCTCGCCTCGGCCGGCAGGGCCCCAGCCCCGCGACGGCCTGCGGCTCGCAAAGCCGTCATCACTGGCGCCCGATGCGCGGGTCGAGCAGGCCGTACGAGAGATCGACCAGGAGGTTGATCACGACGAACGCGAGAGCGAAGACCAGCACCGCGCCCTGCAGCAGGATGTAGTCGCGCGCGAAGATCGCCTTGACCATGAGCCGGCCGAGCCCCGGCCACGCGAAAACCGTCTCGGTGAGGACCGCGCCGCCCATGAGCTGCCCCGACTGCAGCCCGAGTAGCGTGAGGATCGGAATGAACGCGTTGCGCAGCGCGTGGCGGCCGAGCACCAGGAGCTCGCCGACACCCTTGGCGCGCGCGGTGCGCACGTAGTCCTCGCGCAGCACGTCGAGCACTGCCGCGCGGGTCATGCGCGAGATCATCGCGACCGACGGCAGCGCGAGGGTCACCGCCGGCAGGATCAGGTGCGTCAGCGAGCCCGCGCCGCCGACCGGCAGCCAGTTGAGCCACAGCGAGAAGACGACGATCAGGACCAGGCCCGTCCAGAAGATCGGCATCGAGAGCCCGAACAGCGAGCCCAATCGGGCGAGCGCATCGAAGAGCGAGTTCGGCCACACCGCCGAGGCGACGCCCGCCACAATCCCGGCGACCGCCGCCAGCACGAGTGCCGCGACCGTCAGCTGCAGGGTCGCCGGCCACGCGTCGGCCAGCTCGGCGGCGACCGGGCGGTTCTGCTGGATCGAGCGCCCGAGGTCGCCGCGCGCCACGCGGCCGACGTAGTCGAGGTAGCGGACGAGAAACGGCTTGTCCAGGCCGAGGTGATCGCGAAGCTTGGCGACGGCGTCCTTCGTCGCGTGCTCGCCGAGCATCAAGGTGACCGCGTCGCCCGGCAGTAGATCGACCGTCAGCATGACGACGAACACCACGCCGAGCAGCACCGGCACGGCGAGGAGGAGACGGCGGACGACGAACGTCAGCAATTAATAGAGGAACCGAGGCGCGCCCCGGCTGAGCCGAGGCGCGTCCGAGCGCTGGGGGGTATGGGGGGCCATGTCGGGGCCCCCCATCTTACTTGTCGATCCAGGTTTTCGAGAGGGTCAGGTTGTACTCGACCGGGTGAATGTGGAAGCCCTTCACATTCGCCCGCGAGGCGATGATCTCCTTGGTCGTGTAGACCGGGATCCACACCATCTCCTTGGCCACGATGTCCTGCACCTCGCCGTACAGCTTCTCGCGCTCGGTCTGGTTCAGGCTGCGCCGCGCCTGCTCGACCAGGGTGTCCACACGCGCGTTCGCGTAGCGCGACGTGTTCCAGCCGGCCGGCGGCACTTGCTTACTGTGAAAGAGCGCGTAGAGGGAGTAGTCGGCATCGGCGTTGGACGTCACCCAGCCCAGGGTGAACATGTGATGGTTGAGCGGGTTGCCGCGCACCTGCTGGAACACGGCGGCCCACTCGAGCACCTGCACCTTCGCCTCGACCCCGACCTCCTTGAACATGGCCTGGATCGCCTCGGTGATCTCGCCGTCCTTCGGATAGCGGCCGCGCGCCGCCAGCCACGAGAGCGAGAGCCGCTGGCCGCCCTTGGCCATGATTCCGTCAGGGCCCGGCGTCCAGCCGGCCTGAGCCAGGAGCGCCTTGGCCTTCGCGCGATCGTACGGATACAGGCGGTCGAGCTGCATGTCCTTGAAGCCGAACACGCCGGGCGCCAGGACGCCGAGCGCGGGCCCCGCCGAGCCTTCCATGATGTTGTCGAGGATCGCCTTGCGATCGACCGCGTGCAGGAGCGCCTGCCGCACGCGCACGTCGTCGAGCGGCGGCATCCCGGCGTGGAAGCCCGCGAAGACGACGCGGATGCCGGTCGTCTCGTGAACCGTGAACTTCGGGTCCTTCCGCAGCGCCGGCAGCTGCGCCGGCGAGGGGAACAAGACCATGTCGGCGTCCCCGGTCTGGAGCGCGATCATGCGGGCACCTTCCTCGGGCACGACCTTGAACACGACGCGGTCGACGAGCGCCTTGTCGCCCCAGTAGTCGGGGTTGCGCTCGATGATCACGTGCGTGTTGGTCTTCCACTCGACGAACTTGAACGGCCCGGTGCCGACGGGTGCCCGGCTGAAGTCGGCGCCCATCTTCTGCACGGCGGTCGGCGAGACGATGCCCATGCAGTACATCGCCAGGGTCCTGAGGATCGGGCCGTAGGGCTCCTTGGTGACGACGTCGACCGTGTGGTCGTCGACCACCTCGGCGCCGTCGAGCGAGCCGGCGAGGCTCGCCCAGCGCGCCGGCGGGTTGCCCCGCAGCGCCCGGTCGAACGTGAACTTCACCGCGGCCGCGTTGAAGGGCGTGCCGTCGTGGAACTTCACGCCCGGGCGGAGCTTGAAGCGTACCTTGGTCGGCGACATCACCTCGTACGACGTCGCCAGCAGCGGCTTGACCTGCATCTTGTCGTCGAGCGTCAAGAGCCCCTCGAGCATGTTGAAGTAGACCCAGGCGCCCGGCGCCGTGGTCTCGAGGTTCGGATCGAGCGAGACGGGGTCCGTCGGACGCACGATCGTGAGGGTGCCGCCGCGCTTCTGCGCGTCCGCCGCGGGAACGAGCGTCGCCGCGAGCGTAAGCACGAGGCAGCCGATGAGCAGTCGAGAACGAAGCGTCGGTCGCATGCAGAGGCTCCTTATTGACGCAGGAGATCGTCGGCCGCCGAGGCGGCGCTGTCGAAGGCGTGAACCGCGCGGTTGCGCTCGCGCACGAGCGCGGCCCGCGTGAACTTGAACGCGTCGGTGTCGGGATCGAGGGCCGCGAGCTCGCGCACCCGCTGCAGGCCGGCGAGCGGCGGCAGCGGCACCGCCAGGTCGTGGACGAACCGGTCGCCGCTCGTGTAGCTGAGCGGCACCAGCACGCGCGAGAGCCGCATGAGCCCGCGGTTGACCGCCTCGAGCCTCGCCGGCGGCGCCGCGGCGTCGACCGCGCCCACCGCGGCGGCAACCCGGTCGAGCCGATCGACCAGCGCGCGCGCCGCGTCGACCGCCGGCGCCAGGTCGAAGCGCGCTCCGGTGGTCGCCTGCAGGGTCTCGAGCTCGGCGAGCAGGCCCCGCGCCGCGCGTCCGTGGTCGAGCGGGAGCACGGGCGCGTTCAGCCAGCGCAGGGCGGAGGCGAGGTAGACCTTCGTGTCCAGCACGAGCACGTCGGCGTCGATCTTGTCGATTGTGTCGTCCTTCGTGTGCCACCACCACGGGAAGCCGGCGCTGCCGACCAGACGCTCCATCGCTCGCGAGAGGTCGGTGTCCTGCTTGGGCAGCCCCGAGAGCGACATGAAGGCCGACGGCACGCCGGCGCCCCAGAACGACTGGTCGCCCGCCCGCGAAAAGCGCCGGCCGCGGCTCCGCTGGCCGGTGACATCGGCCACGACCGTCTCGGCGAATCGCTGGGCGTCCTCCGTCGCATGCAGCACCGAGTAGTCGGTGGCGCCGCGCGCGCCGGTCGAGTCGACGTTGAGGTGCAGGACGCAGCGCTGGTGCAACTCGCGCCAGGCGTGATCGGCGTACCAGGCCGAGCCCGCGTAGCGGCCGTGCGAGTGGCCGGACCAGAATGCGAAGCGGATTCCGCGGCGCAGCGCGTCGCGCCGGCCGGCGAGGAGCCGCGCCACCTCGAGCATCGTGGCGTTGGCGGTCCCGTTGTCCATCGCGCCGTAGTGCCACGAGTCGACGTGGCCCGAGAACAGGACGAACCGATCCTCGTGGCGCCCCGTGAGCTCGCCGACCAGATGCGGAATCAGCCTCCAGCCCGTGCGCACGCGCGTCGTCATCCGCACCCGCACCGGTCCCTTCGCCAGTAGCGCGCGCAGCCGCTGGCCGTCGGTGCCGAGCACCGAGAGGCACGGCACCGCCGGCACCCGCCACGCCGTGTCCGGAGAGGGCGTGCCCCAGATCGTGGTCACGATCATGTTGTGCAGGTGGTCCATGAGGACGAAGATCTGGCCGAGCGTGCCTGCCTGCTGCGCGGCCCAGGCGCGGCCGGGGGCGGGGAGCCCGTTGATGAGCGCGATCTTGCCCGCGGCATTCGCGCGCGCGAAATCGGCCGGGCGGCCGTCGCCGACGTCCACCAGCTCACCCTCGAGCGCCTCCACCGAGGTCGAGAACGAGTGCGTGAGCCCCTCGATCGCGGCGCCGTCCGGCAGGTGCACGCGTCCCTCGAGCGGCAGGCTGATGTACGCCTCGATCTCGCGCCGCTCGACCTCGACGCCGTAGGATTTAAGAATTCGCTCGATGTAGTCGAAGGCCTGCGCCTCGCCGCGGCTGGCCGACTCACGCTCGAGGGCGCCGATCGTGCGCACGTGCTCCATCAGCGTCTTGCCTGACACCTGAGCGGACAGGGCCGGCTCCAGCGGATCGCGATAGTCCCACGCGATCGTCATGCGCTCCTCCGGCTCGCCGCCACCAGCTCGTCGATATTGGTCCAGCTCATGGCGCGCCGGCCGGCTTCAAGGTCCTCGATCATCGCGATGAGCCGCTCGGTCAGCGGCATCGCGACGCCGAGGGCTCTGGCCTTGGTGACCGTCGCGCCCAGGAGCGCGCCGACCTCGGTCTTGCGCCGGCGCACGGCCAGATCGCGCCAGATACCGGTCTTGGTCTTGGTGTGCTGGCGATAGTGCTGGCCGATGATCGACATCGCGCGCTGTCGCGCCGCCGCGTCGCCGCCGGCCGCGGCACGATAGTCGGCCGGGGTGTACTCGTCGAAGGGCTCCAGCCGGATGCCGGCCGCCTCCGCGGCGCGCATGTTCTCGATGACGAGCTCGACGAGCATCTGCTGCACGGCGGGCGAGCGCTCGACGACCTCGTAGACGTGGGCGTCCACGACCGCGGTGGCCACGAGCAGGGCGCCGTAGACGTGCTTGGCCCAGGTGTAGCCGAGGATGTTGTCGGTCACCTCGGTCGGCGCCACGACGGCGAGCAGCTTGGCCAGGCCCTGGACGCGGTCGCTCAGCCGGCCGTCGAGCTCGCCCAGCACGAGGGCGCCGTGGCCGCCGTGAAGGATCCGGCCCGGCGCGATCCAGTCCGCGGCCCAGTTGACGAGACACCCGATCGTCCGCGGCGCGCCCACCGCGCGCGCAATCAGCTCCTCGTTGAGGCCGTTCTGCAAGGACACGATCGCGCCGTCCGCGGCCAGCCGCGGCGCCAGGACCCCGAGCGCGGCGGGCGTGTCCTGCGACTTGACGGCCAGGAGCACCAGGCCGAGCCCGGAGCCGAGCGCACCCGGAGCGATCGCCCGAACGGGCACGGTGACCGTGCCCTCGCGGCTCTCGATGGTCAGCCCGTGAGCGTTCATCGCCGCCACGTGGTCTTCCGCGCGATCGACGAGCAGAACATCATGACCGGCCCGGGCCAGCGCCGCGCCGGTCACGCCGCCGATCGCGCCGGCCCCGAACACCGTGATCGTCATCGAGCCTCTCCCGAACGGCGTAGTCCGCGCCGAAGGCCGTCGCGGGGCTGGGGCCCCGCCGGCCGAGGCGCGCGTCCCAAGTAGTGCGCGCTGCAAGCCGTCGCGGGGCTGGGGCCCCGCCGGCCGAGGCGCGCGTCCCAAATGGATGCCGAATGATGCGGCGGTCCGGGAGAACTGTCAACGGGACAGCAGGCTCAGGTGCGGGCCCGCAGCAGGAGCGAGACGCCGATCCCCATGAAGATCACGTTCGCCGTCCACGCCGCGATCAGCGGGGGCAGGAGGTCCGCGCGCGCGAACGCCAGCGCCACGTAGTGGACCACCAGGTAGCCGGCCATGATCATGATCGCCAGGCCGATCCCGAACAGGCGCCCGCCGCGCGGCGACTGCAGCGCGAACGGGATCGCCACGAGTACCATCACGAGGTTGACCAGTGGAAAGGAGAGCTTCGAGTAGAGCTCCACGAGGTACTTGCGGATCTGGAACCCGGCGGCTTCCAGCTGCGTGATGTACTCCCGGAGCTCCCGGAAACTCATCGTATTCACCGGCTTCTGGATTCTCAGAAAGTCGTCCATCTCCTCCTTCAGATCCAGCGCGGTCCAGCCGAACTCGACCTTGTCGACCTTGCCGTCGCGAGAGACCTCGCGGAACGCTCCTTCGCTCACCTCCCAGCCTCCGGCCGTCCACTGCGCCCGCCGCGCGTCGAGTCGACCCGTCAGCCGAAAGTCACGGTCGACCTCGAGGATCGTCACCCCGTAGAGATCGTTGGTCGCGGGGTTCAGGAGCTCGACCCGATAAAACCGCGTGTCCGCGCTCCGCACCCACAGCCGCTGGCGCGACTGCAGGTGCTTGGGCGCTTGCCCTCGGATCTTCACGCGATCCACCTCGTCGCCTCGCTCGTTGAGCGCCGGCAGGGCCAGCTCCTGGAAGAGCCCCGCGCCGATCGCCACCAGCAGCCCCACGCCCAGCACCGGCGCGCTCACCCGGTACAGGCTCACCCCCGCCGCCTTGAGCGCGGTCAGCTCGTGGTAGCGGCTCAAGGTGAGAAAGAGGAAGATCGTCGCCACGAGCATCACGATCGGCAGCCCGTCGTGGAGCGCCGCGGGAAGCCGGTAGGCGAAGTGCTCGAGGATGTAGATCAGCGGTGGCTTCACGCGGAGATACTTGTCCAGAGTCTTCACCAGGTCGATCACCACGAACAAGGCCGCCGCTACCGCCAGGCCGATCCCCATGAACGCGAGGTACTCGCGCACGAGGTAACGGTCGATGATGTGCGTCGAGTGGCGCGGCCCGCCAACCTGGTGGTGGCGCGGGCGCCAGGTCGGGCGTCCGGGCAGCGTGCTGCGCAGCGCCTCCACCACCTGCCACACCCTGGGCATCGCCGGCCATCGCCACTCGCGCGCTGTCGCGATCAGGAGCCCGAGCCCTGCGATGCCGAAGACCGCGTTGGGCGCCCAGATTGCCACGACTGCCGGAAGACGCGCGCGCAGCGCCGCGCCCTCGAGCGAGGTCATCATCAGGTAGTACGTGACCAGGATCGCGAGGCTGCCGACCAGGGCGATGCTCCGGCCGCCGCGATGCGAGCGGATCGCCAGCGGAAACGCCACCAGCCCGAAGACCAGGGCGGCCACCGGCAGCGCGTAGCGCTTGTGGCGCTCGACCTCGAACGGGGCACGGGCGTTCGGGTCGTTCTTGAGCTCGGTGATCTTCGCGGCGAGATCGCCGAGCGAAAGATCCTTCTCGGGCTTCTCCATGCGCGGCGCGCTCTTCAGCGTCGTGGGCAGGATCTGGTCGTAGAGGGTGAAGTGCGTGTAGCGGTAGCGCGCCCCGCCGGCCGCGCCACCGGTCGGGGAGGCGCCGTCCACGGTGGTCGCCTTCGGCACGTTCACCGGCAGGATGTCGGCCTCGTTGATCGCCCCGTCCAGCATGCGCAAGGTGATGCGCCGGTTGGCCTCGTCCGTGAGCAGCCGGCCCTCGCGCGCCGTGATGATCGTTGACAAGGCCGGGTTGCGCTCGTCGGACACCAGGATCCCGCGCAGCGCGACCTGCGAGGTGCTCACATCCTCCACGTAGATGGTGAAGTCGCCGAACGTCGAGTCGAAGACCCGTTCCTGGAGCCCGCTCGCCGCCCGGGTCTGCACGATCCGGAACAGCTGCCGCTGGAGCTCACCGTTGGCCGCCGGGTTCACGAGCAGGGTCAGGAACGCGGTCACGAGCGTGATCAGGAGCGACGCCGCGAGGACCGGTCGAAACAAACGGAGCGCGCTGACACCCGCGGCCTTGCACGCCACGATCTCGAGGTCGCTCGCCAGCCGGCCCCCGGCGAGCAGCACCGAGACCAGCAGCGCCATCGGCAAGGTGAGCGACAGGAACGTCGGCATCGTGATCAGGAGCAGCTGCAGCACCATGTAGAAGGGCACACCCCTGGTGATCACGAGGTCGGTGAGCTGGTAGATGCGGTCGATGACGAGGAAGAAAGTCAACAGGGCGCAGCTGAACGCAAAGGGCGAGATCAGCTCGCGCGCGATGTACCGATCGAGGACCGGGAACCGCACGAGTCTGTTGTACCATAGGCGCGTGAGCCGGCTAACTCGTGGCAGGACGCGAAAATTCCTCGCCGGCCTCGCGATGCTCGGCACCGCCGCCCTCCTGACCGACCGCCCGGACGCGGCCGGCCCGATCGACCGGCTCGACCAGTTCCGTACGCTCGCGCGCGCCCGGTCGCTCGGTAACGGCACGCCCGACACCTCGCCCGAGGCGTATCGCGAGATGTATGCGCTCCTGGACGAGGAGATCGTCGAGAGCCTCGGCACCGGCGGCCTCTACGCCTCGACCGGCTTCCTGCAGGATCGCCTGGACGCGTTCGGCGAGGCCTGGGGCGCCACGGCAGTCGATGTCGTCCGCGTGGGCCGCCTGATGGTCGCCGCCTTCCAGATGAGCGACGCGCCGGGGGTCAACTCGGTGCGCGTCTACGGGCGGCTCGGCGGCGAGGCGGCGCTGCTGACGACGCTCTCGCGCGAGGGCCGACCTGTCGTCTATCCGTGGGCGTCCGCCCCCGGCGGCGGCGCCCAGTTCGTCGCCGCCTGGGAGGGCCCGGGCACGGGCCGCGGCATCCGCGCGCTGCGCCTCGATCTCGTCCGCCAGCACGGCGACGACCTGCGCGTCGTGTGGTCCTCGAGCGACCTGTTCCCGGAGGCGCTCATGGTGCGCGCGTACTCCGTGCGCTCGGGCGAGATCCGCGTGCGCTACGAGCCCAGCTATCCCGGTCACGCGCCCGGATGCGAGGGCCAGACCGAGGCCGAGGACGTGTTCCGCGCAGCACCGGAGAGCGGCACGCTCGTTCGCCGCGCCGGCCGGGAGGTCAACGCCTGGCATCGCGAGCTGCGTGCGGCGGTCGCGCAGCTCTTCGAGGCGCTGGCGACGACAGACGAGGCGCGTCTGGCGAAGCTCGTGGCCGATGCGCAGGTGCGGCGCCGGCTCCCGCCGACCTTGCAGCCCGCCGTCGCGTGCGACGCCGCCGACAGCCTCACGAATCCACAATTGGTCTCGGTGGCGGCGACGGCGGAGCACGCGCCCTGGGCACTGACCTTCCAGCGCGGAGGCGGGCGCTGGCGCCTGGTCGCCGCGGGACCGGTGCTTCCGTGAGCGCGCCGAATCCGAGCGCGCCGACCGGCGAGATCTCGGACCGGTACGATCCGGCCGCGGTCGAGCAGCGCTGGTATCCGCTCTGGGAAGAGCGCGGCTACTTCCGCGCCGATCCCGCCGCCAAGGGTAAGCCGTACTCGATCTCGATGCCGCCGCCCAACGTCACCGGGTCGCTCCACTGGGGTCACGCCCTCACGATGACCCTGCAGGACACCCTGACGCGCATGAAGCGCATGGACGGCTTCAACACGCTCTGGCTCCCGGGAACCGACCACGCGTCGATCGCCGTCCACGTGGTCCTCGAGCGCATACTCGCGGCCGAGGGCAAGAGGAAGGAAGACCTCGGCCGCGACGGATACCTCGCGCGGGCCTGGCAGTGGAAGGAAGAGTCCGGCGGTCAGATCGTCCGGCAGCTCCGACGCCTCGGCGCCTCGTGCGACTGGGCGCGCGAGCGCTTCACGATGGACCCGGGTCTCTCGCACGCGGTCCGCGAGGCGTTCGTGCGGCTCTGGGAAGAAGGCCTGATCTACCGCGACGACCGCATCGTCAACTGGTGCCCGAAGTGCCAGACCGTGCTCTCTGACATCGAAGTCGAGCGCGAGGAGCGCGACGACGAGTTCGTCTACATCAAGTACGGGCCGGTCACCCTCGGTACCGTCCGTCCGGAGACGAAGCTCGGCGACACCGGCCTGGCCGTGCATCCCAAGGACAAGCGCTACAAGCACCTCGTGGGCAAGACGCTCGAGGTGCCATCGGTGGACGGCACGATCACGGTGAAGGTGGTCGCCGATGAGGCCGTCGATCCCAACTTCGGCACGGGCGTCATCAAGGTGACGCCGGGCCACGATCCGGTCGACTTCGAGATCGGGCGCCGCCACAACCTGCCGATCAAGACCGTGATCGGCTTCGACGGCAAGATGACGGCCGAGGCCGGCCGCTACGCCGGGCTCGATCGGTTCGAGTGCCGCAAGCGGATCGTCGAGGACATGAAGGCGCTCGGGCTGATCGAGAAGATCGAGCCCTATCGCCACGCGGTCGGTATCTGCTACCGCAGCAAGACCGTCGTCGAGCCGCTCGTGTCCAAGCAGTGGTGGGTGAACGTGAAGCCGCTGGCCGAGACGGCGATCAAGGCGGTGCGCGAGAAGCGCATCACGATCCATCCGCGAAGCTGGACGAAGAGCTATTACCACTGGATGGAGAACATCCATCCCTGGTGCATCTCGCGGCAGCTCTGGTGGGGTCACCGCATTCCGGCGTGGTACTGCGATGCCGACGGCTCCGTGCACGTGTCGAAGGAAGACCTCACAGAGTGCCCGAAGTGCAAGGGCCCGCTGCGCCAGGATCCCGACGTGCTCGACACCTGGTTCTCGTCGGGCCTCTGGCCGTTCTCGACGCTCGGCTGGCCCGACGACGCCGTGGACCTCAGGACTTACTATCCGACGTCCGTGCTCGTCACGGGACCGGACATCCTGACCTTCTGGGTCGCGCGGATGGCGATGCTCGGCATTCACTTCATGAAGGACGTGCCGTTCCGCGACGTCTACCTGCACGCGATCGTGCGCGACGCCGAAGGCCAGAAGATGTCGAAGTCGAAGGGCAACGTCGCCGACCCGCTCGTGGTCATGGAGAAGTACGGCACCGACGCGTTCCGCTTCACCCTGGCCGCGCTCGCGCAGGGACGCGACATCCGGATCTCCGAGGACCGCATCGAGGGCTACCGCAACTTCGCCAACAAGCTCTGGAACGCCTCGCGCCTGGTCCTCTCGAACCTGGACGGCTTCGACGCGGCCCTGGCCAAGAAGACGCCGGCGGCGCTCGCCGACGTGTGGATCGAGAGCCGGCTCGCGTCGGCGATCGCGGAGGCGCGCACCGCGCTGAAGAAGTACCGCTTCAGCGACGCGGCGTCGGCGCTCTACCAGTTCCTGTGGCACGAGTTCTGCGACTGGTATCTCGAGATGGCCAAGCTGTCGCTCTATCAGCCGGAGAGCCCGGGGCGGCGCGCGCGCACCCAGGCGACGCTCGTGCGCGTGCTGGAAGCAACCCTGCGGCTCCTGCATCCGTTCATGCCGTTCATCACCGAGGAGATCTGGCAGCGGCTGCCGCACAAGGGCGACACGATCATGCTCGCGCCGTACCCGCGGCCCTCGAGGAAGGACCGCAATCCGGACGCCGAGCGCCAGATGACGGCGGTCATGGATCTGGTCACCGCCGTGCGCAACATCCGCGGCGAGATGCGGATCGCGCCGGGCGCCGCGCTCACGGCCATCGTGCGTCCCGGATCCGGGGCGGCGGAGCTCTTCACCGCCAACGCCGCGCTGATCGACGCGCTGGCGCGCGTGCGGCTGACCGTCGATTCACACGCGACGCGGCCGCGGAGCTCGGCACTGGCGGTCCTCGGCAGCTCGGAGCTCTACGTGGCGCTGGCCGGCGTCGTCGACCCGGCGGCGGAGCGCCAGCGGATCGAGAAGGAGATCGCCCGGGTCGCGGAGCGGATCGAGTTCGCGAAGGCGAAGCTGGCGAAGCCCGACTTCGCCGAGCGCGCGCCCGCCGAGATCGTGGCCAAGGAGCGGGAGCGGCTCGCCGAGCAGGAAGCCGTGCGCGCCAAGCTCGTCGCGAGCCTCTCCTGGTTCGATGACGCCGGGCGGTAGCGCGACGGGCGTCATCGTCCGCCTCGACACCGTCGACTCGACCCAGTCCGTCGCCTTCGCGCTGGCCGAGCGCGGCGCCGCCGATCGCACCGTCGTGGTCGCCGACCAGCAGCTGTCAGGCCGCGGCCGGCGGGGGCGAACCTGGCGCGCGCCGGCCGGCACCAGCCTGCTGGCCTCGATCGTCGTCCGCCCACGTCTCCCCCAGTCGCTACTGTCGACCCTCTCGCTGACCACTGCGGTCGCAGTGGCGGAGGCGCTCCGCCGCGTCGCGAAAGTGGACGCGAGGCTCAAGTGGCCGAACGACGTCCTCGTGGCGGGCAAGAAGGTGGCCGGGATCCTGCTGGAGTCCCGGATGAGCGGCGGGTCGTCGGTCGTCACGATCATCGGCGTCGGAATCAATCTCGGCCAGCGAGAGTTCCCGCCCGATCTGGCCGAGGGCGCCACCTCGATCGCGCTCGAGACGGGGCAGGCGCCGAGCCGCGAATCGGTGCTCGCGGCCCTGCTGGAGGAGTTCGACGCATGGCGGGCGCGCCTGGAAGGCGAGGGCTTCGGCCCGGTGCGCGAGGCGTGGCGACGGCTCAGCGACACCCTCGGGCGCCGGGTCACGGTGGACACCGTCACGGGCCTCGCGGCCGACCTCGACACGGACGGCGCGCTCCTGATCGACGTCGCCGGCACGCTCACGCGCGTGCTCGCCGGCGTGGTGAGCCCGGGCGATGCCGTCGGCGCGATCGCGCCGGCGAGCTAACTTTTCAGGGAGGCCTTCCCGATGCTGCTCGTCGCCGACGTCGGCAATACCAACACGAAGATCGGCGTGTTCGACGGCCAGCGCCTGGTCGCCTCGTGGCGTCTCACGAGCCGGCGCGAGCAGACGGCCGACGAGTACGGGCTCTTCATCGAGACGATGCTTCGGTCGCGGAGTGTTCGCGCGGCGGACATCGACGGCGTGTCGATCTCGAACGTCGTGCCGCCGGTCCAGCAGACGCTCGAGTGGATGTGCGAGAAGTACTTCAGCCGGCCGCCGTTCTTCGTCGAGCCGGGCGTGAACACGCGCCTGCCGCTCGCGGTCGACGCCCCGCGCGAGGTCGGCGCCGACCGCTACGTCGACGCCTTCGCGGCGGCGACGAAGTACGGCCCGCCCCTGATCGTGATCGACTTCGGCACGGCCACGACGTTCAACTGCGTCAACCGGCGCGGAGAGTTCATCGGGGGCGCGATCGCCCCGGGCATCGTCACCTCTGTCGAGGCCCTGGTCAACCGGGCGGCGCGGCTGTCTCGCGTCGAGCTCGTGCGGCCCAAGGAGGCGATCGGCCGCAACACGACGACGAATCTTCAGTCAGGCGCGATCTACGGTTACGCCGGCCTCGTGGAGGGATTGGTGGAGCGTATGCAAGCCGAGCTCGGGGGAGGGGCCAAGGTGGTCGCCACCGGGGGTAACGCGGGGCTTCTGGCCGACGTCGCCCGGTGCATCGAGCGGGTCGACGACAACCTTCGGCTCGACGGGCTCCGGATGCTCTACGAGGAGGCCCAACCCGGAGCTTCCGGGCGTTGACACCGCCGGGGCCTCGTGGTTATACTCTACGAAATCTAGTGGGTCTTGACGCGGGGTATCCCTATATACGGGACCCCCAGGGCGAAACAGGGGACGGCTCCGAAGGAGGCTAGCTGATGGGGATGTGGGTCGGGCGAGGGCGCAAGGCCAGGGTCGCTTACGGGTTCGACGACATCGCGCTCGTGCCTGGAGCCGTCACGGTCAATCCGAACGAGGTCGACATCACCTGGGAGCTCTGCGGCCACCGCTTCGACCTGCCGATTATCGCCGCGGCCATGGACGGCGTCGTCGGCCCCCGGCTGGCCATCGAAATGGGGCGCCTGGGCGGCCTCGCGGTCCTGAACCTGGAAGGCATCTTCTCCCGCTACGCGAACCCCTCCGAAGTGCTCGAGCGGATCGTGTCGGCCAGCCAGGAAGAGGCGACCAAGATCATCCAGTCGATCTACGGCGAGCCGATCAAGGAGGAGCTGATCCATCAGCGGATCAGCGAGATCAAGAAGGGCGGCGGCCCGGCCGTCGTGTCCTCGATCCCGCAGCGCGCCGAGCGGTTCGCGCAGATCGCGCAGGAAGCCGGCGCTGACATCTTCGTGGTCCAGTCGACCGTCACCACCGCTCGCCACATCGCCACCGAGTACACGCCCGTCGATCTCCGCAAGCTGAAGAAGCAGCTGGCGATCCCGCTGGTCGTCGGCAACGTCGTGACCTACGAGGCCTGCCTCGAGCTCATGGACGTCGGCGCCGACGCGCTGCTGATCGGTGTGGGTCCCGGCGCGGCCTGCACGAGCCGCGAGGTCCTGGGGCTCGGCGTGCCGCAGGTGACAGCCACGACCGACGCGGCCGCCGCGCGCGACTTCTACTGGAAGCGCAGCGGGCGGTACGTGCCGATCATCACCGACGGCGGGATGACGACGGGCGGCGACGTCTGCAAGGCGTTCGCGTCGGGAGCCGACGCCGTCATGATCGGCTCGGCCTTCGCCCGCGCGATCGAGGCTCCGGGGCGCGGCTATCACTGGGGCATGGCGACGCCGCACGCGAACCTGCCGCGCGGCACGCGGATCCGCGTGGGCAGCGCGGGCCCGCTCGAGCAGATCCTCTTCGGACCCGCGTTCACCGAGGACGGCACCCTCAACCTCGTCGGCGCCATTCGCACGTGCATGGGCTCGGTTGGCGCGCGCACGATCCGCGACCTGCAGCAGACCGAGCTGATCATCGCGCCGACGATCAAGACGGAAGGCAAGGTCTTCCAGCAGGCTCAGAAGCTCGGGCGCCCGCGGTAGGCGGGCGCCGATGTCGGCCGGCGCCGGCAAGATCGCGGTTCTCGACTTCGGCGGTCAGTACACCCAGCTGATCGCCCGGCGTGTCCGCGAGATGTCCGTCTACTCGGAGATCTTCTCCTGCACCCACCCGCTCGCCGACATCCTGTCCGCGGGCTACCAGGGCATCATCCTCTCCGGCGGCCCGTCGAGCGTCTACGAGGATGGGGCGCCGCTGCCGCCGAAGGAGCTCTTCGACGCCGGCATTCCGGTCCTGGGTATCTGTTACGGCATGCAGGCGATGGGCTATCTCCTGGGCGGCCACGTCATCCCCGCCGAGCGGCGAGAGTACGGCAAGGCCGAGATCACCCTGGAGGGCTCGAGCCCGCTCTTGCGTGGCGTCGAGCCCGAAGAGACCGGCCGGGTCACGGTGTGGATGAGCCACGGCGACACCGTCCTTCGCCCGCCGAAGGGCTTCATCTCGCTCGCCAGGACCCCGAACTGTCCAGTCGCGGCGATGGCGAACGAGGAGCGGCGGCTCTACGCCGTGCAGTTCCATCCGGAGGTACTGCATACGCCGCAGGGGCGGACGATCCTCGACAACTTCCTCAGCGTGTGCGGCGTCAACCGCACGTGGTCGATGGCCGGCTTCATCGATACGACCGTCGAGGCGATCCGCGCCCAGGTGAACGGCCAGCGCGTGCTGTGCGCGCTCTCGGGCGGTGTCGACTCGTCCGTCGTCGCCGTGCTGGTCCACCGCGCGATCGGCGACCAGCTCACGTGCGTCTTCGTCGACAACGGCTTGCTCAGGAAAGGGGAGGCCGAGTCGGTCGTCCACACGTTCCGCGACGCATTCAAGATGAACCTGATCCACGTCGATGCATCCGCGCGATTCCTCGACACGATTCGCGGCGTGACGGATCCGGAGATCAAGCGCAAGCGCATCGGCGCCGAGTTCATCGCCGTGTTCGAGGACGAGGCCAGGAAGCTCGGCGACATCCCGTGGCTCGCCCAGGGCACGCTCTATCCGGACGTCATCGAATCGGTCTCCTTCCGCGGCCCCTCGGCCACGATCAAGACCCACCACAACGTCGGGGGCCTGCCGCTGGAGATGCAGTTCAAGCTGGTCGAGCCGCTCCGCGAGCTCTTCAAGGACGAGGTCAGAAAGCTCGGTGAGCTCCTGGGGCTGCCGCCCGAGATCGTCTGGCGCCAGCCGTTCCCGGGGCCCGGGCTCTCCATCCGCGTCCTCGGCGAGGTGACGCCCGATCGGCTCGACCTGCTCCGTGAGGCCGACGCGATCGTCCAGGAAGAGGTCGGCCGCGCGGGCCTGGAGCGCACGGTGTGGCAGGCGTTCGCGGTGCTCCTGCCCATCCGCACGGTCGGTGTCATGGGCGACTTCCGCACGTACGCGCACGTCATCGCGCTGCGGGCCGTCATGAGCCAGGACGCGATGACCGCGGACTGGGCGCGGCTGCCCTACGATCTCTTGGGCACGATCAGCAGCCGGATCATCAACGAGGTGAAGGGCATCAACCGGGTCGTTTTCGACATCTCGTCCAAGCCGCCTTCCACGATCGAGTGGGAGTAGCCGGGAGCTCGATGCAGCACAGCGACTTCGTCCACCTCCACGTGCATTCCGAGTACAGCCTGCTCGACGGCGCCGCCCAGCTCGAGAAGCTCGTCGCCAAGGCCAAGGAGCTCAAGTTCCCGGCGATCGCGCTGACCGATCACGGCAACCTGTTCGGCGCGATCGACTTCTACAACGCGGCCCAGAAGGCCGGCGTCAAGCCGATCCTCGGCTGCGAGCTCTACGTCGCGCCCGGCGGCCGCAAGGAGCGGGGCTCGCAGGACGGCGGCTACGAGGGCGCCAACCATCTCACCGTGCTCGTCCGCAATCGCACGGGCTATCAGAACCTCGTCAAGCTGGTCTCGCGCGCGTTCCTCGAGGGGTTCTATTACAAGCCGCGCGTCGATCGCGAGCTCCTGGCCCAGCACGCCGACGGGCTCCTCGTCCTCTCCGGCTGCCTGAACTCCGAGGTGTCGCGGATGCTGAGCGCCGGCGACACCGCGAAGGCCCGGGAGACCGCCGGGTGGTACCAGGAGGTCTTCGGCAAGGACCACTACTTCATGGAGGTCCAGGCGCACGGGCTCGAGGAGCAAGAGCGGGTCATGGCCGAGACCCTGCGGATCGCCAAGTCGATCGGCGCGCCGGTCGTGGGCACGAACGACTCGCACTATCTCGAGGGCGGCCACGCCCGCGCCCACGAGGCGCTGCTCTGCATCCAGACCGGCACCAACCTCCAGGACACCGGCCGCTTCCGGTTCTCGACGCAGGAGTTCTACATCAAGTCGGCCGAGGAGATGGCGCGTGTCTTCGCCGAGCTCCCCGAGGCCTGCTCGAACACCCTGGCGGTCGCCGAGCGGTGCAACCTCACGCTCGAGTTCAACCAGTTCCACCTGCCGCGCTACGTGGTGCCGAGCGAGCACACGCTCGACAGCTACCTGCACGAGCTCGCGCATGCCGGGCTCAAGGGCCGGTACGGCGCGAACCCGGGCGACTCGATCGAGGCGCGGCTGGCCCACGAGCTCTCCGTCATCGAGAAGATGGGGTTCGCGAGCTACTTCCTGGTGGTGTGGGACTTCATCCGCTATGCGCGCGAGCAGGGGATCGCGGTCGGCCCCGGCCGCGGCTCGTCGGCCGGCTCATTGACCGCGTACTGCCTGGGCATCACGAACGTCGATCCCATACGTTACGGGTTGCTCTTCGAGCGATTCTTGAACCCCGAGCGGATCTCGATGCCCGATATGGACATCGACTTCTCGGACGACCGCCGCGACGAAGTGATCCGTTACGTCGCGGAACGCTACGGCCGCGACCGGGTCGCCCACATCATCACGTTCGGGACGCTCGGCGCCAAGGCGGCGATCCGCGACGTCGGCCGCGTCCTCGGCATGCCCTATGGCGACGTGGACCGCATCGCGAAGCTCGTGCCGAACTTCCCGCTGAACATCACGCTCGACGACGCCTACCAGAAATCGCTGCCGCTGGCCGAGATGGTGAAGAGCCAGGCGAACGTGAAGGAGCTGTGGGAGATCGCCCGCACGCTCGAGGGCTGCACGCGCCACGCCTCGGTGCACGCCTCGGCGGTGGTCATCTCCGACGAGCCGCTCGAGGAGTACATCCCGCTCTACAAGGATCCCAAGCGGCCGGAGCTGATCACCGGCTACGCGATGGGGCCGATCGAGAAGCTCGGCCTGTTGAAGATGGACTTCCTCGGGCTCCGGACGCTCACCGTGCTCGCCAACACGGTGGCGCTGATCAAGGAGTCGCGCGGGCTCGAGCTCGACCTCGACCGGCTCCCGCTCGACGACAAGAAGACGTACGAGATGCTCTCCGAGGCGAAGACGTTCGGCGTGTTCCAGCTCGAGTCGGGGGGCATGCGCGACGCGCTCCGCGGCCTCAAGCCCGAGCAGCTCGAAGACCTGATCGCGATGGTCTCGCTCTATCGGCCCGGCCCGATGGAGCTCATCCCCGACTTCATCCAACGCAAGCACGGGCGGTCCAAGATCACGTACGATCACCCCGCGATGGAGAAGTTCACGCGCGAGACGTACGGGATCATGGTCTATCAAGAGCAGATCATGCAGATCGCCTCCGAGATGGCGGGCTTCACCATGGGCGAGGCCGACATCCTGCGCCGCGCCATGGGCAAGAAGGACCGCGAGCTCATGGCCAAGCAGCGCGAGAAGTTCCTCGCCGGCTGCCGCGAGCGCAACACCTCCAACGCGAAGGCCGAGCGCGTCTGGGAGCTGATGGAGAAGTTCGCGGGGTACGGCTTCAACAAGTGCCTCTCGGGTGACACGATCATCGAGATGGCCGATGGGACGCACAAGCCGATCACCCAGGTCCGCGACGGGGATTGCGTTCTCACGAAGGACGGGCCGTCTCGGGCGTTTGGCGTGAGACCAAGTGGACAGCGCCAGATCGGCCGGCTTCAGCTCGCAAACGGGATGAGCATTCGCTGTACTCCCGATCACCCCATCTTCACCCAACGAGGTTGGGTGAACGCAGAGGACCTCACCGACACCGATTTCGTCGCTGTCGCGCGCGAACTGCCGTGTGGCTCGACGACGGTTCCTGATCATTGGCCGGGGCTTCTGGGTTATGCCCTTTCGGAGGGCAGCCTCGGATACGAGAGCCATTTCTATCTGTACTCGACGGTCGAGGACGAACTGGACGACATGCAGCGCATCGTCTCGGCATACGCCAACACGATCGCCCGTGTCGAGCATCGGGCGAAGCCCAAGGCTTCGTCGGTCCGTCCGAGTCGGATCGATCGATCGGTCCCATCGGAAGCCGTCACGTTTCTCTTCCGAGAGTGCGGCCTGAAGGGAAGCACTGCGCTCAACAAGCGGACCCCTGCAGTCGTCGACGGCTGGAATCGACGTGCCATCGCGATTCTCGTCGGGAAGCTGTTTCAGGGAGACGGCTGCGTTCACCCGAAGACGCTCTCGGTCTACTACGCGACGTCCTCCGAGGGCCTCGCCGGTGACGTTCGTCGCCTCCTATCAAAGCTCGGTATCCCGAGCACGATTCATCGCAAGTGCTTCGCGTATCGCGGCACGAGCCGCGTCGGTTACACGGTGAATCTCATTGGAGGGCGCCGGGCGTTTGCGCGATTCGAGCAGCTCGTTGGACAACATCTCGTCGGAGCCAAGCGCGCTGCGCTTTCGGCGCTCGTGGATTCCTACGCGGACACACCGCGTCTGCTGGCGCGAGGAACTGTCGATGTCATCCCGACAGTGATCTACCGAGCGCCACTACAAGAGGCAATCCTCAAGCGTTACGGCACGCTGAAGGCTGGGTGTCGGGCGCTCGGGCTGGCTTATCGTCTCGTCTCGCCGGACCGCGCCAAGCGAGGGATGCGCCGCGACACTCTAGAGCATCTGGCGAGTCGCCTGGAATCGCCGGTGCTCGAGAGTCTGGTCGACCCCGCGATGGGGTGGTCGCGACCGCGGCGATTCGTCCTCGAGGGCGTCGAGGCGACATACGACTTCGAGGTGCCCGGCGCCCACAGCTTTATCGCCAACGGGATCGCGGCGCACAACTCCCACGCCGCGGCGTACGGGCTCGTC
>Ga0306920_100000897_pt1 | contig 36224 bp, 29 predicted proteins | sample flu12Cox44000170_FD_204666 | JGI IMG/M metagenome (GOLD analysis project Ga0306920, IMG submission 204666) | Lab enrichment of tropical soil microbial communities from Luquillo Experimental Forest, Puerto Rico - flux4day.12C.oxic.44.000.170 (v2)... | ecosystem: Environmental > Terrestrial >...
GAGCGATCTACGCGGAGCGATTTGCCTTTATTTCTCATCGCTTCGCGTTGATCTCTCCACACACTCGCGTCGGCTGGGGCCTTGCTCGCTTGGTCGAGATGACAGATCATGCAGCAACCTCCTCGCCGAGTGTGTTACTGACATTTTTGAGATATGACACTAGAACCCCTGCAGAAACCCGCCATCTACTCTTGCGGCTAGCCTTGGAGGCATGGTCCTGTTGTGAGAATAACGGTGGCCCGCGATTGTTCAAGGACCCTGCACGATGACTTCCCCCATCTGATCTGTGTCATAAGCGCAGAGCTGGTTGATTTCGCGCGCGAAGCGGCGTGAATTGAGTGCCTCGAGCATAGCCTTGACGGGGCCGGATTCGCATTCATCCTCCAGAACAACTAGGTCATACCGTTCTTCGCGAAGTGAGATAAAAGTGAGCCCGTAGGCTTCGGCCGAGACCCGAATCGTGACGCCCGCATCAGCCTGTCCTGATGCGATAGCATCGGCTACTTCGAGATGGCCAGGCAGTTCTCGCGTGTAACCCTTGATGCGCTGGCTTTTCACGCCCAGCTCTTTTAATGCTTCGTCGAGCGCCAAGCGCGCACCCGAGCCGATTTCCCGATTCACAATCCTGAGTCGTGGCCTTATCAGATCGGCGAAGCCTCGGATGTTCAGCGGATTGCGGGAAGCCACCGCGAGGCCAAGCTCCCAACGGGCGAAATTGACCACCATTGAAGAGCGGCCGCCCAGCGCGTGCTGCACCGACTTCAGATTGTATTCGCCGCTCTTCGGGTCACGCAGATGCACACCGGCAACATGCACACCACCTTTGGTCAGCATCGTAAGTGCCTTACCGCTTGAGCATCGAAGGGTGACGGCAGTCACCGGAGCGCGATGGCGGGCTAGCCAATCCGCCAAGATAGTGACGGCCGGATCACAGCCGGCCATTAGTAGAGTGCAATCGATTTCGGCTCGCGACCAGTAAGTTGAAACTGCCGCGCGCTTGCGTCGGACGTGATCAGCTATTCCGGCGGCGGGCGAGAGCCCCAGCTGAACCGCCGGTTGCGGTACTGCGACGATCCTGCCGGCAACCCGAGCCAACGCGACTCGATGAGCCGAGCTTTCGGTGGGCGCCATTTCGGGGTCGGACCATGGCACGTCAATTCGCGCGCACTGTTGCTCATCATTGTCTGTGAACAGCGTCTCGACAGTTTCCCCGAGCTCGCGCGCGAGACTAAGCGCTACTGCAACGCCAGGCTGGTAAAGCCCGGATTCGATAGCGCCCAATGCTTGGCGAGAAATGCCGGCACGCCGGGCGAGCTCCAGCTGAGTGATCCCTCGCGCAGCCCGCGCGGCGCGCACGCGATCGCCCATGATCGCCATATTCCTTGTCACGACTGTTGTATAATGGCATAAAGAGGACGTTGCTGAAAATCTACCACTTGTCTGGCTGAACAATCATTGCCGTTTGCTTCTGGAATCGCAGACTTGGCTCTCTCCATCAGAATCTGATCAAGCAATGATAATAACGATGTGGGCGTCGCAAAGACTCGTCTCTCTAGGCTCAACGGCTTTGCGCAGAGCCTTACCAATCGTCCTAATCTGCCTGACACCGCGAATGGTTCCGGCGCAGAACAGCCCCGTTCCTTTGCAAGTGGCATATGCGGGCTCGATGGGTTCGCTCATGGACGGGGGCATCAAACCGGCCGTCGCCAAAGCCCTGAACGTCGAATTGCAAGGGCGTGCGCAAGGATCGACCGGATTGGCCAATCTGATCGTCGCCGGAAGTATCCGGCCTGATGTCTTCATTTCCATCACGCCGGGTCCGATGCGCAATGTGGTGAAGGCAGGGAAGGCTGCGCGGGCGATTCCGATTGCCCGTACAGAGATGGTGATCGCTTACAGTCCAAGGAGTCCGTATGCGCAACTGCTGGCGAAAGCGGGCGGCGCCGGAGCAAAACCATGGTGGCAGATCCTGGAGACCCACGGCGTTCGTTTCGGCCGCACCGATCCGAATACTGACCCCCAGGGGCTTAACATCATTTTTACGATGCAGCTTGCGGAAACTTACTATCAGCAGCCCGGCCTCGCCGTTAAGATTCTGGGACCCGTAATCAACCCGCAGCAGATCTTCCAGGAACCGCAAGTGATGGCGCGCCTTCAGGCGGGGCAGTTAGACGCCAGTTCCGCCTACAAAACACAGCCGGCCGCACTCGGCCTGCCCTTCCTACCGTTGCCGAAGGAAATCAACCTGGGTGACGCGTCGCGCGAGCGTGAATACAAGAAGGCGACGGTGAATCTCAACGGCAAAACGCTTCATCCCTCGCCACTGGTCTTTTATGCGGCGGCGTTGAAGGACGCTCCGCAGCCCGAATTGGCGAATCGGTTTATCGACTGGCTACAGGGGTCGGAGGCGAGGGCAATCTTCTCCCGGTATCACTACGATGGCGCAGCGGGCGACGAAAATCTGCTCCCCTAGCACACCTGTGCGATCCACTTGGTGGTCCCGATTGGCAATGATCGCGTTCACGCTCGCCTTATTGTATCCGCTGACTGGCCTCAGCGCCGGTGTCGGTCCATGGCAATGGGACGGCATTATTCCCGGTTCGACCTCGTCGGCTGCCTGGAATTCGATTTTCCTTACGGCAATTGCTCTGGTGGTTGACGTGGTGGTGGGTACTCCGGTGGCATACTACCTGGCGCGTTCGACCGGCAGCGACCGCATCGTGTGGGAGGCGGTGGTCTTGATCTCGGTGCTGATGCCACCCCTTGCGCTGGGCATCCTGTTGTCATTGGCGTTTGGCCGGCAAACGGCGCTCGGCGCATGGCTGCTTCGGATCGGCGTACCAACGAGTAATAGTGCCATCGCCTTCGCGACAACCCAGGTTTACGTCAGCATCGGCTATTACGTTCTCGCTGCGCGGGCCGCGCTCGCGGCGGTACCGCGTGAACTTGAACGCATTGCTGCATTATTGGGTTCGCCGCCATCGCAAGTTTTTCGCCGCGTTACGTTCCCGTTAGCGAAACTTGGCCTGGCAGCCGCGCTCAGCATCGCTTGGGTACGCGCACTCGGTGAGTTCGGCGCAGTCGTCGTCACCGCATATTATCCCAGCGGCATGCCGGTGCAGATCTGGGTCAACCTTCAGGACGCGGGGATGCCGGCCGTGATGCCATTGCTGGTGGTCTTTCTGTTGACTGCTCTGCCGCTGCCGTGGCTGCTTCACCTGCTCGCGCAGAGGCGCAATGTCAGTGCTTGATGCCCACATAGTCAAAAGGCGGCGCGCTTTCACCGTCGACGTTCGGATCCGCTTGCGCGCCGGTGAACGGCTCGGCCTCTTCGGAGCCTCTGGTGCCGGCAAGAGCACCGTGATGTCCTGCCTGGCCGGAATCGAGAGCCCCGATGCCGGAAAAATATCTCTCGGCGGAGTGCGAGTGTTCCCTCCCAATTTGGCGCTGCACCGCCGGCCGATTGCGTATCTGACCCAAAGTGACTGGCTATTCCCACATCTCAGCGTTGCCGAAAACGTTTGTTTCGGTCTCTACAATCGGGACCACAACGGTGCCAAAAAGTGGATCGATGAACTAGCGGGGCGGCTGGACCTTTCTCGCTTATGGAACGAACCGGTCACCCACATATCAGGTGGGCAGGCTCGGCGCGTAGCACTGGCTCGAATGCTGGCGCGGCGGCCACCGCTTATTCTGCTCGACGAACCGTTTGTGGCCCTGGATCGCGCCACTACGAACGAACTCATTGAGGCGCTTCGGGAGTGGCATGTGGCGCTCGGCTTCACGCTGATCGCGGTCGACCATCGGCCCGAGATTCTCGAAAAATTCTGTACATGCGCGGCGGTCATCGAATCGGGACGAATAGTTCAAGAGGGGTCGTGGGCGTCGCTTGCGACCGCACCCGCCACACCGCTGCTGGCCCGCTTACTAGCCGATTAACCTGGGGCGTTCGTCGCAGTAGCACGGCCCAGCTTCGGTCAGAACTGGATGAAGGTCTTGGTCCGTTTGAGATACAGCACGGCGGTGGGCTATAAGCCACCACCATGGGTGCGTCAAAACAGAAATTCCTTGTGATTCCATACTCCAGCCCTGCCCCTCTAGGGAAGTGATCCGCAACGGAGAGAACCGGCAAATGCTCGCACGGACTCGACGGTATGTAGACCTTCTCATGCATTGCACTTCAACTACGCTAACGATCGGCTTGGCCAGCTTCCTCGCTCTAGCAACCGGCGTATTAGGGGCTGACAACAAGTCTGGTTCCTCAGCAGCGCCCGCTGTCCGAAACGCCGGCGCGGTTCATGGCCCGCCAGTAAACTACCGGTACGCCCCGAACCAGCTCCTCGTGAGATTTCGGAGGGACGCAACGGACGCTTCGATAGCTAATGCTCACGCCGAGGTGGGCGCCAAAGAGGTGCGTCGTTTTACGAGCGTGGTGGGTCTAACTGAGGTCCAGCTGCCAGCCGGCATGTCCGTCAAGGAGGGCCTGGCCCGCTATCGCAAACGCACCGATGTCGTGTCTGCAGGACCGAATATTATCCGCCGTCTTATGGCCATTCCCAACGACCCCTTCTTTCAGCAGGGGAAACTATGGGCACTGCAGAATACCGGGGCAGGCGGCGGCACCCCCGGAATCGATATCCATGCCACCGCAGCATGGAACCTTACGACCGGAAGCCGCGCGATTATCGTGATGGATCTCGATAGCGGGATCGAATACACGCACCGGGACCTCGCGGCCAATGTGTGGCGCAACACCTCTGATTGTTTCCACGACGGCATCGATCATGACCACAACGGCTATGTTAACGATTGCTACGGGATAAACCCTGTCGATAACAACTCGAACCCCATGGACGACACAGTCGACAGCCATGGAACTCATGTTGCGGGCATAATCGGTGCTGTAGGCAACAATGCTACTGGCGTGACAGGAGTCAACTGGCGAGTCAGTCTGATGGCCTGCAAAGCGTTCGATAGCAACGATAACGGCTCCGACGCCGATATCATCACTTGTTTGGATTATGCGAAGGCCATGAAGCAGAGGGGCGTGAACATTGTCGCCATCAACGCCAGTTGGGGCGGGGCGGATTTTGATCCGTACCTGTACGAAGCGATCGCGGAGCAGATGAACCAAGGGACACTGTTCATCGCCACAGCAGGCGACACCATCACGGACGAGGATATTGGCGCATTTTTTCCCGCCAACTATGACCTGCCCAATATAGTGTCAGTCGCCGCTACCGACTGGAATGACCAGTTGCTTTACTATTCTGGATACGGCGCACACACAGTGCATCTCGGCGCTCCGGGCAACTACATCTATAGCACAGTGCGCGGGAATGGCTATGACATCGAGAGCGGAACCTCCATGGCGACGGCTTATGTGACGGGGGTGGCGGCACTCCTCAAGGCCAAAGTTCCGAGCCGGGACTGGCGCGCGATCAAGAATCTGATCCTCGCGGGAGGCGACAACGATCCAGCACTCAGCAACATTCTGATTACAGGAAAGCGCTTGAACGCTTATGGTTCGCTGACCTGTCAGAACTCGACAGTCCTTAACCGGTTTAGGCCGATTGGCTCAGGATCGACAGCTGTAAACGTTCCAATGGGAACCACAGTCGGTCTCGCGGTGTTGAATATCAAGTGTGCCGTTCCTAATGGGCCGGTTAACGTTACGGTCCAGCCAGGCAACATCGTCATTCCCCTGTTAGACAATGGAATGGGGTACGATCACGCGGCCGGGGACGGAGTTTATTCCGGGACGTGGATCCCTCCCAGCCCTGGCAACTACATCTTGATGTTCCCCGGTAACGATGCGTGGCAAGCGCTTGTGCTTCCCGCCTACACCTACAGCGTCGTGCCGTTCAGTTGGCAGACCATCACCGGCACCAACCTTAATCTCGGCGATGATTCCGATACCCAGGTCACCTTCCCATTCCCCGTCGTTTGGGGCGATACGTCGTACACCTCTGTAGACGTCGACAGTAACGGCAAGGTGAATTTCTTGGTTGCTGGGAGCGACCCCAACAACATCTCTTACCCCAATCCAGCCGAAGCCTATCTCTTTCAAATGGCTCCTTTCTGGGATCATCTGGAACCCTTCCCCGGCACGGCGCAGAATGTGTTCTCAGCCGTGGCGGGCACGGCCCCACACCGGAAATTTGTCATTGAATGGCGCAATGTATCGCGCGCGAACGGTTGTACGGATTCTGCCGCCCAGGTCACGTTCCAGGTGGTGTTCTTTGAGGGGAGCAGCGATATTCAGTTCAACTATGCCGATACGATCTTCGGGGGGCCGTCAGCCTGTGCAGCCGGTGATCATGGCGCCTTGGCCACGGTAGGCATGCAGCTAATGTGGCCGAGTGCAGCACAGTTCAGCTTCGACACGCCTAGCCTCACCGATCACATGTCGCTTCGGTTTACCCAGGTGCCATGAGTGCGACTCTCGTGTGATGCACGAGCAGAGCTCGGGCATCCCGATGGGTTGGAACTGATCCACCAGGGCCTGCCTGCTTCGCTCCAAGCTGGCTCGCGAGTCGGCATGATGCGGTATGCTATGCATTTGGCAGAGGTGTAGGGAGGAGCGCTCGTCCGAAAAGAGGTGCCCGATGACTCAGCAGACCAGCGATAGACCCTTCACGGGCGCGGAGTTTCTCGCGAGCCTTCGGGACGGGCGCGAGATCTGGATTTACGGCGAGCGTGTCAAGGACGTCACCGCTCATCCGGCCTTCCGCAACTCTGCCCGCATGATTGCCCGGATGTACGATGCGCTCCACGATCCGGCGCGGGAGGCGGTGCTGACGGCGCCGACCGATACCGGCAACGGCGGTTTCACGCACAAATTCTACAAGGTTCCGCGCAGCGTCGACGACCTTGTCGCGAGCCGCGACGCGATTGCCGAATGGGCGCGGATTTCGTACGGCTGGATGGGTCGCTCGCCCGATTACAAGGCGAGTCTCACCGGCACGCTCGGCGCCAACGCCGAGTTCTATGCCCCGTACCAGGAAAACGCGCTCAACTGGTATCGCCGGGTCCAGGAGCGTTGCCTGTTTCTCAATCACGCCCTTATCAATCCACCGGTCGACAAGGGACGCCCGCCCGGCGATGTGATCGACGTCTACGTTCATGTGGAAAAGGAGACCGACGCAGGCTTGATAGTCAGCGGCGCGAAGGTGGTTGCGACCGGCTCCGCGCTGACCCATAACAACTTCATCGGCTACTACGGTCCGACGCCCCTCGGCCGGCCCGAGATGGCCTTGTTTGCGATGATTCCGATGGACACGCGCGGCGTGAAGCTCATCTGCCGCGCCTCGTACGAGATGGCGGCGGCAACGATGGGCAGTCCGTTCGATTATCCGCTCGCGTCGCGAGTTGACGAGAACGACGCCATCTTCGTTATGGATAAGGTGCTGGTGCCGTGGGAGAACCTGTTCACCTACCGCGATCTCGACAAGGCCAACAGCTTCTTCCCGCGCTCGGGCTTTATCCCGCGCTTCACGCTCCACGGGTGTACGCGCCTCGCGGTCAAACTCGATTTCCTTGCAGGCCTGATTCTCAAGGCGGTCGATGCCCTCGGTCTGAGCGACACGCGGCCGGCGCAGGTGCAGGCGGGCGAGGTCCTGGCCTGGCGCAATATCTTCTGGGGACTGAGCGACGCGATGGTCAAGTCGCCCGAGCCTTGGGTGGGCGGTGCCGTGCAGCCAAATATGCAATACGGGTTGGCCTACCGGTTCCTGGCGCCGCTCGCATATCCGCGGATTAAGGAGATCGCCGAGCAGACGATTTCGAGCGGCCTCATCTATCTGAATTCCCACGCGATCGACTTCAAAACGCCGGAGCTGCGTCCCTACCTCGACAAGTATCTGCGCGGGTCGGGCAATTACGAGGCGCTCGAGCGAGTCAAGCTACTCAAGCTCTTGTGGGACGCCGTGGGTAGCGAATTCGGCGGACGGCACGAGCTGTACGAGCGTAATTACGCCGGCAACTACGAGGGGATCCGACTGGAGAATCTGCCGACCGCGATCGCGACCGGCGACGCCGACCGCGTCCGCAAGTTCGTCGAGAGCTTCATGGCGGAGTACGACGTCGACGGCTGGACGGTGTCGGATCTGATTAATCCGAACGATATCAGTCGTTTTCGGTAGCGCGCGTCACCCACACCCGTCGCAATCTCTATCCTTTCGGCAGACCCAGCACGTGCACCTGATACTCTCCCGAATATTAGGCAACGAGTAGGAATCGATTTGTCAGTGCCGAATTAGAGGACGCTCCACGCGCAAGTCCCGCATCCATGCAAGCGGTCAGCAGAGGACGCCAAGTAGCAGACAAAGTTCGACGCCATTTAATTCCCAAAATGACACTGTGCACTCTGCCCTCCCTCTACTTTTGAGCATCCCAAGTGGTTGGCGGCTATTTGGCATACTCTGACCGGCGGAGATATGAATTAACCGGCACACAGGCAACCGCTCCCGGGCCGGTGCACCGCAATGAACACATTGTCACAAAGAGCGGCTGCGCGGACGGCAGGATTTCTGCTTCTGCTAGGCGGTCTTACCTTTGGCCCGCATCTTCGAATTCGCCCAGGATCGGATCTGGCCTTGTTTTGGGTTCTGCATCACTTTCGAAGGCGTCGTCAAGTTTTCGCGGAGACCCGTTGGCATTAGAGTATGCATCTTTTCCCGCAACAGAACTCCTTGAACGGATCGAGCAGATTCATGCATTGTTGCACCATGACTATGCACATGGGGGCTAGTTTTGACAGGCCTGGTCTCCAGCTATATTGAACGTTTTACTTACGTCGGACTATTCCTGGTCCTGGTGCTTTGCGGATTGGGCTTGCCAGTGCCTGAAGAACTTCCCCTGTTGACAGGCGGTTTCCTGGCCTACCGAGGAATCACCCAGTATCCGACCACGCTGGCAATTTCGTTCGTGGGAGTCCTGGCGGGCGACGGTTCGTTGTTTTTTCTCGGACGCCGTTTCGGCACCCGCGCCTTGAGGTATCTAGAGTTTGTGCGTCCGCGTGCTCGGCCGCGCATCGAACGGCTCAAGATGTTCATGGACCGTCACGGAAACATGGCCATCTTCTACGCACGTTTCCTGGCAGGGGTGCGTGCGCTGGTTTATCTTACCGCTGGATCGGTAGGAGTGACTCCACGGCGCTTCGTCGTCTATGACGGACTCGGTGCAGTAATTTCGGTACCGGTGGCCGTTTCGGTTGGCTACTTCTTGGGCGATCAAATCGATTCGGCGATTAGATATCTCGGCGGATTAGATCGGGTGGTGTTGGTGGCCGCGGCGATCTGTATCATATTTTATGGGTCGCACCTCCTGCTGGGGACGGATGAAAACGAACGCGGTACCATGTGATCGCCGCGCCTGCCTGGTGGCACAGCACCCGCGGCCGATCCCAATCTGAGAGAGCCAATCGCGCTGCCCGCAACTTAATCCAAAACCCGAGCTGATCATGCTGGTCGTTGCAACCGCTCCCGGGCCGGTGCACCGCAATGAACACATTGTCACAAAGAGCGGCTGCGCGGACGGCAGGATTTCTGCTTCTACTAGGCGGCCTTACCTTCGTATCTGCCGGGACGATTCATTTCTGGCAGGGTTGGCTTTTTTGGCTGTCGTTCTCAACATCGGTGACCGCGATTACGGCTTACCTGCTGAAACACGACCCGGCGCTGGTGGAGCGTCGTATGCGGGCGGGCCCACGCGCTGAGTCGCGCCCAAGCCAGAAAATAATCCAAGCCATAAACCTGGTCATGTTCGTCGGAATCGTGATTGTGCCAGGGCTGGACCACCGCTTCGGCTGGTCTCAGGTGCCAGCCGTGCTGGTCGTTGTCGCGAATCTGCTGATGTTGGCGGCGCTCGGATTCATCTTATTCGTGGTGCGCGAGAACACGTTCGCGGCATCGACTATCACTGTCGAGCGCGGACAGCGCGTCATATGCACGGGACCATACGCACACGTTCGCCACCCAATGTACGCGGGTGCCCTGCCGTTGATCTTCGCAATACCGATTGCGCTCGGCTCCTGGTGGGGACTGCTCGTTGCCGCTATCTCACTTCCTCTTATAATTGCGCGCATTCTCGATGAAGAACGCGCACTTGCGGCTGAGCTTGCAGGCTACGACGATTACCGCCGCACCGTCCCGTATCGGTTGATCCCCCTGGTGTGGTAGAAACGCCTGACTTTAACTGCATCATTAGTCTCATCTCATCACTGACCCCGACCGCACTATTAGTGTCTTCGCCGGTTAAACGGTGCCCTTTCCTGCCCGCTCCTGTGCTGCAAAAAGCAATAGATACTGCTGCACTCAGCATTACCGCTAGTTTCTGCACAATGAAATTGCCAGTTTTTCAAATACTTTCTCGTGGCACGCTTGATGCGCTATGCCCAAGTGTGTTTTCCGCTTTCTCCCGTAGCCTTATGCGGGAAGGATGAGTGACGCAGTTGGAGAGCCGAGATGCTGGACACAATCTTCTTAGTTGGGACCGTCGCGTTCTTCGTGCTAGCGGTCAGTTACGTTTTCGGGTGTGAAAAACTATGACACCGTGGGAAGTAGCATTGGGCTTGGTCATGGCCATAGGCCTGACAGTGTATCTGGTCTACGCAATGCTGCGGCCAGAGAAATTCTAACGTGAGGGGCCACAATGTTCAGTAACGCATTGATCCAAATTGGCTTCTTTTCCGTAATCGTCACCGCCGTTAGCGTGCCGCTCGGCTTGTATATGGCAAGGGTGTTTACGGGTGAGCGCACCTTCATGGATCGCATGCTTCTCCCGGTTGAGCGGCTGATCTACCGGTTATGCGGCATCCAGCCGGCGACAGAGCAGACGTGGGTTGAATATACCATCTCCCTGCTGCTCTTCAGCGTTGTCGGGATGGTGCTGCTTTACGGGCTTGAACGCCTCCAGTATTTCCTGCCGTTCAATCCACAAGCCTTTACCGGCGTCAAGCCAGGCCTGGCGTTCAACACCGCCGCAAGCTTCACAACCAATACCAACTGGCAGGCTTACTCTGGTGAATCGACCATGAGTTACCTGACTCAGATGGCGGGGCTCGCTTTCCACAACTTTGTGTCAGCGGCTGCCGGATTAGCGATTGCCATTGCGGTTATCCGGGGTTTTGCACGACGTGGCGGCCGCACGCTCGGAAATTTCTGGTACGACCTCGTCCGCGCCACGTTATGGGTCCTGCTGCCCTTGTGCATCATCTTTACCCTCGTTCTGGTATGGCAGGGCGTTCCTCAAAACCTGAGTGCGTATACTCAGGTCAAGACGATTGAAAAAGGGACGCAGTCTATCGCGCAAGGCCCGGTCGCATCACAGATCGCGATCAAGCAACTTGGCACCAATGGTGGCGGCTTCTTTAATGCCAATTCAGCGCATCCGTTCGAGAATCCGACACCGCTGACTAATTTTTTAGAATTGCTGGCGATCTTCGCCATCGGCGCAGGCTTGACTCACACATTTGGGCAAATGGTTGGCGATAGGCGTCAGGGCTGGGCGCTTTATTCGGCGATGGGCCTGCTGTTTCTTGGGGCAGTCATCGTCTGTACGTATGCCGAACAGCGTGGCAATCCGCAGTTTGCGGCGCTTGGCATTAATCAGACCGCAAGCACGCAGCAAAGCGGTGGCAACATGGAAGGCAAGGAGGTGCGTTTCGGCATCGTCAACTCGGCGATTTGGGCGACTGCGACGACCGACGCCTCCAACGGTTCAGTCGACGCGATGCATGACAGTTTCACCCCAATCGGCGGGTTGGTGCCGCTATTCAATCTGCACCTCGGGGAAGTGGTGTTTGGCGGCGTAGGTACCGGCCTCGCTGGAATGATCGTAATGGCGGTACTGACTGTCTTTATCGCGGGACTGATGGTCGGACGCACGCCGGAGTATCTGGGCAAAAAGATCGAAGCCCACGAAATGAAACTGGCGATGCTCTACATTCTGATATTTGCCTCGGTCATACTGCTCCCGACTGCAGTCGCCGTACTCAACAAAGGTGCGCTGTCTTCAATCGCCAACTCCGGCCCTCACGGCTTCAGCGAGATTCTCTACGCGTTCTCTTCCTCTGCCGCCAACAACGGTTCCGCGTTCGCGGGGCTCAACGCCAATACTATGTTCTACAACGCTGTGCTGGGCGCGGTCATGTTGTTCGGGCGATTCGGCACTATGATTCCGGTTCTTGGCATTGCCGGTTCATTGGTCGCGAAGAAAGCCGTGCCGGCGAGCGCGGGCACTTTTCCCACCAACGGAACACTCTTTGTGATTTTGCTCGCAGCGGTGGTGCTGATCGTCGGCGCCCTTACCTTTTTTGCAACCTGGTCGCTGGGTCCGATTGTTGAGCACCTGGCGATGATGAGCGGCAAGCTATTTTGACGAGGACGACCATCAATGGAGACAAAGAATACCCCCACGCTGTGGGATGCAAACATAGTAAGAGGAGCGCTGCGCGACTCATTGTGGAAGTTCAATCCACGGATACAGTTGCGCAACCCCGTTATGTTTGTGGTCGAAGTCACGGCGTTAGCAGTAACGATAATTCTGTTTCGCGACCTCTTCACCGGGCATAGCGGTCTGGTCAGCTTCGAGCTGCAAATCGCGCTTTGGCTGTGGTTTACGGTAGGGTTTGCCAATTTTGCCGAAGCGATGGCGGAAGGGCGCGGCAAGGCGCAGGCCGATCATCTTCGTAAGACCCGCACCGAAACCCAGGCGACTGTGCTGCGGGCGGGCAGGGAAGAAGTAGTGCCCGCGACCTCACTGCGGCGTGACGACATGGTCATAGTCCGTGCGGGCGAGGTGATACCCGGCGATGGTGAGGTGATCGAAGGTGTGGCAGCGGTCAACGAGGCCGCGATCACGGGCGAATCGGCGCCGGTAATTCGCGAGAGCGGCGGCGATCGCAGCGCCGTAACCGGGGGGACTACAGTAATTTCGGACTGGATCAAGATAAGAATCACTGCCAATCCTGGCGAGACCTTTCTCGACCGAATGATCGCCTTGGTCGAAGGTGCGGAGCGCAAGAAAACCCCCAACGAGATCGCACTGAGCATATTGCTCGCGGGCCTCACTCTGGTCTTTATGCTCGTCTGTGTAAGCCTTTACCCCTTTGGGCTTTATGGCCACGCGTCGCTGACACTGCCCGTACTCGTCGCGCTGCTGGTCTGCCTGATTCCGACCACAATCGGGGGTCTGCTCTCCGCAATCGGTATCGCCGGAATGGACCGCTTAGTACAGCACAACGTTCTGGCGATGTCGGGCCGTTCGGTCGAAGCGGCTGGCGACGTTGACACGTTGTTACTGGATAAGACCGGCACCATCACGCTCGGTAACCGCACGGCGGTCGAGTTCATTCCTGTATTGGATGTGCCGCGCGAAGAATTGGGTGATGCCGCACAACTCGCGTCTCTCGCCGACGAAACCCCTGAAGGCCGGTCAATCGTAGTTCTGGCCAAGAACGAATTCAGCATCCGCGGACGTGAACTTTCCGATAAGGAGGCGGAGTTCATTCCTTTTTCCGCACAGACCCGCATGAGCGGAGTCAACCTAAAGGGCCGCAAGATCCGCAAGGGCGCGGCAGACCAGGTAATCAAGTTCGTGCGCGATGCGGGCGGCAAAATTCCCGACGAATTGGAAGGTATGGTCGAGCGCATTGCAAGGAGCGGTGGCACCCCGCTGGTGGTGGCAGCCGATAATCGCATCCTCGGCATCATCCATCTCAAGGACATCATCAAGGAAGGGATTAGAGAACGCTTCGCACGCCTGCGCGCGATGGGCCTCCGAACGGTGATGATCACCGGTGATAACCCCCTTACAGCAGCGGCGATTGCCTATGAAGCCGGCGTCGATGACTTTCGGGCTGAAGCCACGCCTGAGACCAAGCTGCAGCTGATTCGAGACGAGCAAGCCCAGGGCAAACTGGTTGCCATGATAGGCGACGGCACCAACGATGCGCCCGCGCTAGCACAAGCAGACGTGGGGATTGCGATGAATGCCGGCACCCAGGCTGCGCGCGAGGCCGGAAACATGGTCGACCTTGATTCCAACCCGACCAAGATCATGGAAGTGGTCGAGATCGGCAAACAATTGCTGATCACCCGGGGCGCGCTCACCACCTTTTCGGTTGCGAACGACGTTGCGAAATACTTTGCGATTATTCCGGCAATGTTCCTGCTCGCTTATCCTGAGTTGCAAGCTCTTAACATCATGCACCTGGCAACTCCCCAGAGCGCGATCTTATCGGCCGTTATTTTTAACGCGCTGATTATCATTGCTCTGATTCCGCTAGCTCTGCGCGGAGTGCAATATCGTCCAGTCGGAGCCGCCGGCATACTAACTCGCAACCTGCTTATCTACGGCGTGGGCGGCATTATCGCTCCATTCATCGGCATCAAAGTAATTGACCTGCTGATTACTGCCTGCCACTTGGCGTAGGGGAAATCAAACATGCGCTTAATGGTTGCTGTTAAGATGACCTTGGTTTTGACCGTACTCACAGGGATAGTGTATCCGCTCGCAATGGTGGGAGTGGCTCATGTGCTATTTCCAGCGCAGGCCGAAGGCAGTCTCATCTATCGCAATGGAACAGTGGTAGGGTCGTCGCTGATGGGTCAGAACTTCAAGTTGCCTGGATACTTTCATAGCCGCCCTTCCGCCGCGGGCAACAACGGTTACGATCCAACCAGTTCGAGTGGCTCTAATCTGGGGCCGACCAACAAGAGTCTGATCGATTCCGTAAAGGGACGCCTGAAAAGCGCACTCGAGGAAAACCCGGGGACACAACCGTCGCAGGTCCCGGTCGATATGGTGACCGCATCAGGCAGTGGCTTGGATCCAGAGATCAGCCCTGCTGCCGCGGAACTACAGGTGGCACGCGTTGCCAAGGCCCGCGGCATAAGTCAGGACACCGTACGCGCCTTGGTCAGCAGCTATACCCGCCCTCGTTCAGCAGGTTTTCTCGGCGAGCCGGGTGTGAATGTCTTGGAACTCAACCTCGCGCTCGACGCACAGCGAAGCGAGCCAACGGCACTGAAATAGCCACTCGGCGTTATCGCGCAGGCTTGCGCAGTCTTATTAGGGGTTTGCTTTCCTGAACAAAAGCACGAGCCAAGAGTAGATGATCGCCTCACGGTGCGCGACATTAGTAGGGCAGGCGTTGAAACCTGGCAGGAAGCGTTACGAAACGCGACTTCTGGACGAAGCGGTAGAGGATTCGCTAACGGAGTCGCGTAGTCCGGTCATGCGGCGGTTGTTGGAAAACGCCCGGCAAGCCGCCCGCTCGAACGCGACAATCTTGCTGACCGGCGGACCTGGTACAGGCAAGAGCATGCTGGCCCGCCAAATCCATCTCTGGAGCCCGCGGCACGCGCAGCCATTCATAACTATCGACTGCACCAGGTTATCTCAGGGCCAGATGGGCTCGGGATTGAGCGTGCCTTCGGTCGAGGCCGCCGGTCTGGAAGATCAGCTGGCGCGGGCAAAAACTGGCACGGTGTTCTTCAATAGCGTGGACGAGCTGCATCCTGCACTGCAAAGCGGGCTCGCCCACTTCGTACAAGATCGCGCAATCCACACCGCCGAGGGCAAAAAACACATCGATGTGCGGATTATCGCATCGTCGAGTCGGGACCTGCTTTCGGAAGTAAAGGCGCACCGCTTTAGCGAAGAGCTCTATTATAGTTTGAGTATTGTCTCACTGAATGTTCCGCCTTTGTGCGAACGTCCTACGGACATTCTTCCGCTGGCTTCACGCATGCTCGCTGCTGCGGCGATTCGCAACCATCGCGGCGATTTACAGCTATCCCCTGAAGCGGCAGCAGCAATGACGCTCTATCGCTGGCCCGGTAATCTCCGCGAATTGCGCAACGCCATGGAAGCAGCGGCAGTATTATCGCAAGGCCAGACGGTCGCGCTGGCGGCTCTTCCGGAGGCAGTTGCGAATGCAACGAACGCAATCATACCGCCTTCATCTAGAACGAGCCTCGAGGAAGTAGAGCGCCATCAGATACTTCGTGTTCTCGCTGAGAGCGCGACGCTTGAAGAGGCGGCAACAACATTGGGTATCAATCTCTCAACGCTTTGGCGCAAACGCAAACGGTACAACCTCGATCTGACCACGGGTTGGAGGCAATCGCCGACCTTGCAAGATGCCGCGGAAACGCTGGGCATCAACGTCACTACCCTATGGCGTAAGCGCAAGCGCTACAAACTCGACTAGCCAGCCAACTCCTTCAGTTTGATATTGCTCCAAGCCGCAGCGAGCATTGCTGCATAATGCAATGTTTTTCGGACTGCGTACCCCACTAGCCGCTCAGTTACAACTGAATTCGGCATAGCGAGCACGGCATGAGAAATGCCTTACTTTTGAATCAGGAACGGCTAAAGGGAGATGCAAGGAGTGGAACTAAATCACCAGACCGGCGAACCACGAGTGGGTCCTGACAGGATAGCTCAGCGTTACAAGTTGGCTCTGGTCAGTTCCGGCAAGGTGGAGTCCTCCCCAGCCAGCCTTGGGGCAGGCCCGGCAATGTTCACACGAGCCGAGATGCGCCACAATTTTGCAATCTGGGCGATCAAAAACCAAGCAGATACCAGGCGGCAGCGGCACCTCTATTATTGTGTTCGCTGTAAGCAGGCCTTCAGCGTCGACGATCGTGGCGGCTGCGTGACTCCTTTGGATTCTCAGGGCACGCCGCTTCAGGGAAGCGAGGCAAGAAAAAGGCTGGATACATTTAGCTGCGGGCCATGCCCGGCCTTTAAAGGACTCACGCGTCCACGGCTCACGTCGAAAATCATACCCATTCAGATCAAGCGAGGCCCCTTAACCGGCTTAACCTCGGCAGGCCGCCGAGCCTGGAAAGCAGTCGTGGCGCATTGGCATCGATTGCCGAAACCAGATCAAACTCCTCAGAAACGACAGGAGCAAATGTAAGTGAACACGCAGCAGCCGTCTCTCGTCGAGCGGCGCATGAGGTTTATGCCTTGTACGGTTGAACCTTCGGATTCCGTCGCACATGCACGTGCACTGCTCGACGAGCGCCGACTCAAACATCTTCCAGTCGTGTCCAACGAGCTCCTGGTCGGAATTGTCAGTGCTCACGATCTGGAAGCCCACGCCTTTTCGGGCGAGCGCTCTGCATTGGGTAAGGTGCTAGAAGCCCACCCGGACCGGGTCAGAATCGATTCGGTGATGACACGCGGCGTGCGAACCGTTACGCCTTCGGACAATTTGGCCTATGCGGCGCAGTTGATGCAGCGCAAACATATAGGTGCTCTTCCAGTCCTGGAACACGGTCGCCTCGCGGGGATCATCAGCCGGAGCGACCTGCTTGATGTCTCGGCACCGAACACAAGAGCGAAGGCGGGCGTTAACAGAAGAAAATCCCATCGCAGCGCTCGAGTCAGCAATCCAGCGAGGCGATCATCGCCGATGCCACGTACTACAGATGGGGTGCTGTTGCGCGCCACGCCATTATCGGGGTTCGGGTCCAGGCACAGTGTAGAGCATTGACGGCTCTAGCGAGCCATTGTTTCGCGAACGCCTGGCTGCTGGCACGGCATATAGCCGCACAACGCGCGATACCAGAGGAAAAGGTGCACGCGCTGATTGAGCAACATCTTATCGGCCGCGACCTTGGCGTTTTCGGTGAACCGCGAGTCAACGTGCTTGAATTGAATTTGGCCCTGGAACGCGCCTTTCCTCACGTGACCGGTGGCAAGCCAGACTTGCGCTGACTCGCATTACAAATTGCAGCAATATACTGCCGAGGAATGAAAGATGCGAGTCATCACCGGCGAAAAAGGCTTTGATTTTTCAAGACCCAATTGAGGCATGCTTTCTGCTGTACAAAAGTAAAGAAGGCAGGCTGTCGTCGAGCGGTGTTTAGCTCTCCGCTCGTTGGGAGTCCAAAAATGAAAAGGATAGAAGCAGTAATCGTCCCCTCAACTTTGGATATGTTCAAAGCAGCAGCGCCCAGCCTCGGTATATCTGAGTTTGAGTTGGTCAAAGTATATCGTTTAGCTAGCAACGGCGAAGTTCGTAAGGGATTATATCGGGGCAGCGAGTACACGATCGACCTTTCACCGCGCTTGCGCGTTGAGTTCGTAATGTTCGATGATGACGTGCAGGCGACTCTGCATCGTCTGCTCGAACTCGTACATCCGGAAAGCATCTCAGTATTCAGACTGGACCAGGAAGTTCGAACACTATCGTCGGCAGACACCAACTTGAAGAATTCGCCGGCATCAGATCAGAAAATTAGTATGCAGGGAGCGGAGACTTCAGCACACGCAATCGGTGCGGATTCCCGTAACAACGCTGAACACTTTCCAGTAGCGGCCACCCGCCCCGCTCTGATGCGGCACTGACTGGACCGCCAGAACAGTCTGCCGCCATTCCAGTCACTGTCATTACAATCTCGTCTCTACATGTCTGCCTTCTCCTTTCTGGCACAATCACTACAAGTGTCCGGGAAGGAGTACGAGCCTCACGTGATTGCGCGGGCATACGACCATGCAGCGCCCAGGTCAAGTTACCATCGTTCGGGTTGTAAGCTCCCTCCTCTGCTAAGATCGACGAGTTTGACGCATTTGCGCGACTAAGTTTAGCCTGGACCGCTGAGCGCATGCGCATCTGCCTGTCATGCAAGCAAGCTATTGCTACCGCGATAATCAACGCGGCACATCAACATCGTATTCCACAATGCACTATGCTTGCGTCTGAACTGAATGCAATATGCGCTAGCCGCTGAGACAGCCGCTTGGTCGGTGGTCGATTGTTGTCGGTACCTCGCGATGCATGTTGCAATACCTGATTGCTAAGTCGGACTAACTTGCGAGGCACAAGGATTGCCTGTAGCCATACAGCCAAGATGGAGGGCACCGACAATGGATTTGTGGCTTTGGCTCCCGGTGACGTTCCTGCTCGGACTCGCTGGCCTAGGCGCTTGTTACGCGTTTCTGATCGGGTGCGAGAACATATAGGGGGCGGAGATGATTTACCTGACTGCGGTCGTCGCGGCTTTCACTTTCGGTTATTTGCTTACGGCAATGATCCGACCGGAATGGTTCTAGGCGCAGCGCCTATTCGCAAGAGGATTACTAATAATGTGGCTTTTGCCGATTTCCGTTCTTGCCCTCAGCGTAATAGTCGCTTTCCCGCTAGGTGGGTACCTCGCCTGGATTATGGATGGCCGCTATCGGCCGCCCCGGCCGCTGAAATGGTGTGAGGAGCAGGTAAACAGTGGACCTCAGAATTGGAAGCAGTACGCCATAGCGCTACTCGTCTTCAACACGGTTCTCTATGCATTCGGCTATCTCGTGTTGTCGCTCCAGCCGCACATGCCACTCAACCCGAGGGGGCTTGGTGCAATTGCGCCGAGCACCATCTTCAATACGGTTATTTCGTTCAGCACCAATACCGACATACAGCACTATTCGGGGGATGTCGCCTTTTCCAATTTCAGCCAGATCTTTTTCTGCCTGCCGATGTTTTTTCTTTCGGCGGCAATTGGCTTCTGCGCTCTAACGGCGATCATCCGCGCGCTGCGCAGCGATCCCGATGTAGGTAACTTCTTTTTAGACATGTGGCGTGTGGTGTTCTACACGTTTCTGCCTGCGGTTTTCGTCGTCAGCATTATTTTCCTGATCCAGGGAATGCCGATGACGTTCCAGAGTGACTACCAGGTCTCAACGCTCGAGCCTGCGGCCATGGGGACTGCCGACAACGGACAACCCAAACAACAGACGATCGTTGTTGGACCGCTGGCAACGTTTGTGCCGATGAAGATGCTGGGGACTAATGGCGGCGGATTCTATGGCATGAATTCGGCTCATCCGTTTGAAAATCCCAACGCAGGCTCGAATTTCATAACCACCTCCTCCATGATGTGGTTCCCGATGGCGCTGGTGTTCATGTACGGGCGGATGTTGAGGAGGCGGCGCCATTCCCTGGTGATATTCTCGGTGATGTTCCTCCTCCTCGCCGGCACGATCCTGTGGACGATCCATTTCGACACACTGAAGCCCAACCCAGGTTTGACCGCGCATTCGCAGGCGACCACGTTCGAAGTTCCCAGCGCCACCGCGCCCGGCGGCAAACGACTCATTGAGGTGCCGGCGGTGGCGGGCCTGCCCGTCGATCAACATCTCGGCAACCTGGAAGGCAAGGAACTGCGCTTCGGTACTTCCGCCGGTTCAACGTTCGCTGCAACTACGGTTGATTTTACCTGTGGCGCGGTCATCTGCGAACACGACAGTCTTAATCCGGTCGCAGCGTTGTCGCCGTTCTTCGGGATGTGGGTGAATTGCATTTACGGCGGCAAGGGGGTCGGCATGATCAACATGCTGCTCTTCCTGATTATCGGCATCTTCGTAGTGGGGCAGATGGTTGGCCGGACGCCTGAATACCTCGGGAAGAAGATCGGCGCGCGCGAAGTCAAACTCGCCCTTATCGCGCTACTGGTCCATCCACTAGTCATTCTCGGTCCAGCGGGGTTATTCGCGGCAACGAGTTGGGGTATCAAAGCTGAAAGCAATCCGGGCGCGCACGGTTTCTCGCAAATCGTTTATCAGTTCTCGTCGGACTCAGCCAACAACGGTTCCGCCTTCGACGGCCTCGGCGTGACATACGGCCTGAATAATAATTCGAATCCGGCGCCGGAAGCGGTGCCGTGGGACATTGCGGCGGGATTTGTGATTATGTTCGGCCGCTTTTTGCCGATTCTAGCCCCGATCGCGATGGCTGGTTTTCTTGGAATGAAGAAAAGTACCCCGTTCGGTCTGGGTACATTGCGTGACGATACTGTCACTTTTGGATGTTTACTGCTGGGGACGATCGTTATCGTCGGAGCTTTGCTGTTCCTGCCGGTCGCTGCGCTCGGACCGTTGGCCGAGCACGTCGGTCCGATTCCCTTCGGCGGATGAAGTCACAGTCTGCGAACCAACTCCATGGGTTGAAAAGATTTATTGGAGATCTAAAAGATGGGAGCTGCTGTAAGACCTCTACCCACGATTCAACCGCCTGAATATCCTCGCCCACCACGGCGATTAAGGGTGCATAGACTGTTTGAGCCGGAGTTGCTGAGCCAGGCGCTAAGGTACTCGTTCGTGATGCTCCGCCCGGATATTCAGTGGAGTAATCCGGTGATGTTTGTGGTCGAGATCGGTGCAGTTCTGACCTTCCTGTTTATTATTCAGGCAGTAATTAGTACTTCGGCCAGCCAGGTTCCGATTAGCTACTTCATCGCACTCGATATCTGGCTCTTCTTGACCGTTTGGTTTGCCAATTTCGCGACAGCGCTGGCTGAAGCTCGCGGCAAAGCTCAGGCTGAATCTCTGCGCAGGACTCGCGCGGAGACACCCGCGTATCGCCTGAGAGGCGGCAGGATCGAGGAGATGTCATCGACGGAACTCAGGCCCGGCGATGAGGTCGTCATAACCTCGGGTCAACTAGTTCCGAGCGATGGTGAAATAATCCAGGGTATTGCATCAGTTGATGAATCCGCGATCACCGGCGAGTCCGCTCCGGTAATTCGCGAAGCCGGAGGTGACCGCTCCGGCGTCACCGGTGGTACGCGCGTCATTTCCGACCGGATCGTGGTGAAGATCACAGCTCTGCCAGGCCGCACTTTTCTCGACCGGATGATCACCCTTGTCGAAGGTGCATCGCGACAGAAGACGCCGAACGAGGTTGCGCTGACGCTCGCGCTGGCCGGTTTGAGTCTCGCATTTTTGATTGTGGTCATTCCGCTCTGGCCGATGGCCTGGAATGCGGAGCAGTACATGATGGGTTATCTGGGCATCTCCGAGCCGCTCAAGAGCCTTGGCACCGATGTTCCGACCCTCGTCGCGTTGCTCGTATGCCTGATTCCTACCACCATCGGGGCTCTGCTTGCTGCGATTGGAATTGCGGGTATGGACCGGGCGCTCCAGGCTAACATCATTGCCAAGAGCGGGAAGGCCGTCGAAACTGCAGGCGACGTTGACACCGTTCTGCTCGACAAGACCGGTACGATTACCGTCGGCAACCGGCACGCTACCGATTTTAAGCCAATAGGCAATTACTCGAAGCTCAGGTTGGCTCTCCTCGCAGGATTGGCATCGACTTCGGACGAAACGCCGGAAGGGAAGAGCATCGTCGGGGCGGCACAGGCCGCCGGGGTTGCGACCAGAGACTTGGCCGCGCCGTTCGGCACCGAGTTTGTTGCCTTCAGCGCACAGACGCGGATGAGCGGAGTTGATCTACCGGACGGCAGGGTGATTCGCAAAGGTGCTCCGGATGCTCTAATCAAATTTGTGCAGGAGCGAGGCGGGACTATTCCTGCAAGCTTACAACAAGCCATCGAATCCATTGCTTCCAGGGGAGCAACGCCGCTGGTCGTCGCCGAAGATGAAAACATCGCCGGTGTGATCATCCTCGAAGATGTTCTCAAGCCTGCAATGCGTGAGCGCTTCGACCGGCTGCGCAGGATGGGCCTGGCACTGTGATGATAACCGGAGACAATCCCCTGACCGCCGCCGCCATTGCAAAACAGGCCGGTGTCGATGACTTCGTTGCGCAAGCGACGCCGGAGTCGAAGCTCGATTATCTGCGCAAGGAGCAGGCGGAAGGCAAACTAGTGGCGATGATGGGGGACGGCACCAACGACGCGCCCGCGTTGGCCCAGGCAGATGTCGGCCTGGCTATGAACTCCGGTACTCAGGCGGCCAAGGAAGCCGGGAATATGGTCGATCTCGACTCGGATCCGACCAAGCTTATCGAGGTCGTCGAGATCGGGAAGCAGCTTCTTATGACCCGCGGTGCTCTAACGACATTCTCGGTTGCCAACGACGTCGCCAAGTATTTCGCGATAGTCCCTGCGCTCTTTGCCGGCACCCTGCCCTGGTTGAAGGCGATGGATGTGATGCATCTAAATTCGCCGACTTCAGCCATTCTATCGGCAGTCATTTTCAACGCTCTGATAATTCCGCTGCTAATCCCTGTTGCTCTAAGAGGAGTGAAATATCAGCCGCTTGGAGCCGATGCTTTGTTGCGCAGAAACTTGCTCATTTGGGGCGTCGGCGGAGTCATTATGCCGTTCGCTGGAATCAAGCTGATCGACGTGATTATGGGCGCGATGCACTTGGTGGCGTGAGACACGTCACAAAAGGATATAGCCGTGATCAGAACTTATATAAGTAAGAGTCTTTGGCTGCTAGGCTCTACCGTGGTAATTGGCTGCTTGATCTATCCGCTCATAGTGTGGGGAATTGGGCAAGCGTTTTTCTCGTTTACGGCAAACGGCAGCATGGTCACCGGGCCTGACGGTAAGCAGCTTGGCTCGCTCCGGATCGCGCAACCATTTAGCAAAGATGAGTACTTCTGGCCGCGACCGTCGGCAGCATCATACGACGCATCTGCGTCTGCTTCATCGGCTCTCGCAGCTTCGAACTATGCGCTGCGCGATCGAGTCGCGCGGATGCTCGGGCCGATCGTAAAGTACAGCAGTGGTCCGAAGGCCGGCCAACTGGTTGCACCCGATATCGAGGCATGGTTCGACCGCGACCGTTACCAGGGTCAGCCGCATATGGTCGCGCAATGGGCCGATAATCATAATGAGCTGGCCCAGGGTTGGGTTGCTGCGGACCCCACGCACGCGCAATACGTAAACGACTGGGCCAAGAGCCACAAGGCAGCAGTAGCGGACTGGATAAAACAAAATCCATCTACGCCACATCCCCAGGCCTCTGATCTCGCCGTGCTGTTCTTCGAGAACTTCTCGAAAGCAAAACCTGGTAAGTTCCCCTCGGCCGTAACCAGGCAGATGCCCGGAGGAACGTCACAGACCTCCATCGAAGCTGTAGCAAGCGGCTCTGATATTCAGTCGATCTTCTTCGACATGTGGCGCCAGGATCATTCGGACGCGCCACTGCAAAACGTGCCTGGCGACATGGTTACGGCTTCGGCCTCTGGACTCGACCCTGACATCACTGTTCAAAACGCGGAATATCAGCTGGATCGTGTGGCTGCGAAATGGGCGGCGGATCTGAGGCGTGACCCCGCGCAGATTCGCAGCGAGATCGTGACTCTAATTCAAACCCACGCATATGCGCCGATGCACGGCTTGTTCGGCGAGCAAATGGTAAACGTGCTGCAACTCAATCTTGCATTGCGTAATCGCTACGGAGCGCCACAGCTTTGATTCTCTTTTATCGCTTCCAAGACCTGCACAGCGGGTCAGTATCAGCGCCGTTCGTCTATTAAACCAGTGTCGAATTAGAGGACGGTCAACGCGCAAGTCCCGTATGCATGCAAGAGGTCAGCAGAGTACGCCAAATAGCAGACAAAGTTCGATGCCAGTTAATTTCCAAGTGACAACAGAGCAACCTCGCTAGAGCCCCTGCAGAAACTCTGGCAAGCTGGAGACATTCAAGCCTTCAACCGGCAGCTGCGCCAGGAAGTCTCGATTCGCTGCGATATCGCTGACGAAGGCTTCAGCGACCGCCGCGGCGGAAACGGGATGATGGAACGTGGTTGAATTCACCACCGCACCGGTCGTCACCCGCTCATAACTTGGAGCCAGCGCTGCGCATAAGCTCATCCGAACGCTCTTTATTTTGAGCAGCCCGTCAAGGCCTCGGTCACGGCATGCGTCAGTAAGGCCGGCTTGCTCCGCCAGGGTCACTAGCGCGCGGCGAGCGGCAGCAGCGAAGAACTCTCCGAAGCCGCTCCATCCGGAAGGCGGGCTGGAGACGATTTCGGCCTCCTGCCGCGCCCGCTCGAGCGCCGCAAAGAAGTGCTGCTTCTCCTGCCGCGCCTGGTCCAGCACGGCAAGAAAGTCATCTTCCAATTCCTCACCGTCACTCTCAACGAGAGCCGCGATTCCGTCGGCGACCGCGTTCTGCATATCGCCGCGCAGAAACGGCCGATCAGCCTCCCCTCGAACGGCATAGGCGCGGATATCGTCGAGCAGCAGTTGAGCGCAGGATTTCACCAATGTTCGCGAACTCGCCAGCGATAACGTGAGTTTGATCTGTGCGGCGAACGCCTGGGGCGAAACCTTGCGTCCAAGCAGAATCTCTTCCAGCGTATGGACGCTCAACCGAATTGAGAGCTGGCGTCCGTAGATCGCCTTGCGCAGATTGGCGATTTCTGCCCCCGTACACCCGATCCTTTTATAGAGATGATCGAAGGCGTTGGTGTCGAGGTAGACAATCACGACAGTACTCGGCAATCAGCATTCGCCTTTTGGTTGATCACTGATTGCTCCACTTTCACAATTCGGGGCTTGCCGGGAGAAACGATTCCCCCATCAGATAGGCGTCGACCGCGCGGGCGCACTCACGGCCTTCCCAGATGGCCCACACTACCAGCGATTGCCCGCGGCGCGAATCGCCGGCCGCAAATACCCCCGGCAGGCTCGAATGGTAATTCTCGCAGGCGATGTTGCCGCGTTGATCGAGTTTGAGGCCGAGTTCGCCGACAATCCCATCGGGCTCAGGGCCGAGGAAGCCCAACGCCAGCAATACCAGATCGCAATCCAGCTCGAACTCCGAGCCCGGAATTTCTTCCATCGCCATGCGGCCATTATCTTGCTTCCAGTTGAGCCGCACACCGTGGAGTTTCTTGACGACGCCGTTTTCGCCTGAGAAGTGCTTGGTGTTGATGCTCCAGTCGCGAGTCACCCCTTCCTCATGCGACGTCGAGGTCCGCAGGATCATCGGCCAATCCGGCCACGGCATCGTAGCCGTGCGCTTCTCCGGCGGCATCGGCAACAATTCGTACTGATATACGATTGATGCCCCCTGGCGGTTCGACGTGCCCAGGCAGTCGGAACCGGTATCGCCACCGCCGAGGATCACGACCCGCTTGTTCCTGGCGGTTATCGACACATCCGGTGGTATCGCCTCGCTGGCATTGCGCTTGTTCTGCTGCGGCAGGAACTCCATCGCGAAGTGAATCCCTTTGAGCTCACGTCCGGGTACCGGCAGATCGCGCGGCTTGGTCGCGCCAATCGTCAATACAATCGCGTCGTGCTTGCGGCGTAATTCGTCGGCATGGATATCAAAACCGGCGCGGCAATTGGTGACGATCTCAACGCCCTCCGCCTTCATCTGCTCGACGCGGCGCTCGATCTGCCATTTTTCGAGTTTGAAGTCCGGAATGCCGTAACGAAGCAGGCCGCCGATGCGGTCGGCGCGTTCGTATAGAGTCACCGAATGTCCGGCGCGGGCCAGTTGTTGCGCGCACGCCATCCCGGAAGGACCGGAGCCGACCACCGCGACCTTCTTGCCGGTCTTCCGTGGATTCGGTTGCGGCGTGACATAGCCTTGCGCCCAGGCGTGGTCGATGATGCTTTTTTCGATCAGCTTGATAGTTACTGGATCATTGTTGATGTTCAGGACGCATGCTTCTTCGCAAGGCGCCGGGCATACACGGCCAGTGAACTCGGGAAAGTTGTTAGTCCAATGAAGCCGGTCAATCGCCTCATGCCAGCGGCCGCGATAGACCAGGTCATTCCAGTCAGGAATTATGTTGCCGAGCGGGCAACCCTTGTGGCAGAAGGGAATGCCGCAATCCATGCAGCGCGCGCCCTGCTGCGCGAGCTTGTCATCGGGCATCTTGAGGTCATACTCGCGCCAGTCGGCAACACGTTCGCGGACCGGGCGCCGTGGCGGCGTCTCGCGTTTGATCTCCATGAAACCCGTAATTTTGCCCATTACCCTCCGCTCTCCAATTACTACTGTGATTCTGCTTGATGCTGCGGTCTCACGTTCGCGGTCTGGCTGCGTCGCGAGTGCGAGTTAAATCGCTCCAGTTACAGCCGCGTAGATGGTGCACCTCGCGGACTGATTTCCCTTCGGCTTACCCCTCGGCAGGCCGCTAGCGTTTATACTGCGGCCAGCTTGGCCAAATCCGACTTCATGTTGAGCTGGCGTTCAAGCACTTGCCGATACTCTGTCGGCATCACCTTCACCAATTTGCCGATGCAATCGTTCCAATTGTCCAGTAGGCGGCGCGCAACCGTGCTCCCGGTGTACTGATGGTGCCGCACCAGCAGCGCGTGAATCTGCGCTATCTCGCCCTGCTGATCGAGCGGATGCAACTCGACCATGCCCATATTGCACTTGCCCGAGAAACTGCCGTCTTCATCGAGCACGTAGGCGAGTCCACCGCTCATCCCGGCAGCGAAGTTGCGTCCGGTCCTGCCGAGCACAACGACCAAGCCGCGCGTCATGTACTCACATCCGTGGTCACCGACGCCTTCGATCACGGCCGTCACACCGCTGTTGCGTACAGCGAACCGTTCGCCGGCTATGCCGCGGAAGAACGCTTCTCCGCCAGTCGCGCCGTAGAGCGCGACGTTGCCGATGAGAATATTGTCCTCGGCTTTAAAGGTGGCTTCCCGTGGCGGCCGGACTGCCATGAAGCCGCCGGATAGTCCTTTGCCGCAATAATCGTTGGCGTCGCCTTCGAGATAGAGCGCGACCCCCGGCGCCAGCCACGCACCAAAGCTCTGTCCGGCCGAACCCTTGAGATGAATCTGAATTGTGTACGGCGGCAAGCCATGTTCGCCATGGCGGCGCGATACTTCGGAGGACAGGATGGTCGCCGCAGTTCGGTTAACATTACGAATCGGCAGATGCAGTTCGACAGGCTTCCTGTGATCGAGCGCCTCTTTGCACAGTTCTACCAATTGCCGATCAAGCGCCTTATCCAGGCCGTGGTCTTGCTTCTCCACGCAATGAAGCGGCCAATCGGCCGGCACGTTGGGTTTGGTCAGGATCGCCGTCAAGTCGACATTGCGCGCCTTCCAATGTTTGATCGCGTCGTTGGAATCAAGGCATTCAACGTGCCCGACCATGTCGGCCAGTGTGCGGAAGCCAAGCTGCGCCATGTATTCGCGCAATTCTTCGGCGATGAACATCATGAAGTTGACGACGTGTTCGGGTTTGCCCTCGAACTTTTTGCGTAATTCAGGATCCTGGGTCGCGATCCCCACCGGACACGTATTCAGATGACACACCCGCATCATGATGCAGCCCGAGGCGACCAGCGCGGCGCTCGCAAAGCCAAATTCCTCCGCGCCGAGCAGCGCGGCAATCGCAACGTCACGTCCGGTCTTGAGCTGGCCGTCGGTCTCGACGTTGATTCTGCCGCGCAAATTGTTCATCACCAGGATCTGTTGAGTTTCGGCGAGGCCGAGTTCCCATGGAATGCCGGCATGCTTGATGGAAGTGAGCGGCGACGCGCCGGTACCGCCGTCATAACCGCTGATCAAGACCACGTCCGCCTTAGCCTTCGAGACGCCCGCCGCAATCGTGCCGACCCCAACCTCGGCCACCAGCTTGACGCTTACACGCGCGCGGTCGTTCGAATTCTTGAGGTCGTGAATCAGTTGCGCGAGGTCTTCGATCGAGTAGATATCGTGATGGGGCGGCGGTGAGATGAGGCCGACTCCGGGCGTTGAATAGCGAATTTTCGCGATAAAATCATCGACCTTATGGCCCGGCAGCTGGCCGCCTTCACCGGGCTTGGCCCCCTGCGCCATCTTGATCTGGAGTTCGTCGGCATTGACCAGGTACCAGCTCGTCACGCCAAAGCGGGCCGATGCAACCTGCTTGATTGCACTGCGGCGCCAATCGCCGTTCGGATCGCGGACAAAGCGGGCCGGATCCTCGCCGCCTTCGCCGGTGTTCGACTTGCCCCCGATCCTGTTCATCGCAATCGCCAGGTTTTCGTGCGCCTCTTTGCTGATCGAACCGAACGACATCGCGCCGGTTTTGAAACGCTTGACAATCGACGCGGCAGGCTCAACTTCTTCGAGCGGCACCGGCGAACGGTTCGAATTGAACTTCAGCAGACTGCGCAGGGTAGCGAGGTTACGGCTTTGCTCATCCACCAACCGCGTATAATCCTTGAACAAACGATAATTGCCCGAACGCACTGAGTGCTGCAGTTTGGCGATGGTATTCGGATTGTACATGTGGAATTCGCCACGGCGGCGCCATTGGTATTGGCCGCCGACTTCCAGCTCGCCGTCAAGGTTGGGATCGGCCTTGTAGGCAAGCTTGTGACGATTGGCTGACTCGCGGGCGATGACGTCGAGACCGATGCCGCCCACCCGCGATGCGGTCCAGGTGAAATACTGATCCACCACTTCCCGGCTGAGGCCGATCGCTTCGAAAATCTGCGCGCCGCGATAGCTCTGCACGGTCGAGATGCCCATTTTCGAAGCGACTTTGATCAGACTCTTGCCGACCGCTTTGATGAAATGATCGACGGCTTCTCCCTCGCTGATGTCCTTTAAACGGCCATCGTGGATCATGCCGGCCAATGTGGCATACGCCAAATATGGATTAATCGCGCCGGCACCATAGCCGACCAGCAGACAGAAATGCATCACCTCGCGCGGTTCACCCGATTCTACTACCAGTCCGCATTTGGTGCGGGTGCCGGCCCGGATCAGATGGTGATGAACTGCGCCGGTGGCGAGCAGACTCGGAATCGGCGCCCATTCACGGTTCACGCCACGATCCGACAACACGATAATCGTGAAGCCGTCTTCGAGCGCGCGCGAGGCTTGCCGGCACAAGTCATCGAGCGCTTGACGCAGGCCCTGTTCGCCGTCGTCGATCCGATAAAGGGTGCTTAATGTGATCGAACGCAGTCCGGGCCGTGCCAGTCGCTTGATTCGTTCGAGCTGTTCATTGTTGAGAATCGGGTTCTTCAAGCGCAGCTGCCGGCAGTGCGGCGGCGTCTCTTCAAACAGATTCTGCTCGGAGCCGATAGTCGTCTCCGCCGACATCACCATCTCTTCGCGAATCGGATCGACCGGCGGATTAGTGACCTGGGCAAACAATTGCTTAAAATACTGGAATAGCAGCGGCGACCTGTCCGACAACACCGCCAGTGGTGTATCGGTACCCATCGAACCGACCGGTTCCTGGCCATTGGCAGCCATTGGCGCCAGGATCATTTTCAGGTCTTCAATTGTGTAGCCGAAGGCTTGTTGTTGCTTCAGCAAGTCGAACTGCTCGTAGCCGTTAATCGCGGGATACGACGGCGGCGCAGGCAGGGCATCGAGGTCGACCAGTTCCTCATTCAGCCATTGGCGATACGGTTGGCGCTGCGCAAAGCCGCGCTTGATCTCCTCGTCCTGCACGATGCGGCCTTCGACGGTATCGACAAAAAACATACGGCCCGGCTGCAACCGTCCTTTGTATTCAATTTCCTGGGGCGGAATCTCAAGTACGCCGGTTTCCGATGCCATCACGACCAGCCCATCTTTGGTGACCAGGTAACGCGAGGGCCGCAAACCGTTGCGGTCGAGCACGGCTCCGATGCGATGGCCGTCGGTGAAGGCTATCGAGGCGGGTCCGTCCCACGGCTCCATCATGCACGAATGGAACTGGTAAAAGGCCCGCTTGCCGTCGTCCATCAACAGGTCATTCTGCCACGCCTCCGGGATCATCATCATGATCGCATGCGGCAGCGAACGGCCGGTGCGTACCAGCAGTTCCAGGCAATTGTCGAACATCGCCGAGTCGCTGCCGTTGGCTTCAATGATCGGCTGAATCTTTTTAATGTCGTCGCCGAACAGCGGCGACACAAACTGCTTTTCGCGCGCGTGCATCCAGTTGATATTGCCGCGCAGCGTATTGATCTCGCCGTTATGACACAGGAAACGGTATGGGTGTGCACGGTCCCAGCTCGGGAAGGTGTTGGTGGAGAACCGCTGATGCACCATCGCCAACGCGGTCACTACCGACGGGTCCAGGAGGTCCGGATAGAACTTCGGAATCTGATGCGAGATGAGCTGGCCCTTATAAACAATGGTCAGGCTGGAAAGGCTGCAGACGTAAAACAGCTCGCCCTCGTCCAGCTTCACCTTGGCACCCTCGGTGGCGACGCGCTTACGAATCACGTAGAGCTTGCGCTCCAGCGCCGCCTCATCGTTGATGCCAGAACCCCTCCCGATAAAGATTTGACGAATCGCAGGCAATCCCTGCCGCGCAATCACGCCACATTGGGTGTCGTCCACCGGCACCGTCCGCCAGCCCAGCATGCGCTGCCCCTCTTCGCGAACGACTTGTTCGAAGATCGCCTCGCACGCATCGCGCTTATGCGCGTCAAGCGGCATAAAGACCATCCCGACGCCGTACTCTCCGGGCGGCGGTAACTCAAAACCAAGTTTCGCCGCTTCATGCTCAAAGAACGCTTGCGGAATCTGCAACAGCATGCCGGCCCCGTCGCCGGTCAGCGGATCGCATCCGCACGCCCCGCGATGGGTGAGGTTGTCGAGCACCTGCAATCCCTTGACCACGATCTCGTGCGAGCGCTGGCCCTTTATATTGACGACAAACCCCACACCGCAGGCGTCGTGTTCGTTTTCGGGGTTGTACAGACCCTGTGCTTTGGGGAGTGCGCGAAAGACCTGCATCGTCATGCCCTTCTTGTATCAGCGTTGAGATTTTTTGCGCTGGCGTGGCGATGGCGTTTGCCGTTGCCCGCTTCGTGCGGTGATTCCTCGGGAGTGACACAAATATGGGTGCGTTCGGTATGGGTCGAAAGGACGACCATGGTTTCGGTTCGAGTCACCCCGTCGATCATGCGGATGGTGCGGATCAGACTTTCCAGTGTGGCGGTGTTGTGCGTCTTCACCTTGAGCAAAACGGTATGCTCGCCAGTCACATGATGGCACTCCAGAATATCGTCGAGTTGCTGAACGGTTTCTTCGAAAACCCCGATGGTGCGCGGATCGCCGATCGAGACGCCGATGAACGCGGTCACGTCCTTGCCCAATTTTCGTGCGTCGACGGCGGCATGATAGCCCGTGATGACCCCGCTGTCTTCGAGTTTCTTGACGCGCTCTATAACTGACGGTGCCGACAGCCCGACTTGTTCGGCCAGTTTGGTCAGCGCAATTCGGCCATGCTCCTGCAAGCTACTCAGGATCTGCAAATCGATGGCATCGGGCTCAAACGGCTCATGACCCGTCTTCATTGGCCGAACATCCCCACCTCTGCTGACCAGGCAGAACGGTAAAAATAACTGGCCAGTCCCGAACCTGTCAAGGGATTCTAAGGTGAATCAAGAAAAAAGATGATGTTTTTCACACCTACGGGTCGGTTGTGGCCAATTTTCGTAAGTCGAGGACCGGTTTGCACCTTAGAAACAGGTGTTAGCGGCTGCTCAAAAAAAGGGCACCAGGAAAATTGATGTGCAGTTGCCGCTTTGGCAGGCATGTTTACAGAGTTTAGAATTGACGCGACTTCATCCCCGCTCGACCTGAGCTAATCTATGCGCGGGTTGGACCGACGGTTCCACAGCTCCTCCCAATAACGTCGCCAGCGCGCGCTCACTTGCCCCTCGCTCTGGCCATTATCGTAAGCTGGCGAAATCAACGGATCGGCGCGTTCTACCTTTACGAGAACGATATGATGTTTGACGCTGGTTGAGCCGCGGCTTCGATAAAAATCGAGCAGCTCCTCGAACTGAGGGCCTTCGCTAACGATAGTTGCGACGCCTTTAAAGCGATAACCCTTGCGTAACAGCATATCGACGACGTTTATTTCGAGTACCGGATTTTGTCGCAGGTTCGCGATCGTGTTGGGTGAGCAGACATCGGCGAAAATCAGATGCTCATCGTCCCACACTGCGGTAGTACCTTTGGGGGACAGATTGGGCGTGCCGTCGGGACAGACCGTGGCGATGAAACCTAATTGCTGCTCCTTGAGCATGCGTTTCATGTCGTCCGTCAGGATGCCCACATTCGCCTCCATTAGCCCGTCTGGGTCAGACCCCTCAAACAGGAGAAATTGACAGCATGAGGCTGGCGCAACAAATTCTAGTGCTTCCGCCACCCTCGAGCCTTAAGGTTTTCCCATGCTGTCTTCGCCAACAAGTCTTCCGCCTCAGCAAGTTGCTTGACATCGCGGGGGCGAGGTCCAAGCAGCCATAAGCGTGTAAACTCATCGCTCGGCCCCATCCAGAGCGCATGGTAAATCGAGGGTGACAGTTTTCTGACTTTCCCGGCCTTCACTTGCGCCACGAGCCATGCGCCGGTTTGTTCAAGAAAAGTGCGATTGAATTCCTGAGCTCGTGCTTCAGAGGCTTCGGCTACTTCGGGTTCACGGCAATGCGTCAAATAAGTCGCCAGTTCGGGATTGCGTCCGGTCCATCTGAGGTGATGGCGGACCGCACCCTCGATTCCAGCTCGTGCATCGGGATGCCGGTGCAATTCGTCCAGGAATGCGGCGTGATAAGCTTCAAGAGTCTCCAGGTACAAAGCCGCCGCAACATCAACCTTGCTTTGAAAATGATGATAAAAGCTTCCTACGCTCGCCTCTGATCGTTCGAGAATCTGATCTAGTGTTGTCGCTCCGAACCCTTTCTCAAGAAACAAGTTCAGGGCCGCCTGTAGGATCGCGTGTTGTCGAGCGCGAGAAGCGCGGGCGCGGACTCCGTTTTCCACTTCACGATTGTAGCGCTTGACAGCGCGGTGTATCTAGAGGATTATTCTAAGAATAATATTCTAGATATCCTTTCTAGAAACAGGAGATGGTTTCATGGTCCCGATGACTGGTCTATATGAGGTCGCGATAAAGGTCCGAGATCTGAGTACCGCCGAAGCCTTCTATCGCGAGGTTCTAGGTCTTCAATTCGGGCTACGCGATGAGAGTAGGAACTGGCTGTTCTTGCGGGTCGGCGGTTCTGCAGGAATGGTGGTCCTGCAGGAAGATCGCGGCAAATGGCCGCATCAGCATTTTGCCTTCGCTGTCAAAGATTCCGAACTGGAGCGGGCTGCAGCCTCTCTCAAAGAAAAGGGCATCAGCGTTGAGGGACCTGTCTTTCATGACTGGATGCCCGGCAGATCGGTGTACTTTACGGACCCCGACGGCCACGACCTCGAATTATTTGCCCTGACCGACCACGCCGGGACTCGCGCCTAGCCAAGCGCCCGCCTATCGTTTTGGCGCGTTCTGAGGGCGCTTCCACCGCGTCCGAGTGGTTTGTAAAAGGACCTCTGAGGTAACTTCTATGTCGACCCGCTTCACAGGCGGATGCGCCTGCGGTGCTATCCGCTATGAATGTTCCGCCGCTCCTGTTTTGGCGCTGAACTGCCATTGCCGCGATTGCCAGCGGGCTACAGGGACTGGGTACGCATTCATCCTGCGGGTGCTGGCGACAGCGTTTCGAGTTACTAAAGCCGACCCGCGCTTCTACATGGTAACGGCGGACAGTGGAAATACCGTCAGCCGCGGCTTTTGCTCTGAGTGCGGCTCGCCATTATTCAGCCGGCTCTCCGCAATGCCCGAGATAGTCGGTGTCAGAGCGGGTAGCCTTGACGATCCGAGTTGGCATCGTCCCGCCGCCGATATCTTTACTAAGAGCGCTCAGCCCTGGGACTAGATGAACCCGGAATTGCCGAAATACCCCGGTTACCGCAGGTAGATATTCTGTAGCCGACTCAGGGTGTTAAAGACTTACCCGGAATGGGTAGCGGCAGCAGCCCTGCGAATATATACGGTAATGACGCCTGAAAACCGGTCGTTGCGAAACCTTCGGCACGAAAACCGCTTCGCGCGCCTACGCTGATGTTGGCGGGGAAGAAAATTTGCTGCCCTCGCAGACGCGATCAGAACCGAATACATAAAAGTAACGGCTCAGCTCGCCGGGTCAGTGCTACGTTGACAAATTAGACTAACGGCAGGATTATTCTGCTCAATCAGAGGTGAGTATTGGAGCGCAAGCTCACCGCCATTCTCTGCGCCGACGTTTATGGCTACAGCCGCCTCATGGGCGAGAACGAAGAGGCGACAATCCGTACCCTTTCGGGGCATCGCTCGATAATTGACCGGCTGATCGGTCAGCACCGGGGCCGATTCGTAAATTCCGCAGGGGACAGCGTGTTGGCGGAGTTCGCGAGCGTGGTAAATGCGGTCGAATGCGCAGTCGAGATCCAGCGCGCTCTTAGGAAGGAAAATAAGGAGGTCCCGGCTGAACGACGGATGGAGTTCCGCGTCGGGGTCAACCTGGGCGATGTGGTTGTCGAGAGAGAGCAGATTTACGGCGATGGCGTCAACGTCGCCGCGCGGCTGGAGAGTCTCGCCGAGTCCGGTGGAATCTGCATCTCGGGCACAGTTTATGAGCAGGTGCGCGACAAGTTAGCTCTGAGCTATGAGGACGGCGGCGAGCAGCCGGTCAAGAACATCCCTCGGCCGGTGCAGGTATGGCGGGTCAAGCTGGATGGCACCACTCGGGAGCCGCGTGAGCCTCGACGGGCATCGCGGGTGGTCCGTCGTGGCGGAGCGCTGTCACTAGCCGGCCTCGCAATTGCCATTGCGACGTTTCTGATCGTCCAGCACGTTTCGCTCAAGCCGCCGCATACTTCGGCGTCGATTCCGCCTCAGAAAAAGTCGGCCCTGGCGCTGCCAGGCATTCCCTCCATCGCGGTGCTGCCGTTTACCAACATGAGCGGCGACCGCGCGCAGGAATATTTCAGCGATGGCATCACCGATGACCTGACTACCGACCTCTCGCGAATCCCAAATTTGTTTGTGATCGCCCGCAGTTCAAGCTTCGCTTACAAGGTCAAGCCCGAAAAGGTCCAGGATATTGGCCACGATTTGGGAGTGAGATATCTGCTGGAAGGCAGTGTCAGGAAAGCTGCCAATCAGATAAGGTTGAATGTTCGGTTGGTTGATACAACTTCAGGCAATCAAATCTGGGCTGGCCGTTATGATCGTCTTGCGCTCGCCCCCAAGCACGTGAGCATCGGCTGCCGACGCGGTGATGACCGAATTTGAACGCGGCTTCGGCGAGTCGGTGCCGAGAGCCGCGGTGCATTGGCCACAGAATTTAAATCCGGGTGGATTCTCGAAGTGACAGTTGGGGCATACTAGCGCCAGCGGCGCAGTGCATTGCCCGCAGAACTTCATTCCGTCAGGATTGTCGAAGCCGCACCTTGAACAGCGCATTTTCCTTCGTAGTCGCGATTCATTCAGATCATTGAAGCCGTGCCTTGGTGGCGACAGGCTTTAGCCTGTGATCTCCTTGACAAATAGCCACCGATACTTGCCGGGGCTATCTTCCAACCCCTGTTTGACCTGATTCTGCCGGATGTATTCAATTTTTTCTTCCAACTCCGCGGCATGCCTTATGAAGAATGTTTCAACGAGCACGTCTTCCTGTCGCTCGATGACGCCCGGAGAAAGATCGAACGCTGGCGCATTGCGTA
>Ga0306920_100000900_pt1 | contig 36167 bp, 32 predicted proteins | sample flu12Cox44000170_FD_204666 | JGI IMG/M metagenome (GOLD analysis project Ga0306920, IMG submission 204666) | Lab enrichment of tropical soil microbial communities from Luquillo Experimental Forest, Puerto Rico - flux4day.12C.oxic.44.000.170 (v2)... | ecosystem: Environmental > Terrestrial >...
CGCGTGGCTCGGGACCCGGCACGCACGGGTACTGACCCCCCATGAACCAGAATACGACACGCACACGACGACGACCGTAACCCATCATGCCTACGAACCGGTGGCCACGACCCATTACACCGCCCACGAGCCGGTGGTCGTCGCTCCGACCGCGGTGCGTGTCCATGACGAGGTAACCGACAGAATACCGGCCTACCTCCGGACCGTCTCGTTCCCGGCGACTAAGCAGGACCTGCTGCGAGCTGCACGAGCAAGCAACGAAGACGCGATAGGGCTGCGGAGGGTCGAGCAGCTTCCCGATCGCAGCTATAGCAGTCTGAGTGACCTGACATCGGCGCTTTTCGCTACAGTGTGAGAGAACCTCAGAGGCGGGCGGGCACGGGCGCCCGCCTTTTTGGCCCGTGTGCCCGACGGTCACGGGGCCGGGGATTTCGAAGGCATGCCGTTGGAGGCGTCCAAGATCAACTTCCGCGCATCAACACGCATAAGTGGATGGCTCGCCGCAAAGCGGCAATCGTGGCAGCGTCGCATCCAACACCGTGATGATCAGCTCCTAATGGCTGGTGTCATAGTGCCGCGGCTTACCGCTGCGAAGTGCATCGGCCACCCGGGCAAGCCGTGTTGGGGGATTGCGATGCCCTATTGATGAGACTCGCTTCATTTCACGGGACAGGGCGGCGACGCGCCGGTGAAGTAGCCGACAACCGAAGGTGTGAAGTGAGGACGCGAGGACGCTATGCCCGACTGGATCACGGGTTGGCTCGACCGTTTGCCGGCTGGACAGCTGGCCCTAGTCTTTTGCGCTTTCTTTGTGGGCATCACCTGGTTGGGCATTCTGCTCGTCCATCCGTTGATGCGGCGCCTGCTGCACCGTGAGGAGCCGTCCAACGAGCTGATCATCCATATCGCCGGGACCTTCGGGCTGGTCTATGCCGTCTTGCTCGGCCTGCTGACGGTCGCGACATTCCAAAATACCAAGGATCTGCAGGACGACGTCGGCCGCGAAGCCTCGAGCCTGTCGACCATTTACCGCACAACCGATGCCTATCCCGAACCGCTCCGCAGCGAGTTGAAAGCCCAGCTGCGCGACTACACCCACTATGTCATCGATAAGGACTGGCCCGCCCACCGAAAGGGAGTGGTACCCATGGGCGGCGAGCATCGGCTGCAGGCGATCCGCGCGCAATTGATGTCGTTCGAACCAACGACGAAAACTCAGGAGGTGCTGCACAGCGAGCTGTTGCGTTATTTGGATGCGATGACGGTGCAGCGCGAGCAGCGACTGGCGAGCGTCACCGCGGCCATCCCGCGCGTTCTATGGTACGTGGTCGCCATCGGCGCCCTTCTCAGCATTGCTTTTCTGTGGATGCTGCACATGGATCTGGCGCCGCAGATCCTGTTGGGCGGGATCACCGGCTTCTTCCTCGGGATCGTGATCTTTCTGATCTATGCCATGGATCATCCGCTGCAGGGTGCGGTCAGCATCCCGCCGGATTCGTTCATATCGGTCTATGATCAGGTGATGAAGTGGGACGAGCCCGCATGAGCGACCAAGCCCGAGCGTCGGAGGCCTGTCGAGTGCGGCCTGTCGCCGCCGTGCTGGTTGCGGTGCTGATTGGGATCGCCGTGGGCTTCTCGGTTCCCGCGCGCGCTGATGAGGTCTTTGCCTCAGTCGGCACCGGCGAACCGAACGGCGTCTACTACCCGGTGGGCAAGGCGATCTGTCAAATCGTGAACCGGGATTTCAGCATGGACAGAGTCCGCTGCTCGCCCGAGACGACGCCAGGATCTGTCTATAATATCGGGGCGCTTCAGTCCGGCGAACTCGAGTTCGCGATCGTCCAATCCGACGTTCACTTCGCTGCCTACAAAGGCGAAGGCACGTGGAGCGGACGACCGTTCCTTGGTTTGCGCTCGGTGATGTCGCTCTATCCCGAACTCGTTACCGTGATGGCTCGCGCCGATTTGCATATTAAGGATCTTGCGGGCCTGGCGGGCAAACGGATCAATGTAGGCAGCCGAGGTACCGGCACCCGGACGACCTGGGACGCCATCGAAGTGGAACTCGGCTGGCGCGACCAGGAGCGGGTGCTTCCGGTGGAGCTGAAGGCCGACGCGACAACCTCGGCGCTATGCAGCGGGACTATCGATGCCAGCCTGCTGATCGTTGGGCATCCATCGCCGCTGGTCAAAGCCCAGCTGGCCGCCTGCGCTGTCAACTTCGTCGCGATGAGCGGCCCGGCGATCGAGAAGCTGCTGCACGAAGATCCATACTATAAACACGAGACCATCCCTGGCGAGATATATGGGATCGTCGGCGAAGTTCCGACCTTCGGCGGTCGCGCAAGCTTGGTGACATCGGCTTCGGTCGAGCCGCGTGTGGTGGCTGTGGTCGCCAAGGCGGTGCTTAACCACGTGGCCGAGCTGCGCACGCTGCACCCGGCGCTGGGCCGACTAAGACCCCGCGATATGATTAGAGACGGGTTGACCGCGCCGCTGCATCCGGGCGCCGAGCAGGTCTACAAGGAGCTGGGGCTGATCGAATAGCCGGCTGCTAAGCTCAGTCGCCTAATCGGGGGTGGAGACAAGCCGATACCGTAGAACGGTTCGCACATCGATGCGACGCATCTTGCAAATTGGCGCAATCGCCGCCGTTATCGTTTGTCTACTTCTTTCTGCGGTTTGGGCAAATCTCGCAATCGCGTATCAATTGCCTGGATCGGCGGGGCTGCGCATCGCCGCATGCCTGTCCTTGGCGGTGATGGCGGTTGCTGCGTTGGCGGCGGTCGTGCTGCGCAGGCGCTGGCGGGCCGTGACGATTTATGCTGCTGCCTGCGTGTTGGTCATCGGCTGGACGATTTCCATCAGTGCCTCGAACGATAGGAACTGGGCTGCCGATGTTGCTCACGGCATCACCGGCACCATTGACGGCGACCGGCTCACCGTTCGCAACCTTCGCAGCTTCAGCTGGCGCACCGAGACGGATTACACCGAGCATTGGGAAGAGCGGACATACGATCTGTCAAAGCTGCGGTCGCTCGACCTGTTCCTGGTTTATTGGATGGGGCCGTCGATCGCCCATACGATCATGAGCTTCGGGTTCGGCGACGGGCGCTACCTTGATTTTTCGATCGAGCTGCGCCGGACCCAAGATGACCAATACTCGGCGATCGCCGGCTTTTTCAAGACGCACGAGCTCATCTACATCGGCGCCGACGAGCGCGACTTGATGACCTTGCGCAAAGCGCGTCACGAGCAAATCCAGCTCTACCGACTAAGGACATCGCCGGAACGCGCCCGTGCGCTGCTTGTCGAATACATCAAGCAAGCAAACGACCTCGCAGCACACCCGAGGTTCTACAACACGCTGACGACGAACTGCACTACGACGATCTTCAACATGGTGCGCGCCGTGACATCTTCGATCCCGTTCGACTGGCGCATCATTTTGACCGGGTATCTTCCCAGCTATCTCTGCGAGCACGATGCGGTGGATACGCAAATTTCACTCGAAGAGCTGAGCCAACGAGCAGATGTTACGAGCCGAATAGACACCACTTTGAGCGAAGCAGAGCTTTCGTCGCGACTTCGTGAGGGTGTGCCTGCGCCGCGCTGATCCTCTTGCGGTCACCATTCCTGCAATCTAATCCTGGCACGAGCCGGCGCATCTTCCGACGGCAGACCACCACCGACAGGACGGCGTCATCGACCGACTATAGCTTGTCAAACGTTCCTGAAGATATGAAGCGCTGGCCGGCGCGACACCTCGCTTACGCATTGTGTTGCATAATCTGGCTCCTGCTGGCCTCCGGGTGCGAAACGCCGGTCGGCGTTGAGCGCGTCGACGCCAGCACCGCCCAGCACCAGCTGACCGCGAATGCCCTGACCGCGGACGAGCTCAGCCCCTCGGCGCGCAACGTCCTGCGCCGCTGGGTTCTCTTGGAGCGCTACGACGACGATCCGGCGGGCGCAATCGCTGCGCTGCACACGATCGCCATCAGTGGCCGTGGCGACCAAGACGAACTGATCACTCTGGCCGAAATGTCCTACCTCTATGCGGATAAGACCCACCAGCGGCCGTACTATCTCGGCGCTGCAGTCTACAGCTTTGCGTTTCTCTTTCCCGAGAAAGGGTTGCAGTCGCCGAGCCCCTATGATCCGCGGCTCCGGCTGGCGGCCGACCTTTACAACCTAGGCATTATCCATGCCTTCGCGTCCGCTGACGATACTACCGTCGAGTTCAAGAGCGGCAACTACCAAGTGCCCTTTGGGTGGGTCCAGGTCGCGGTCAACCCATCGGGGTTCGAATGGCACAACCGACGCGTCGTGGCGCTGACGCCGGTCGCGGAGGTCGTGGTCCGCGGTCTCGCCAACCGCTATCGCCACCCCGGGATCGGCGCGCCGCTCGCCGCGGCGACCGAGCCTATCGTTGCCGAGCGCGGCATCCAGGTGGCGCAGCGCATGAAGCTGCCGATGACGGCGGTGCTGCGCCTCGATATGCCGCGGCGACAGCTGGTGCAGCAGCAGCTGCACGCCACGCTGGATTTGTACAACACGCACGATGTCGACTCGACCGCGATCGCCGGTAAAACGGTGCCGCTCGAGGCCGACGAGACGGCGGTGCTCGCCTATGTCCTCGCTTCACCGGAGATCTGGGAGCGTGAATTCAAAGCGTTCTTTTCCGGCGTGTTCTCGGAGTCGACACCGACCCAACTCGCGGCGATCGATGCCTACCGCCCCGGACGCATCCCCGTCGTGTTTGTACACGGCACCGCTTCGAGCGCCGGGCGCTGGGCCGACATGGTCAATGATTTGCTCGACGACCCCCGAATCCGCGACCGCTACCAATTCTGGTTCTTCACTTACGACACCGGCAACCCCGTGCTTTATTCGGCGGCGCTGCTGCGCGAGGCGCTTCGCGAGGCGGTGCACAAGCTCGACCCGGCGGGTATCGACCCTGCCCTGTCGGAAATGGTCGTCATCGGCCACAGCCAGGGAGGTCTTCTTGCTAAGGCACTGGTCGTCGATACCGGTGACCGGATCTGGGACGCGGTCGCCTACAAGCCGTTCGAGGAGGTCAACCTGTCGCCGGAGCGGCGAGAGCTGTTGCGCCGGACCCTTTTCATCAAGCCATTGCCTTATGTGCGGCGTGTCGTGTTTATCGCCACGCCGCACCACGGCAGCTATCTCACCGAATATCCGATTACCGAGCTGTTGGGGCGATTTCTCACTCTCCCACTCCGCATCGTCCAGATCGGCGCCGACCTCGCGCACAATCCCGGTGACCTCAAAGTCGACCCAAGCAAACTGGGATTGGGCAGCCTGTTCGGCATGACGCCGAACAACCCGGTTCTCGAGACCATGGCCACCATGCCGATCGCCCCCGGTGTCCACGCGCATTCGATCATCGCGGTTAAAGGCAATGGTGCGGTTGAGGCCGGCAACGATGGCGTCGTCGAATATTCGAGCGCGCATATCGAGGGTGTGGATTCAGAATACATTGTCCGTTCCACTCACTCGACACAGTCGAACCCGTACACGATCGAGGAGGTACGCCGCATCCTGCTGCTTCACGCTGCCGAGGTCTGCACGCGGATTGCGTGCGACAAGCCGCTGCCGCCGTCTGGCAGCGGGATGCAGGCGTTGACGTTGCGCTAGCCGAAGACCGTTCCTAAGGGTTTTGCCGGGGCGAGTCATCTGGGAAGCGCTGGTATGGACTGGCTGACCGACCCGCAGATCTGGGCGAGCCTGGTGACGCTGACCGCCCTCGAGATCGTGCTGGGTATCGACAATCTGGTGTTCATCGCGATCGTCGCCGGGCGGTTGCCGCCCAGGCAGCAAAACCGGGCGCGGCAAATCGGGCTGGGACTGGCGCTGATCACCCGCCTGGCGTTGCTCGCCTCGATCGTTTGGATCATCGGCCTCACCCGGCCTGTGTTCGAGCTGTTCGGCCAGTCCGTTTCCTGGCGGGATATCGTTCTAATCGCAGGCGGCTTCCTCCTGCTCTACAAGAGCACGAGGGAGATCCATCAAGGGCTGGAAGACGGCGCGCAGAACAAGGAGCCGGGAGACGGCCGGACGAGCTTTGCCGGGGTGGTCGCGCAGATCATGTTGCTCGACGTCGTGTTCTCGCTGGACAGTGTGCTCACCGCAGTCGGCATGGCCAATTCGCTGTGGGTCATGGCGGCTGCGATTATCGTCGCCATCGCGATCATGCTCATGGCATCAAAGCCGCTTGCCGATTTCGTCGAACGTCACCCGACCGTAAAGATGCTGGCATTGAGTTTTCTGCTGCTGATTGGCATGACGCTGATCGCCGACGGCGCCGGCTTCGAGGTCCCCAAGGGGTACATATACGCCGCGATCGGGTTCTCGGTCGCGGTGGAGACCTTGAACCAATTCGCCGCGCGCCGGCGCAGGTAGCATCGCGTTGGTCCCTCGGCTCTGCGCATCCATTAGAGCTCAAAAGCGGCATCCCGCCCGTGTTCGAGAAAAGTTTGCGCGTCGAGGTGCCCGAAGATTTCGATCAGCGTCGCCACCACACCAGTCCAGCCGGTCTGATGACTGGCGCCGATGCCGGCGCCGTTGTCGCCGTGAAAATACTCGTAAAACAGTAGATTATCCCGCCAATAGGGATCGTTCTGGAACTTCTGAGCTCCGCCGAACACCGGCCGACGGCCTGCTTGATTGCGCAGGAAAATCCGAGTCAGCCGATTGGCGATTTCGCGGGCGATCTCGAACAGGTTCATCGAGTTGCCAGAGCCAGTCGGACAGTCGATCTTGAAGTCGTCGCCGTAATACAAATAGTATTGCATTAGAGCACGAATCAACAAAGCGTTGACCGGCATCCAGATTGGTCCGCGCCAGTTCGAGTTGCCACCAAACATGCCGGTGTCCGACTCTGCCGGAAGATAATTCACTCGGTATTCCTGACCGTGCACCGAAAAGACATAGGGATGATCGGCATGATAGCGGGATAGTGCCCGGATCCCGTAGGGGCTCAGGAACTCGTTCTCGTCCAGCATCCGAGACAGAATTCGACGCAGCCGATCCTCGTTCACCAAGGCCATGATGCCGCGCTCGGCAAAGCCATAGTGGCCGGGGCCCGTCGCATGGATCGACTCCGCTAGCTCCGGCATCCGTCGCAGGCGCTGAAACAAATGCTCTGTCAGTTTGGACACCCTTTCTCGCTGCCACTTCTCCACGACGGTCACGGCGCAGACCGGCAACAGACCTACCATCGAGTGGAGCTTCAGCCTGGTTGTCCTCCCGTCGGGACTGCGAAGGATGTCGTAATAGAAACCGTCCTCCTCATCCCACATGCCGTCCGGTCCGATCGCGTTCATGGCGTGGGCGATCAGCACAAAGTGAGCCGCAAAATTTGTTGCCAAATCGTCATATGCTGGGTCACTTGACGCCAGCTCGACGGCAATCTCGAGCATGTTCTGTGAGTAGAGGGCCATCCATGCCGTGCCGTCGGCCTGCTCTAGATAGCCACCAGTGGGCAGTGGCGCGCTGCGGTCGAAAACGCCAATATTGTCAAGCCCGAGAAACCCCCCTTCGTATAGGTTATTGCCGGCGCTGTCCTTGCGGTTCGCCCACCACCCGAAGTTCCACGTCAACTTGCCAAAGACACGCCGGAGGAACTGGAGGTCGCGCGTACCGCGCAACGCCTGTTCCATGCGGTAGAGAAAAATCGTGGCCCAGCCGTGCACTGGTGGATTGACATCGCTGAAATTCCACTCATAGGCCGGGATCTGGCCGGTCGGGTGCTGGTACGCTCCGACAAGCAGAAGGTTGAGCTGCTCCTTGGCGAAATCAATGTCGACGGTGGAGAGCGCGATCGTGTGAAAGGCGAGGTCCCAAGCGGCAAACCAGGGGTATTCCCACTTGTCGGGCATCGAGATGAGATGGTCGCTGATCATGTGAAACCACTCGCGGTTCCGCGCCACGCTGGTCTCAGCCAGCAGCGGATCGGCGCGATGCTCCTCGAGCCATTTATCGACGTCGTAGCAGAAATACTGCTTGCTCCACAGCATCCCGGCCAGCGCCTGCCGCATGACATTCGCCGCATCTTCGCTGACACCCGGAGGCGTTATCGCCCGGTAGAACTCGTCGGCCTCGTGCCGCCGTGCCTCGACGATTTGTGCAAACCGCGCACCGAACGGTTCCTCGGCGCCGGGTGCGGCATTGCTCAGCCGCAGCCGGATGACCGCAGTCGCGCCTGCGGCGACCCGCAACTGGTAGTATGCCGCGGCTTTGGTCCCCATGTTGCTCGGGCTGACCGCATTCTGTCGGTCTGCCACCACAAAGTCGTTGATCCCATCCTTGACGTACGGAGTGGGATTGGCGGTGCCGAAGAGACGTTCGTTGTTGGTTTCGTTTTCCGTGAACAGCAGGCGTGCCGATCCCTGGCAATGCAGGAAATAGTCGCCGAGCAATGCGTTTGAAGCGGCAATGGTGCTGGCGTCGTTTCCCTTGGACGCGTCCGTCAGAGACGGTTTTGGCTCCTCTGGCCACCATGTCCAGAGATTGCGGAACCACAGCGTCGGCAACACGTGGATCACGCTCTCCTCGGGCCCGCGATTACATAGAGTGATCTCCATCAACAAATCGGTCGGCGCGGCCTTTGCGTATTCGACAAAGACGTCGAAATACCGGTCTCCATTGAATATACCGGTGTCGAGAAGCTCGTATTCGGGATCCATGCGACTGCGATGCCGGTTGGTGTTTATCAAATCGGCATAGGGATACGCATTCTGCGGATATTTGTAGAGATACTTCATATACGAGTGGGTCGGCGTACTGTCCAAGTAATAATAATACTCCTTGACGTCCTCCCCATGATTGCCCTCGCTATTGGTCAGCCCGAACGCCCGCTCCTTGAGTATCGGATCCTTGCCGTTCCATAACGCAAGCGCAAAACACAGCCGCTGGCGATCGTCACTGAGACCGGCGAGGCCGTCCTCTCCCCAGTGATAAGCGCGTGAGCGCGCTTGATCGTGACTGAAATAATCCCACGCGTTCCCATCGGTGCTGTAATCCTCGCGGACGGTGCCCCACTGGCGTTCGCTCAAGTAAGGCCCCCACTGCCGCCATGGCACTCCCTTCTCCCGCGCCTCGTCCAGCCGTAGCGTTTCGGCCGTCTTCACCGGTTCGATTGTTGGCGTCTTGGCCATGAGTTTGCTCCCTACCAAGTGATGACATTAACTCGCCACGAAACCCGACGTCACGGTCAGAGGCTCCGAATTGTCCTACTACTTACCCGTCTGCTCCTCTTCGCTGCCCTGGAGCCGACCCGACCTTAACCCCTGGCCTTGTTTTCTGGTCCGCTTCCGAGCCTTGCGCGAAGAGCGGCGACCGGGAAGCATGAGAGTAATGGTAGCGGCAGTGTCATCGCGCCGATGTCCGGCGCGGAGGGTAAAAACATGTTGAGGAAATTGGGACTCATTTTCGGAGTTGGCGTCCTGCTGGTCGGGGTCCTCTTTGCCTTCTTGATTATCAGCCGGCCGGAGCGCGGCACCACCGGCGCCGTCAATACAAAGTTCCGGCTGCTCGGGCCCAGCGACAAGATTGTGGTCGATGGCTTCGATGACCCCAAAGTCAAGGGCGTCGCCTGCCACATCGCGCGCGCGCAAACCGGAGGCGTCAAGGGCGCTTTGGGCGTCGCAGAGGACACCAGCGACGCCAGCATAGCGTGCCGCCAGATCGGACGGATCAAAATTGTCGGCGACATTGAAGACGGCGAGGGCGTCTTCGACGAGCGACGCAGCCTCGTCTTCAAGGCCCTCCACATGGTTCGCTTTTTCGACCGGAGCGCAACGTTCTGGTTTATGTTGCTTACAGCAATCGCGTTATCGAAGGCAGCCCAAAAAACAGCATCAGTACCGTTCCGATCATGGGCTGGTCGGCACCAGAGGCTCCAGGCCGATGACATGGCCCGAGCAAGGCGGCCGCGATGGATGACGCACCGCTGTGCTCTGGATCTTTAATCGACCCACATGCCCGCTCCTAGGAGCGTTGTCGATACCCGCGAATTTCTAGGCTGATTAGCCGGGCCAGCAGAGTTGCCGGGTGCAGTTGGCCGATGATGGCCTCCACATTGGTGAGTGTCCGGGCGATGGGATGCACCGGCGTGACATCGCCAAAGCCTGTCGAAGTGAGTGTGACAAAGCTGAAATAGACGATTGTGCCATCGGCCTGCCAGTGTGGGCCGCTTGGGATATTGGTGAAAGCATTCGGAATGAAATACCAAGTCAACCCATATAAGGTAGCAAACATTAAGCCGATATTCAAATAAAGCGCGATCGCCCCCAGCACCCGATGGATGGTCACCACCCCTGGGGCGAGCGCTGCATAACCGAGGGCGTAACAAGCCATGACAAAAGCGATAATGGTTCCAGTATAGCCGAGGATCAACGAAATTTTGATGGTTCTATTAGATCGAGCACAAAACCCGCCAAGTCGGAAATGAATGCCGATATTGTGAGCGTAGTGGCGATCGGACCACGGACGATCAGATAAACGACAAGAGTAATGGCGAAAAACATAAGTTGCACTGCTTCGCTCACGGTCTCGAAGCCCATCGCATCGAAAGGTTCCGAAAATATTATCAGACACTGAACCGCCAGCATCGCGGTGAGTGCCGGATCGCGGGCGCGATCTCGCCACGAGTAACGTCGATTTCCGCTCCGTGCGCGCAGGGTCCTCATATGCTGTCTCCTTGATAGCGACTATCGCCGTGGCCGAGTCGTGGCGAAAGACGCCGACCTACTTGCCTCGCTATCGGCAATCGAGAATAGCGGCATAATAACCAGGTCGATGCCGCGACGATCACGCGGAGGACGAACGGTTTGGCAAATCCGGGGCCGGTAAGCGCGAGCTTAACGCGTTTGATTAGCCGGACGATAGCGATGAGGATGTTGCGCCGACGACTGCGGCTAAGAGTTGCCCCATCTTTGCGCCGCTGGAGCTCGATTGTTTGTCTTCATCGACACGGTTATTATTGGGTTCAGACGCTGAATTCCGTGGTCAGTTTTTTCGGCACCGGCGCATTCCGCAGCCTCACATAATCGGGCAGGCCGTTCTTAAACGGCGGATAGGCTTCGCCGACGATGAGCGGCGCCAAATAGCGGCGGGCCGCCGCGGTAATGCCGAAGCCATCGGCGGTGATGAAGTCCGGGGGCACCGGCTTCTCCTCATTGGCGACCTCACAGAGCGGCGCCTCGATGATGTCCCAGCGATAAGGCGCATCGCTAAGTCGGCGGATCGCCGGCATCACCGCGCTTCTACCAGCGATTGCAAATTCCACCGCTGCGCGGCCGACCGCGTAGGCCTGCTGGAGATCGGTTTCGGAAGCGATGTGACGGGCCGACCGCTGGAGGTAATCAGGAACCGCCCAGTGGCACTTGCTGCCGAGCCTTGCGCTTATTAGGTTGGTGATCACTGGCGCAACCCCGCCCAGTTGAGCATGGCCGAACGCATCCGCTAAGCCGGATACGGAAAGGAACTCACCGTCCGGTCCCTTGACCCCTTCCGACACCGCGATGACGCATTCGCCATACTGCCTCAAAGTCTCCTCAACTTTGGTCAAGAACCGCTCCTCGTTGAATGCGACCTCGGGCAGCAGCAAGATGTGTGGGGGATCACCTTCTTGCGCAGCGGCCAGTGCGCAGGCGGCGGTTATCCAGCCGGCATGCCGACCCATCACTTCCATAATGAACACGCGGGTGGAGGTGCGGCTCATCGCCGCCACATCGAACGCCGCCTCCCGAAGCGAGGTCGCGACGTATTTCGCCACTGAACCGAAGCCCGGAGAACAGTCTGTGATCGGCAGGTCATTATCGATCGTCTTGGGAATACCGACGCACATGATCGGATCGCCCAGCCCACTGCCCATCTGGCTGATTTTATAGGCGGTATCTTGTGAGTCACCGCCGCCGTTGTAAAAGAAAAAGCCGATGTCATGCGCACGAAACACTTCGATCAAGCGCTCGTACTGTGCGCGATGCTGGTGAATCGACCCGAGCTTGTAGCGACAGGACCCGAACGCGCCGCCCGGGGTGTGTTTGAGCGCAGCGATCGCGGCTTCGGATTCGAGGCTCGTATCGATTAAATCTTCGGTCAGGGCGCCGATGATGCCGTCGCGCCCAGCATAGACCTTGCCAATCTTTGCCGAATGTTGGCGTGCAGTCTGTAACACGCCACAGGCCGAGGCGTTGATCACCGCGCTAACCCCGCCCGACTGGGCGTAGAACGCATTCTTAACTGCCATCACAACCTCTTAGAACGATAGCCGTCAACGCCTTCGTACGCGAGCACTGATAGGAGAGCTCAAGACCGCACCTGTGGTGCCGCGAGCAAGCGCCGCATTGTATAGGGCTCCCATTTCGTCGCACAAACGTTCGTTTATGCGACAGAAATCACCTTGCTGCGCCGGGTCTAATTTGCCCGACAGTGGGTGCCAAGCCCAAACGCACAAGGTACATTTAATCAGGCGAGCGCACACTGCAGGCTGCGCTCGCGAGGGATGCACCAAGATCCGCGGTACGTCGAGAGTTCGAATCGAGCCCTTAGCAGTACTGCGTACGCTTTCTCAGTTTGGGGGTCCCTCGCTCAGGGTTGGACCAATGCGCAAGATTGCATGGAAGCGTCGGGGTAGGAGGACGCGAGCGACCGTGCACCGTCACCGCCCGCACCAACTTGGCCACGAGCCTAGTCAGGCGCGCGGAAAGTTGAGCTCGACCATCACGTTATTGTTGTCAGGGAAGAAGAGCTGATCGATCGGCGGGCGATTGATATGATTTTCGTGATACTTGATGCCGTGCCTGTCGAGTTTCGCCTTGATGCCGTCGAAATCGCTGGCGAGGAACGCGAAATGGTCGAAGGGACCGGTATCGAAGGACGGACCGCCGCCGATCGCACTCCCTTCCGGCACCAGATGCACGACCGGCACGTCGCCGCAATAGAGCCAATAGCCCGGGAAATCGAGGTCGGGGCGGAACCCGACTTCGAGCCCGAGAATGTCGCGATAAAAATCCCGCGTCACCTCGAGATTGGCGGTCTTGACCGTGACGTGGTGCAGAGCATTGAGCGGCATGCTTTAGACCCTCCGTATCGAATGAATGGCTTCGGCTGAATTTAGCTGGTTTGCGGCGCCGCGTCGATCGGACTGCGGCGAAGGACACGCTGGGGCCGAGACAGTCAGTACCCGAATTGGCCGAAATCGGCGGCGACGCCGCTGACAAGATTGAAGTCGACGCTTCGGCCACCGCAGCGCGTAGTGGGCAGCTGCGCCAGTCTCCACTTTCTCGTTTGATAATACTCATAGTATTGCGGCCAAAAACTCGGTGCCGCCAGCCAGCATAAATCGGCAAGCGCGTACCTCGATAGCATTTCGCATATCAATCCGCTGCCATAAACTCCGACGCGGTACCGCGCCTTCGCCAATCCGGCCTTCACTTCCCTGAAATAGTCCATTATATTTGTGAGCTCGTAATCCCTGCGCCAGGGACCGTCCACTCCAAAATAGATAGCGCTGCCGCTCTGTTGAGAGTTTGCTTGCGCCAGCTCGAGAGATCGCCCGGCATCCTGCCGTCCACGCCACCAACTGAATGAAGTCAGCCGGTCGTTATGATGTTGAAAGACGACGGCGATCTTGAAACCATTTGCGAGAATGAAATCACGCTCTATCCTTGTTAGAGTCTTACCAGGAAGAGTTTCGTCCGTATGGTCATAGTATCGGATTATGGTATTGATGCCGCTGGTCTGCATCTGGTTCAGAAAGTTCTGGTCGACCGGTGCAGATAAATCGACTGCCGCGACCTGGGCGTCCCTGACGCAGTAATCCATGGCCCGCGCCGCGGATCCGCAGAAACCCATGGTTATGAGTAACACGCAAGAGAACGTGGCCAAACTTGTGGCGGCGAAGCTGACGATCCGCACAGTCGGATCCCCAATGTAGCAATCCCCTATAACGGATTAGGCACCTAGGACGCGCGAAAATCAACCGAAATATAGGACATACTGGCTTTTCCGACCGAAGAGCCCCAGCGTTTTTGTGCAGGCATCGGCGGGAATCGATTGCAATCCAGCGACAGGACCCTTCGCTGGTTTGAGCCGAGGCGAGCAATGAGAGCTGGAGCCTTGCAGCGGGTTGACAATCCCGCGCTGGGGGCTCAGCAATTGGGTCGAGGTTACAGGAGGAGCGATGCTGTCGCCGATCGAATGCGCCGCTTATCGCCAGGACGGGTTCATCGTACTGCCAGATGTCTTAACCCGGGACGAGGTCGAAGCATTGCGCCGGGTGACGGACGAGTTCGTACACAAAGCGCGTTCCGTCGCGGCCAATGATCACATCTACGACCTCGAGGACTCGCATTCGCCCGACGAGCCGCGGGTGCGCCGAATCAAGACACCGCATCTGCACCATTCGGAATACGCGCGGGCGGCACGGCATCCGAAGATCGTCGAGGTGCTGGCGGATTTGTGGGGCACGGTTCGTTTTGACACCGGCAAGCTCAATATGAAATCGGCCGGCTACGGCGCGCCGGTCGAATGGCATCAGGACTGGGCGTTCTACCCGCACACCAACGACGATCTTGCCGCGGTCGGGATCATGCTCGACGATTGCGAGGCCGAGAACGGCCCGATGATGGTGATCCCCGGAAGTCATCTCGGTCCGGTCCACGATCACCACGGTCCCGATGGGCGGTTTTGCGGCGCGATCGATCCAGCAGCCTGCGATCTCGATGTATCGCGCGCGGTGCCCTGTTTCGGCAGGGCCGGCTCGATCACCGTCCATCACGTGCGCGCGGTGCACGGCTCGGCTACGAACTTCTCCGGCAGAGAGCGGCGTCTGCTACTGTTCCAGTACCGTGCCGCGGACGCTTGGCCGCTGCTCGGTTTTGCCGGCGGAATCGAGAAATTCGATGAGCTGATGCTCATCGGCGAGCCGACGATCACGCCGCGGCTCGCCCCAGTGCCGGTCCGGTTGCCGCTGCCGCCAGCCGAGTATCAGGGGTCGATCTACGAAAATCAACGCACCACCGGCAGACGGTTCTTCGAGACCGCGGCGGACCGAGAAAGAGTGGCGGCGGCTGCCGAATAGCGGGTGGCCGCGGCGACGCGGTCCACTATATTCTCGGGGCGATGGCTCGACTCAGCGTCAATCTCAACAAGATCGCGCTGCTGCGCAATTCGCGGCGCACCGGCGTTCCTGACGTACTGCAATTCGGCCGCATTGCGCATGACGCCGGCGCCGACGGGCTGACAGCCCATCCCCGCCCAGACGAACGGCACATCCGCCGCAGCGACGTGTTCGCGCTGGCCGAGCTGATGCGGCCATGGCGACCGGCGTTCGAATTCAACCTCGAAGGCTATCCCGACCACCGCTTTCTCGACATTGTCGCGGAAGTGAAGCCGGAGCAATGCACCTTGGTGCCCGACAGTCCGGAGGCCTTCACCTCGGAGGAGGGCTGGAAGCTCGACGCCACGCAGCACCGCCTGGTCGATGCCGCGCTGGGCGAGCTCAAGCCGCTCGGCTGCCGGGTCATCTTGTTCATCGATCCGGACCCCGCCGCGGTAGCGCCGGTACACAACACCGGGGCTGACGGCATCGAGATCTATACCGGATCCTATGCCGCCGCGTTCCGCCAGGGCAACCATACGGGATTGCTGCGCGCCTGCGCCGCCGCGGCGGAACGCGCCGCCGAATTGGGGCTTGTCGTCAACATCGGCCACGATCTCAACCTGCACAACCTGCCGCCGCTGGCCGCGGCATTGCCCGCTGTCGCCGAGGCCTCGATTGGTCATGAGTTGACCGCGGACGCTCTTGTCATGGGGTTTGCCGAAGCAGTCCAGGCGTACAAGGCGGCGCTCGGCGCTCGGTGAGGGGAACGTGGAAGTGACCGAAGCGAGCGAGATCGCCGAAAGGATCCACGCCCATCATCGCGAGGAGGCTCACACCGCCGAAGCGGACACGAACTTCCGCAAGCTGACCGGAATCTATCTCGGCATTGTCGCGATGCTGCTCGCGATTGCTGCGCTCGGCGGTTCGAACGCGACAAAGACGATGCTCAACTCCAATATTCAGGCCTCCGACATTTACGGCTACTATCAAGCGAAGAACATACGCCAGACTTTGTACCAACTGACCGCCGAGCAGCTGGATTCGGAACTGCTCGCGCTGCCGGAGATGCCCGAAGCGGCCAGGACCAAGATTCGGGACCGGATCCAGCGCTATCGCGAGCGAGTCGACCGCTACGAGACCGATCCTTCGACCGGCGAAGGCAAGAAGGAGCTGCTCGCGAAGGCCAAGGAATGGGAGGCCAGACGCGACCAGGCGGCCGAGCGGGATCCGAATTTCGATTTCGCCGAAGCGCTGTTTCAGATCGCGATCGTACTGGGTTCGGTGAGCATCGTCGCCGCCTCGCGCTCCCTCGTTAAACTGAGCGCCGCCCTCGCCGTGGCCGGCTCGCTGTTGATGCTCAACGGCTATTTTCTGCTCGTGCGTCTGCCGTTCGAGTAACGCTCAGCCCCTCCCTATTGCCCCCGGCGGCTGCGCTCTCGCAGCGCGTCGTAGATCGGCGCACTGTTGAGCAGATTGGGCACCAGCATCGCCGCGAAACAGGCTGCGATCATCGGCAGCAGCATCGTGAAGCTCGCCGTCATCTCGATGACCAGCACGATGCCGGTCACCGGCGCCTGCACCAGTCCGGTGAAGAAGGCGGCCATGCCGACGACAGCAAAAGCGGGCGGATCGAGGCCCAGCTCCGGGAAGGCCAGCCGGCAAAGCACGGCGAACAAAAGGCCGAGCTGGGCTCCCAACACCAGGAGAGGGGCAAAGAGCCCGCCCGGCGTTGCCGCCGCATACGACACCGCGCCGAGGGCGAACCGCAGCACAAACGCCAGCATCAACGGCACGATCATCGCGCCGCCGGCGAGCGCATGCTGGGTGATGTCATCACCGCCGCCGACCAGGCCAGGTGCGAGCCAGCCGAGCGCCCCGACTGTCGCTCCGATGACGGCCCCGCGAAGCTCGACTGGCCAATGGTCGAGCCGGTCCATTGCCGCGAGGATTCCCAGCAGCGCAGCGTTATAAAATGTCGCGACAAGCCCTGCGGCGGCGCCCAGCGCGACAAACAGCGGCCAGGTGCGGACGCCCATATAAGCGAGCGGCTCGACGCTGAAATCCGGGGCCGCTCCAAGAAGGGCGCGGGCAACCGCAATCGCGGCCGCCGACGCGCCGAGCGCGGCGATCGCGATATGCGCCTCAAAACGCCGCACCAGTTCCTCCAGCACGAAGACGGCTCCGGCGATTGGCGCGTTGAATGCGGTCGCGAGACCGGCGCCGGCGCCCGCAGCGAGGAGCACCCTGCGATCCGCCCAGCCACGGCGGAACACCGCTCCCACGACATGCGCGATGGCGGCACCCATCTGCACACTTGGACCTTCGCGGCCGAGCGCCAATCCGGAGCCGATGGCAAGCACTCCGCCGACAAACTTGACCGGTACCAAGCCGGGCGGCGCCGGCGGTACCTCTTCGCTCAATGCGGCTTCGACATGCGGGATGCCGCTGCCGGACGCATAGGGTGAAAAGCGCCTGACCAGCCAGGCGGCAAACGCGACGGCCGCAGCGCAACCGCCGATCACTACCACCAAGCCTATCAGGCCATGTTCGTGATTCGCGGCAATTACACTTGTGCGAAAGCGGTCCGCTTCTGCGAGCGTAAGGCGGAAAATGGCGCCGACGAGCCCGGCAGCCGCCCCCGCGACGGGAGCGAGGATCGCCAACACCAGGAGACTGCCAAAGCGGGTTCCCCGCTTCCCGGTGGCCATATTCGACTGAGGCTTCATGAAATGCGCGAAGCGACTTTTGATTGGCTCTCGCACTCGTTCTGACATAATCGCGGTTATCCGCAATACCGTCTGCTGGTCGATGCCCAAATCGAGTGAAGGGAGGTTAGGATATGCCGGACAATCTGCATTGGGTGGGCACCTGGACCACCGCGCCGGCACCGGCCGAGACCGGTGCCTTCAACAATCACACTCTGCGAATGAACGCGCGGGTCAGCCTCGGCGGCGACCGGTTCCGCGTACGCGTTTCGAACGCTTTCGGCACCCGCCCGCTGCTCATCGGTGCGGCTTGTATTGGCTTGCGCGACAGCGGCCCCGGGGTGGTCCCCGAATCGAACAAAAAGCTCAGCTTCGGCGGCGCCGAGGGCGTGACAATCGCGGCGGGCGCTTTCGTGATCAGCGACCCGGTCGCGCTCGATCTCCCGCCGCTCGCCGACGTCGCCGTCAGTGTCTATCTGCCGGGCGATGTGCCGCTGAGTTTCGGGATAACCGGGCGCTACGCGCGACAGACGAATTATGTCTCGCCGCCGGGAAACTTCGCAAACTCCGCGGTGATGCCGGTCGGCGCCATTACGGGCGATTGGTTCTTCGTCAGCGGCGTCGACGTGCTGACCACCAGGGAAGCCGGAGGTGTCGTCGCACTTGGCGACTCGCTGACCGATGCCAACATCTCTACGCTTGACGCGCATTGCCGCTGGCCCGACCAGCTCGCGCGTCGGTTTCAAGCGAGGCGGGGCGGCCGACCGATGGCCGTGATGAACCAAGGACTCGGCGGCAACAGGATCCTGCACGACATCCGCGGCGACAGCGGGTTGCGGCGCTTCGACCGCGATGTGATCGCCCAACCGGGGGTCACCCACGTCATCGTCATGCTCGGTACCAACGATCTCCGCAACCGCTGGGCCAAGCCCGAGGAGGAAGTCAACGCCGACCAGATGATTGCCGGCCTCAAACAGCTGGCGATGCGTGCACAGACCGCCGGCATCAAGATCTTCGGCGCCACCCTCACCCCGTTCGAGAACGAGACCTTTCTGCCCGGCGCGTGGAATCCGGTGCGCGAGCAGACGCGCCAGGAGGTCAACGAGTGGATCCGCGACGGCGGCGCGTTCGACGCGGTGGTCGACTTCGACCGGGCGCTGCGCGACCCCGAGCACCCGACCAGCATGCTGCCGGCCTACGATTGCAGCGACCATCTGCACCCGAGTGACCTCGGCTACAACAAGATGGGCGACGCGATCGACCTGTCGCTATTCGAATAGCTACTCGGTCGGGAGGGCGATAAAACCGACGCTGCCATCGTCCGCAGCAGGCGCCGCAGTGACTTTGGCGACCCGGGCCGCAGGTGGGCCGTTCCAACAGGCCTCGATCATCGCGGCGACTTCCTGCGGAGCTCCGGTGACCAACGCCTCGACGCTGCCGTCGGCTCGGTTGCACACCCAGCCGCGCAGCCCGAGCCTTGTCGCAGTACGGCTCGCCCAAATCCGATACCCGACCCCCTGCACCCCGCCGGTGACGATGAGCCGAACGGTTTCGATTTGAGCAGACATTTGGCTCGTCTACTCGAATTCGAGGATGACCTGGTCGACGGCCAGGCTGTCGCCGGGGTTGGCACGGGTGCGCGCAACGCGGCCGTCGCGTTCGGCGCGCAGTACATTCTCCATCTTCATCGCTTCGACGATGGCAAGCGCCTCGCCGGCCTTGACCTCCTGGCCCTGAGTTACCGCCACGGAGGCGAGCAGGCCCGGCATCGGCGACAGCAGCAAGCGCGAGGTGTCCGGCGCTTTTTTCTCCGGCATCAGCGCGAGCAGCTCGGCGGCGCGCGGGGATAGCACTTGCACGTGCCGGACGACACCGCGATGCACGAGGCGAAACGCCGACCCCGGCACCCGCTCGACCTGCACGGTCGACACGTGTTCGTCCACGCGCACCCACAGCAAAGGTTGACCCGGCTGCCAATCGCTCGTTGCTAGGCGGCTCTCCCCGTCGACATCGAGACGATAGGCGGTGCCATCCGGGAGTACGGCAACAGAATACGGCCTGTCGTCGACCAGGATCGTGTAATCCTCGGCTATTTCCCGCTGCGGCGCCGCGAGCTTGCCGTCAATCGCCGCCTCACGCTCGTTCAACCGGCGGCGCGCCAAGGCAGCGGCGAGCAGGATCACCTGGTCGGCCTCGACAAATCGGGATGGCGGGGCGAACCCATCGGGAAATTCATCGGCGATGAAGCTGGTGGAGAGCGCGCAGGCCTGAAAGCGGGGCTTCGCCACCACAGCCGCGAGGAACGGGATGTTGTGCTGCACGCCAGCGACATAGAACTGGTCCAACGCGGCGGAGAGCCGGTCGATGGCGGCGTCGCGGTCTGGGCCCGAAGTGACGAGCTTGGCGATCAGCGGATCGTAATGGACGCTGATCTCGCTGCCCTCGACCACCCCAGCATCGAGCCGAATCCCGTCGCCGGAGGGTGGGCAGTACCGCACCAGCCGGCCGATCGACGGCAGGAAATTGCGGGTCGGGTCCTCGGCATAGACCCGCGCCTCGATCGCCCAGCCGGCCAAACGAACGTCCTTCTGCGCAATCGGGAGCGGCTCGCCCGCTGCGATGCGGATCATCAGTTCGACGAGATCGAGGCCGGTCACCAGCTCGGTAACGGGATGCTCGACCTGCAGCCGGGTATTCATCTCGAGAAAATAAAAGTTGCGCTCCCGGTCGACGATGAACTCCACCGTGCCGGCCGAACGGTAACCGACGGCGCGCGCCAGCGCGATCGCCTGCCGGCCCATCGCTTCTCGCGTTTCATGGTCGAGAAACGGGCTCGGTGACTCCTCGACGACTTTTTGGTGGCGGCGCTGGATCGAGCATTCGCGCTCGCCAAGATGGATGATGTTGCCGCAGGCGTCGCCGAGCACCTGAATTTCGATGTGCCGCGGCTCTTCTATGTATTTCTCGATGAAGATGCGCTCGTCGCCGAAGCTCGATCTCGCCTCGCTTGTCGCCGAACGGAAGCCGTCGCGGGTCTCGGCGTCGCTCGCGGCAATGCGCATGCCTTTACCGCCGCCGCCCGCGGACGCCTTGATCATGACCGGATAGCCGATATCGCGGGCGATCGCGACTGCGTCCTCGGGATCGGCGATGACGTCGAGGCGGCCGGGCACGCCGGAGACGCCGGCAGCGTGGGCCAATTTCTTGGAGGCAATCTTGTCGCCCATCGCGGCGATCGCCTCGGGCGTCGGGCCGACGAACGTCACACCCGCTTTGGCGAGCGCCTGACCGAAGGCGGGATTCTCCGACAGGAACCCGTAGCCGGGGTGGACCGCCTCCGCGCCGCTCTGATGGCACGCCGCCACGATCCGCTCGATCTTGAGGTAGCTCTCGGCCGTGGGCGGCGGCCCGATGCGGATCGCCTCGTCCGCCATCTGCACATGCAAGGCCTCGGCGTCGGCGTCCGAGTACACCGCGACCGTCGTTATCCCCATCCGCCGGGCCGTGCGGATGATGCGGCAGGCAATCTCGCCGCGGTTGGCGATCAGGATTTTTTTAAACAAGCCGAACCTGTCGCGTGTCGCTCCTCACCCTCCCATCGCTGACGCGGCGGGCGTGCAAGCGGATAGAGCGGTGACAGGTTGAACCGGCCGGATGGGTGACATCTTAATCGATTAGTATCGGGGATGTTGCGGTTGCTGGGCTGCGGGATTGGGCAGATCGCAGATCTCCATCCAATCCACAGCTCTGGTGGTCGCTCGCAGCGGACGGGGCTAAGCCGGTGCCGCTGCGGATGGATGTTATCCGAGCTCGACATCGGCTTTGACCGGCCGCTCCACGGCATCGGCAGACCCCTGCCCGCCGATAATTCAGACCTGTCACCCATCTACCCGGTCTGTTTTGTCACCTATCTGTCTAGTCCGTACACACTCCGCTCCTCTCCCCGCAAGCGGGGCGAGGGAGGTTGCACTCTACTCAGCCGCGCGCCAGGGCGTAGATCTGAGTTCCTCCCGGCGGTGGCTGGTGCGCGGTCCAGGTGGCGCCGCCGTCGAAGCTACTGTAAACCTCGCCGCCGTTGGTGGCGCACGACATCCGCTCCGGCCGGTGCTCGTCAAAGGCCAGCACGAACATCGTATGCGCCGGCTTGATCCCCATCTCGACGCGTGTCCAGCTGTCGCCCCCGTCGGAGCTGCGCAACAGCACGCCTACTTCGCTTTGGAAACCGGCTCCGGCCGCGACCCAGAGCTTGCGCGGCGTCCCCGGCACCTCGCGGATGTCGCGGCAGTAGATCTGCCCCTTGGGGTTGAGCGGCTCGAGCGGCATCGGCCGCCAGTGGTCGCCATGGTCAGCGCTGTGGAACATGCCGGCCCGGCTGATGCCGATGACCGTGCCGGGACGCCAGCGGCTCACCAGCACGCCGTGCATGTCGACCGTGTCGTCGTTAACGTATTGGCCGTGGCTCAAATTCTCCCAATGTTCACCGCCATCGGTGGAGCGGAGCATGCCGCCGACCTCGATCGCGGCATAGATCAGCTCGGGCTCGCTGGCGCTGGCGTCCATCTTCAGCACCCGTTTTGCCGGGTTGGCACCCGGCGCGGTCGTAATCTCGGGGAAACGCACGCTCACCGGCAGCCTCGTCCAGCGTTCGCCGGCATCGTCACTGCGGTAGATCTCGCAGTTCTCATAACCGATGAACATCACCTCGGGATCGTGCGGGTGGAACAGAAACGACCATACCGGCAGACCGTGATCGGGCACATCGACCTTTTCCCAGTGCTCACCGCGGTCGGCGCTGCGATAGGGCCCCGCTTGGGTACCGGCGTACAAGATCTCGGGTTTGTGCGGGTGCACCACCAGATCGCGCACCGCCGGGGCCTCGGGTAAGCCGCGCTGCAGCGGCTCCCACTCGTTGCTGCCGTCGGCCATGCGGAAGAGACCGCAGTGAACCGTCCTGCCGGGCGCGGTTTCGCCGGCCAAGCCCAGATAGATAAGACCATCGGTCGTCATAGATATCCTCCCTCTGCTTATCGCATGAGGCGAGAATAAGCGCCGCAACCGCGTCGCGGCAAGAGACCCTCAGCGGATGATCAGAACATCGCAGGCCGCGTGCTCGACCAGTTCGCGCAGAGCGGTGACGCGGGTCTCGTCGGTCGTCGCTTCGGCCACCAAAAGGCGGCAATCGAGCTCGATGATCCGCCCGCGCAGAGCAGCCGGCTCCGCGGCCGCTGTCTCGGTCTGAAGGATTAGCGAATGTCTTGCCAGAAGGCCCGAGACCCACGCCGCAAAATCATCGGACGCAGCGAGATCGCCGGTCGCGGCAACCGTCAAGTTGCCGCTTCCGAAACCGGCGATTTGTGCTGCGAGGTCGAGCGCCCGCTCCGCCGCCGGGCCACGCCGGTGCAGCAGGGCCAAGACCGATCCGCCGGGCTCCCACTCGCGCTTCACGAACAGGAAGGGTCGCGCGATGATCGCCAAGGACGACCACCAGCGCGACGGAACGCGAAAATGAGCCCCGACTGGCCGTGTCGACGCCCCCGCCACGAAAAAGTCGTTTTCTGCGCCGTCGACGGCATCGATGGCGAGCGGGCCCCGCGCCACCTCGAACGACCATTTCACATCGTGGCGCTCCGCTTCTGCCGCGAGTTCATGCCGGGTTCTTTCGACAAATGCGCGAAAATGGTCCTCGACATGGTCTCGGGTCAGCGGCTGCAGGCCCGAGCCGAGCGCGACTTGCCGCGCGAAGGGCAGACAGGCGAGACCGACGAGTTCCTCGTCCTCGACGAAGATCCCGTGCAACGGGACCCGCCAACGCGCTGCCAAGCGTGCAGCGGTATCGATCGCCGTCCGGGTCTCCGACGCGGCATCGAGCGGGATGACCACGCGCTTGATCGAATGTGTCATGTGCGGGCCTGGGTAAGAGAGGCGGCGCGCGCCAGCTCGGCGGCCTTGGCGGTGAATGCGTCGAGCCGCGCGGCAATCCGGTGGTTGAGCGTGCCCACGGGATAGTTGCCCTCGGCGTCGGGCTCGCCGGCAGGAAAACCGGTCAACAAGCTGAAGCCCTGATCGACGGTTTCGATCGGGAAGATCCGGAACCTTTCCTTCGCCGCCGTTGCGACGACATCCTGGCGGAGCATCAGGTGCTTGACGTTGGTCGCCGGAATGATCACCCCTTGCCGGCCGGTGAAACCGGTAGCGCCGCAGGCGTCGAAGAAGCCCTCGATCTTCTCGTTGACGCCACCGATTGCCTGGATCCGGCCGTGCTGGTCGACCGAGCCAGTAACCGCGAAGGACTGCTTGACCGGCGCCTCGGCGAGAGCCGACAGCAGCGCGAAGAGTTCGGCGGCGGAGGCGCTGTCGCCGTCGACCCCACCATAGGACTGCTCGAAGACGAGGCTGGCGTTGAGCGAAAGCGGCCGTGTCTTGCCGAAGCGCCCGCCGAGAAAGCCGGAGAGGATCAGCACCCCCTTGGAATGCAACGGCCCGCCGAGCTCGACCTCGCGCTCGATGTCGACGACTTCGCCGCGGCCGAGCCGGACCCGGGCGGTGATGCGACTGGGATTGCCGAAGCTGAGACCGCCGAGCGTCATCACCGAAAGTCCGTTGACCTGGCCGATTTCTTCGCCGTCGGTCTCGATGCGGATTGTTTTGCGTCCGATCTCTTCCTGCAAGCGGCGGTAGATCCGGTCGCCGCGGCGAAACTGCGCATCGATCGCGCGTTGCACCTCCGCCGCCGTGATGATCTGCTTGCCGGCGCTCGCGGCAACCTGGTCGGCCTCCTGCAGCAGATCGACAATCTCGCGCAGCCCGGTCGAAAGCCTGTCGGCATCGCCGGCGAGGCGCGAAGCCCGCTCGATCACCCGCGCGACCGCGCCGCGGTCTAGAGGGAGGAGATTGTGTTGACGTACCACACTGGCGACAAACCGTGCGTAAAGCAGGGTCGATTTCGCCGTGCGCTCGACGCGGTCGTCGAAGTCGGCAGGGATCTTGAACAGCTCCTTGAAGTCGTCGTCGACAGCGCTGAGCAGGTAATAGAGCGCTGGCGGACCGAGCAGTACGATCTTGACGTCTAGAGGGATCGGTTCGGGCTGCAGCGAGACCGTGCTCGCCATGCTCAACAATTGCTCCAGGCTCTCGATGCGGATCTCGCCAGCATTGAGCGCCCGTTTCAGAGATGCCCAACCGAAATTCCCGGCCAGCAGTCGCTGCGCATCGAGCAGCAAATAACCGCCATTGGCACAATGCAATGCACCCGGCGCGAGCAGATTGAAGTCGGTGACAAGCGCACCGAAGCGCGCAATGTGCTCGACCCGGCCAACCAGGGTCTGATGGGTCGGATTGTCCTCGTAAATGACCGGGGCGCCTTGCTGGGCGCTGTTGTCGACCAAGACATTGACCTGGTAGCGCCGGAAGCGGTTCTCGGCGACGGCCTCCTCGACTGGGGCCGGCACCGGCACCCCTGGCGCGGGCGGCGGCGCTTGCGGCAGAAAATCGTCGGCGTTCTCTTTGATGTCGCCCTCGACGGCGTCAAGGTACTGCCTGATTTCGGGCAGGTCGCGATAGCCGGTTCGCAGCTCGCCCATCATCGTTGCGATTGCCGCGCCGGTGGTCTCGCGATTGAGTTCGCGTACAGCCTCGCGATGCTCGCGCTCCCACTGCGGGACCTTCTGCATGACAGCTTCGAGCTCGCCCTGCACTTCCTCCAAATCATGTTGTATCTGTTCACGCTCGGCCGCCGGCAGCGCCTCGAACATTTCCGGCGTCAACACCTTGCCGTCGCGCCGCGGAGCGAGCGCCAAGCCCATCGGCGTGCGCATCAAGGTGATGCCTCTCTGCTCGGCACGACGCTGCAGCTCGCCAAAACCCTCTTCGCTGCGCGCTCGGAACTGCTGCTCGATGACATCGCGCCGCGCCCGGTAGTCATCGCGTTCGAAGGCCGCCGGCAAGGTGACGCGCAATTCGTCGACGAGCCGTTTCATCCCATCGCGGAGCCCGACTGCGCGCCCAGGCGGCAATTGTAGGCGGCGGGGTTTCTGCGAGTCGGTAAAGTTGTTGACATAACACCAGTCGGGCGGGGTCGGCATGCCCTTCGCCCGGTGCTGCAAAACGTCCTCTATGACCGTGTGTTTGCCGGTGCCGCTCGGCCCGAGTGCATAAATATTATAGCCTTTGCGCCGCATCGCGACGCCGAACTCCAGTGCCTCGAGCGCGCGATCCTGGCCGATCGGCCCTGGCGGATCCTCCAACTCGCTGACCAGCTCGAACCGCAACTCGCCGGGATCGCAGGGCCGATAGAGGAGCGCCGCCGGAAGCGGCTGTCCCGACTCAGCAGCCGGCATAGCGACCGGATCCGGGCCCGCAATGGCCAAATCGGTGTCTTCAGAGGGCGTCATTCGAACGTGCTTTCTTGCGATTAGCGGCTGCCCGCAACGAGCGATCATTGACACAGATCAAGGCGGACCGGCAATGGCAGGACCACCTTAGCGCTCCGGTCGTCCCTCGCGCCCATTCGGACCTTCTTGGTCCAAGTCGAGGCACGAGGCGGCCAAGTGACCTTTTGCCGGTGTCCGGCTATCCAGTATCAAAGGGGGAAGACATGCTACTGCCAGTCAAAGCGTTAGCTCCGATCACTGCCGCCTTGATGACAATTGCAGCGGCGCACGCACAGCTGCTTCCGACCTGGGAGACCCACATCGTCTTGAGCCAGGAGGATCTCGACCTGATCCACAGCGCCGTCATCAACCAGGTTCACGGCAAGCCGGTAGGGACCAAGGCTACCTGGACCAACCCTGCTTCGGGCAACTCGGGGTCGATCAAACTGGTTAGGAAGCTGATTCGGAACAGCCAGCAATGTGAGCAAATTAAATATACGGTGCGCTCGGGCGGCACGCCCGTCTACACCGAGCAATATCATTTCACGAGTTGCCTGCAGCCGGACAGGTCCTGGAAAATCGCGTGAGCTTGGACGTGCGGAAGCATTGTGATGGACCTAGTATTGACAGACGAGATCATCTCGATCCTTGACAACGCAATCGACATGACGATCGCGACTATCCGTGGGGATGGCTATCTGCAAGCCACGACAGTCAGCTATGTCAACGACGGTCTCAAGATCTATTTTGGGTGCGCGGCAGAATCTCAGAAGGCGAAAAACCTTGCCCGCAACAGGAAGATCTCGCTCACCATCAACCTGCCCTATGCGAGCTGGAAGGAGATTCGCGGTCTCTCGATCGGCGGCACAGCGGAGCGGGTGAGCGACCCGCAAGAAGTCGAAGAGGCCAGTCAGCTCGTGTTTGAAAAGTTCCCGCAAATCGCATGCTACGCGCCGGCTGAGCTGGAAGATATAGTCCTGTTCCGGGTTACGCCGGAATCATCTCTGTTCTCGACTATCGCAAAGGCTTCGGGCACACCGATCTAGTCAAAGTCGGCAGTTGAACGGATGGGGGCGCGCGGAGGTGCCCCGAAAGCATGTCGACGTCCGAGCAGAAAACGCAAAGCCTTGGCCCAGACGTTGAGCTGAGCGCCGGGCTGCAGGCGCCGCAGGCCCACCTCCCGGCCGTCATCGAACACGCTCCACCGCCCAGGAGACGGAGGGGGCGAGTTGCGGTCATCGTTGCGCTATTGCTGATCGGCGCCGGAGCGGGCGTTGGCTGGTTCTGGTGGCAGCAGCATCAGCTGCGGTTGCCACCGGGGATCGCATTCGGAAATGGCCGTCTCGAAGCCGACGAGATCGACATCGACACCAAGTTTGCCGGCCGCATCGCGCAGCTCTTCGTCGACGAAGGGGACATGGTAAAGGCGGGGCAGCTCGTTGCGATGATGGATACGCGAGACCTCGAAGCCTCGCTAAAGAAGTCCGAGGCGCTGGTCAGCCAAGCCGAGCGCGCCCTCGACGAGGCAAAGGCGAACCTTGTCCAACAGCAGACTCAGGTCAAGCTGGCGCAGCAAGAGCTCGACCGCACCAGCGCCCTTGTGCCTAAGGGATTCGCCACCGTCGAGCTGCTCGATCAGCGGCATCAGCAGATGAACGCGGCCGTCGCCGCGGAAAATGCCGCGACCCATAGGGTTGCTGAAGCACAGCACGCGCTCGACGCCGCGACGCACGACGTTGAACTCTATCGCGTCAACATCCTCGACAATAGCCTCACCGCGCCAAGAGATGGACCGATCCAGTACCGCGTCGCCAATGTCGGCGAGGTGCTGGCGGTTGGCGGCAAAGTCTTTACGATGCTCGACGCCTCCTATGTCTACATGGACATTTACTTGCCAAGCGTGGAAGCCGGCCGGGTTATGATCGGTTCCGAGGCTCGCATCGTCGTCGACGCATATCCCGACCATATCATCCCGGCCAAGGTCGTGTTCGTAGCCAGCCAGGCCCAGTTCACGCCGAAAACCGTCGAGACCAAGGCCGAGCGCGACAAGCTGATGTTCCGGATCCGGGTGCGGATCGATCCCAATCGGCTCGAAGGTCGCGAGGTGATGGTAAGAAGCGGGTTGCCGGGGGTCGCATATGTGCGCACGGACCCCTCGGTCGCCTGGCCGCCCAGCCTGCGGGCGAGCCCGCCACCAAGCATCCCGACACCAGCCTCGCCATCATGACAGAAGGTGACGCGATTGTGCGTATCTTGGGGGTCACCCAGCGTTACCGTAAGACCACGGCTCTCGACTCAGTCACGCTCGATCTTGCAGCCGGGCGTACGGTGGGGCTGATCGGGCCCGACGGCGTCGGTAAATCGTCGCTGCTTGCTATCATCGCCGGCGCTCGTCAGATCCAGTTCGGTGCGACCTATGTTTTCGGCGGTAACATCGCCGATAACGCGCATCGTGCCGCGGTGTGTCCGCGCATCGCTTACATGCCGCAGGGTCTCGGCAAGAACCTCTATCCTGATCTGAGCGTCCGCGAAAACATTGAATTCTTCGGCCGCCTGTTCGGGCAGTCCCGTTCCGAACGGGAAGGCCGTATTACCGAGTTGCTGGCCGCCACCGGGCTGGCGCCTTTCGTCGATCGTCCGGCAAAAAAATTGTCGGGCGGGATGAAACAAAAGCTGGGCCTATGCTGCTCGCTGATTCACGATCCTGACCTGTTGATCCTCGACGAGCCGACGACCGGCGTCGATCCGTTGTCCCGTCGCCAGTTCTGGGAGCTGATCGAGCGGATCCGCGGTCGCCGCCACGGCATCAGTATCGTAGTCGCCACCGCTTATATGGAGGAGGCTGAGCGGTTCGACTGGCTCGTCGCGATGAACGCCGGCAAAATTCTGGCAACCGGCACACCGGTGGAACTGAAGGCGACGACCGCCGCGCACACCCTGGAAGATGCATTTATCGCGGTGCTGCCGGAACAGCAGCGCGCGGGTCATAGGGCCCTGCACATCCCGCCGCGGCGCATTGTCGATGTCGAGCCGGTCATCGTTGCGCGCGGTCTTACCCGCCGGTTCGGCAATTTCACCGCCGTCGATCACGTCAGCTTTACAATCGAACGCGGCGAGATCTTTGGTTTTCTCGGATCAAACGGCTGCGGCAAGACGACGACGATGAAGATGCTGACCGGATTGTTGCCGGCCAGCGACGGCGAAGCGCTGCTGTTCGGACGACCGCTCGATGCGACCGACCTCGGCGCGCGCAAACGCGTCGGCTACATGTCGCAGTCGTTCTCGCTCTATGCCGAGCTGACGGTCCGGCAGAACCTCCAGCTGCACGCGCGCCTATTCCATCTGCCGGCGCAAGAGGGCAAGGCTCGCATCGCCGAATTGGTCCGGCGCTTTGGTCTCGGCGATTTTATCGACCAGCTCGCCCAAGACCTGCCGCTCGGCATCCGCCAGCGGCTGTCGCTCGCCGTCGCGATCGTGCACCAGCCGGAGGTGCTGATCCTCGACGAGCCGACCTCGGGGGTCGACCCATTGGCACGCGACCGGTTCTGGGAATTGCTCATCGATCTTTCGCGCAAAGAGGGCGTGACGATCTTCGTCTCGACCCATTTCATGAATGAGGCCGCGCGTTGCGACCGGGTTTCACTGATGGATTCGGGCCGCGTGTTGGCAACCGACACGCCCGCTGGCCTCATCGCGGCGCGCGGCACTGCTAGGCTCGAGGATGCGTTTATTAGCTTCCTCGAAGAGGCAGCGGGAGCGGAAGCCGGCGCTGCGACGGAATTGCCCGCCCGCGCAGCTAACGAGATGGCTGGAGCGAGCGGGACGGAGCCCGCGTCGAGTAGAAGCTCGTCCTTTAGCCTACAGCGCCTCGCTGCCTGCACGATCCGCGAAGCCTTGGAACTGGTGCGCGACCCGATCCGGCTTGGCTTCGCGCTGTTCGGTACGACCTTCTTGATGCTGGTCCTCGGTTTTGGCATCTCCACCGACGTCAACTCCCTCGCCTTCGCAGTTCTCGATCACGATCAGAGCCACGAAAGCCGCGCCTATCTCGAAGAACTGCGCGGCTCGGCCTATTTTGTCGAAAAGCCGCCCCTCGCCGATTACCTTGATCTCGAAAAGCGGCTCGCCGACGGCGACATCGACGCTGCGATTGAAATCCCGCCCGGCTTCGGCCGCGACATCGCGCGCCGGCGGCCCGCTTGGGTCGCCACCTGGATTGACGGGGCGAGGCCGTTCATCGCGCAGACGATCCGCGGCTACCTCGAGGCGATGCATCAACTTTATCTCGCCGACCCGATCACAAGGACGACCCAACCGACACCGCCTCCGCCCGCCGATATCGAGGTGCGGTTCAAGTACAACCAGGATTTTGAGAGCATTTACGCGATGGTGCCAGGAACAATATCGATACTTCTGGCGCTATTCCCGGCCATCCTGATGGCGCTGGCAGTTGTGCGCGAAAAAGAGCTTGGTACGATCACCAACTTGTACGTCACGCCAGTGACCCGCCTAGAATTTTTGCTGGGAAAACAAATGCCGTATGTCGGATTGGCGATGGTCAATTTCGCTCTAATGTTTACGATGGCGTTGCTGGTCTTCGGTGTCCCGCTCAAGGGAAGCTTTCTCGCCCTGCTGGCCGCAGCGCTGATCTATGTCACCGCGACGACGGCCTACGGCATGCTGGTCTCGGCGTTCGCCCACACCCAGATCGCAGCGCTGTTCGGCACGACGATCTTGACCGTCCTGCCCGCCACGATGTTTGCCGGCATGATGGTCCCGGTGTCCTCTCTGACAGGCATGGCGCGGATCATGGGCCGCCTGTTTCCGATGACCTATTTCCTGCCGGTTAGCGTGGGCACTTTCACAAAAGGTCTCGGCTTTGCCGAACTCGCGACAAACCTAGCAGCGCTTCTCCTTTTCATCCCGGTGCTGCTGGCCCTGAGCCTGCTGCTGTTGCGCAAGCAAGAACGCTAATCGCCTCGGTTCGTTGCAGACCTGGGGCAACATCTTCTGGCTCGGCACTAAAGAATTGCGCAGCTTTTTGCGCGATTACGTGCTGTTGGGGCTGGTTATCTACAGCTTCTCGCTTGCCATCATCGCGCAGACGCAAAGCAGCTCTCAGGAAGTGCACAACGCTTCGGTCGCAATTGTCGACGAGGACAATTCGGAACTGTCGCGCCGCATCGCGCGCGCGTTTCTGCCGCCTTATTTCCAGTCGCCACAGCCGATCGCCGAACGGGATGTCGTACCGCTGATGAACGCGGGAAAATATACGTTCATAATCGACGTTCCGCCGAACTTCGCCCGCGATGTCCTGGCGAGACGCCAGCCGGTAATCCAGCTCAACGTCGATGCCACGGCCATGGTCCAGGCGGGGCTCGGAGCCGAGTACGCGCAGCAGATCATCACGACCGAGGTCCAGAATTTTCTCTCGCGGGCGGAGGGCGCTCCCGTGTCGCCGGTCAATCTGGTCGTGCGGATCGCCTTCAACCCCAATGTCGAGACGGCTTGGTTTACCAGTGTCATGGGCATCATCAACAGCATCACGATGCTTGCGATCATCCTGGCCGGGGCAGCCGTCGTCCGAGAACGGGAGCGCGGGACCATGGATCATCTCCTGGTCATGCCGCTGACCCCGTTCGAGATCGCGATGTCAAAGATTTGGGCAAACGGCCTTGTCATTATCCTTGCGGTCGGCCTATCGCTGCGCCTTGTCGTGCACGGCTTGCTCGGTATCCCGATCGCCGGGTCGATCCCGTTGTTCCTGTTCGGCGTCGCCTTCTATCTATTCTTCGCTACGGCAATCGGCATCTTCCTCGGCGCCGTCGCACGCTCGATGCCCCAGCTCGGCCTGCTCTATCTCCTGGTTTATCTGCCATTGGCGATGCTTTCCGGGAGCAATACACCGCTCGAAAGCATGCCCCCATGGTTGGCCACGATAATGCAGGTGTCGCCAACGGTCCATTTCGTGTCGTTCGCACAGGCGATCCTCTATCGCGGCGCCGGGATTGCTGTGGTGTGGCCCCAATTCGTGATTGTCGCGCTGATCGGCAGCTTGTTCCTCGGCCTTGCACTATTGCGCTTCCGTCGAGTTGCCGCTGCACCCGTATAAGAGCCGTAGGTGCGTGAGACCTCTTCAGCCTGAGCGAAACAGTTCATACAAAAGAGACGGCGGGCATGGCCCGCCGCAGCAGTTGGGACGCCTGCTTCAGCCAGAAGCCTTGACGTCGATTTTCTGGGCCGGTTTCTGGGCCTCTGCCGTCTTCGGCAGCGTCAGCGTAAGCACCCCTTTTGAGAGATCAGCGGCGATCTTGTCGCGCGCGACCCCATCGGGAAGCGCGAAGGCGCGCTGAAACGAGCCGTAGGCGCGCTCGGTGACGTGATAGTTCTTTTCCTTTTGTTCCGTTTCCTGCCGCTTTTCGCCTTTGATCAACAGACTGTCACCGGCAATCGAGACATCGAGATCCTTTGCCTCCAAGCCGGGCAACTCTGCCGTAATCTTGTAGGCTCTGTCGTCCTCGCTGAAGTCGATCGCCGGCGCGGCGAAGCTGAACGAGGTGTCAAACCGCCAGCCCGGGTCGAGATCGAACATCCGGCGCAGCGACGGCATGCCGTACGGGCTGAAGAACCGATCGAACAGCCGGTCCATCTCGCCGCGGAACGAGCGCCATATGTCGGGGACGGGAGCCGGCGCCGGAGACGTCCTTTTTACTTCAACAGGGGTGTTGGCCATTGCAATCCTCCATGAAACGGGAGCGGGCGAACCGCCAGTTTCACGAACGCTTGATGACTCACATTGATCCAGATCAACTCTCCCCGCTGGCTGACCGTTTTCATGCTCTCCGTGCGGCGCGGCTGCTTGGCGCGAATTGACCTGAGTCAATGCGAGGTGCGCCGTTCCGCGCTTTGCTGGCGTCGACGAGGTGGAGGGCCCCGATGCGCGCTACGGACGTGATGACGAGCGAGGTGATTACGGTGGACGCGGACACTTCCGTGCAGACGGCCGCGAAACTGATGGCCGAGCACAGCATAAGTGCCCTTCCGGTGGTTGACCGAGACAATCGGATCATTGGTATGGTCAGCGAGGGCGATCTCCTCCATCGCGCCGAGACCGGGACCGAGCGGCGCCGGTCGTGGTGGCTCGAGATGATGGCTTCAACCAACCGGCTCGCCGAGGATTACATCAAATCGCACGGCGGCACGGTCAAAGACGTGATGACGCATGACGTGCTCTCGGTCACCGAAGAGACCCCGATCGCCGACATCGCGGTTCTGCTCGAAACCAATCGGGTCAAGCGCGTGCCGGTTCTGCGCGACGGCAAGCTGGTCGGCATCGTCAGCCGGGCGAACCTCGTGCGGGCGCTGGCGATGACGATCGACGAGACGCCGGGCGCCAGCGAGGCTGACGACCAAGCTATCCGCGCGAGGTTGCTGGCCGAGTTGAAGGCACAGCGATGGGCCGAGGTCTCACCCGCCAATATCACGGTCAAGGACGGGGTTGTGCATTTGTGGTCCTCATATCTTTCCGACCAGGAAAAGCGGGCGCTTGTGGTCGCCGCCGAGAGCACCCCCGGGGTTCGGCGCGTCGAAGATCACATGCGGCGGGTCCCCACTTCTCTGATCTAGGCTTTGCGCGCATCTTCAAGGAGCCGTTAGATGTCATTGCATCCAATCAGCGACAAGGCGGAGGTCTCCGTCGACTTCCCAGATAAGGCCTATATCGGCAGTTTCGGCCGGCACTCGCAATACGATGCCTACGCCGACGCGGACAGCGTTGCCGTCAGGCTGGTGCGGCCGGGCGAGGATCGGCGCGAGGCCGTGGTTCATCTGCATTATGGCCTTCTCGCGGGAATTCTCGTTGAACTGGCGAGATCGCTTGCTGCGCGCCCGCCGCTCGACGAGGCGCATCGCAACGATCTCAGCGAGGCGGCAAAACAGCTTGCGGCCTCACTCGAGCCGCGTGGAAATGCTGATCCAGACCCAGCCCCGGGCTAGAACAACAACGAGTAAGAGAAGGTGTCGCACAGAGCCGCATGCACTATCCTGGCGTCATTGGTTCTCGCCGCGCAGAGCGCTCACCCGGTCCTTGCCGACGGTGCCAAGGGCGCGCAAATCGCTCGCCAATGGTGCGCCAATTGCCACGTGGTCGGTCCCAACCCAACGGGCGCCGTGCCGCAAGGTCCGCCCACGTTCCAGACGGTCGCGCGCAGCGGAATGACGCCCGACCAGCTGCGCGCGTTCCTGTCGCATCCGCATGGTGCGATGCCGGATCTGGCGTTGACGCGCGCCGAGATCGATGATCTGATTGGCTATATCCAGTCGCTTCACTGAACGACTTTCCCGAGGCGACGCCTATACGTAGTTCTACATACGTAATTCCCCTAAGGGGAATTCCGGATTTCGACGGCCGCAGCAAGCGATCAAGCTCCCTCTGATCTGACGGGAGATGGAGCGCGATCATGTACAGACAGATTGACAACCCGGGCTATTGGAATGGCCGCGGCCTCAGCGTAAGTGGCGATGCCATCGTTGCCCAGCCGGGTCAGCTCGACGCGCTGATGGCACTGGAGCGGATCGGTAAACGGCTCAGCTTTGCGCGCAATGACGAGATTTACGCCGAGGGTGGCGGCGCGGACCTCTGGTACAAGGTCGTTTCGGGCACGGTGCGGATCTGCAAGCTGCTTACCGATGGGCGTCGGCACATCGCCGAGTTCTGCTTCGGCGGCGACTGCTTTGGCATCGACATCACGAGCGAACGCCGCTACTCGGCAGAGGCAGTGGATGACGCCGTCGTCATGCGTTACCAGCGCCGCGCTACCGAACAGCTGGTCGATCGCAATCCCGCCCTGGCGCGGCTGCTGCGCGACACCGTGCTGCGCGAACTCACTGCCGCGCACGGGCGTGCTTTTCTGCTTGCCCGTATGACTGCACCCGAGCGGGTTGCAGCTTTTCTGCTCGAAATGTGCGAACGCCGCGACCGCACGAAGTTCATCGACCTGCCGATGTCGCGCAACGACATTGCCGATTATCTCGGTCTGACGATCGAAACCGTCTGCCGGACTCTGTCGGCGTTCAAGCGCGCCGGCGCCATCGCGATTGCGAGCCCGCACCGGATCGAGCTTCTCGATCGATTCGCACTCGAGGCAATGAGCGAGCCGTGATGCATTGACGGTGGTGCTCCGCGGCCTCGGCCGGCTGCCGAATACGATTTTCCGCTATGTCTTCGTGGTGAGCTGGCCGCACCAGATTGCGCTGGTGATCCTGACCGTCGTCACTTTTCTGCTCGAGATCGTGCCGTTGGAGCTTCAGCGCCGGATCGTCAACAACCTCGTCAAGGAAAGGCCGTTTCAGCTGATCGTGACGCTGTGCGCCGCCTATGCCGGCGCGGTGATGATCCAAGGCGCGATCAAACTCGGCCTCAATGTTTACCGGGGCTGGGTCGCGGAAAATTCGATACGCGATCTGCGCCGGCGCGTTCTCGCCTACTCGCGGGCCGCGCGAAGCCTCGCGCCGGGGCCGGAGGCGCGCGGTGTCGGCGCGGCGATGATCGTCTCCGAGGTCGAGCCGATCGGCGGGTTTGTCGGCGGCAGCTTCTCCGAACCGCTGCTCCAGGGCGGGATATTGCTCTCCGTGCTCACTTACATCCTCCACCTCGACCGGTGGATGGCGGCGTCGGCATTTGCGCTTTTTGTCCCGCAGCTGGTCTTCGTGCCGCTGATGCAGCACGCGATAAACCGCCGCGCAGGAGCCCGTGTGTGGGTACTGCGCCAGCTCGGCATCAGCACCGCCGATACGGCCGATACCACCGCCGAGCACAACCGGTCGGACGGCAGAAGGGTCGACCGCGTCCTGCGGCTCAACATGGGCATTTACAAACTCAAATTCTCGATGAATTTCCTGATGAATCTATGCAGCCATCTGCAGGTCGTGGCGGCGCTGCTGATCGGCGGCTGGCTGGTGCAC